>Ga0164296_1001872_pt1 | contig 21683 bp, 17 predicted proteins | sample GEODES057metaG_FD_113533 | JGI IMG/M metagenome (GOLD analysis project Ga0164296, IMG submission 113533) | Dystrophic lake water microbial communities from Trout Bog Lake, Wisconsin, USA - GEODES057 metaG | ecosystem: Environmental > Aquatic > Freshwater > Lake | place: USA: Trout Bog Lake...
GCCCCAGCGCCAGCAAGTGTCGTAACGATTGAGTAGCCACACAGGCTTGCCCATTGCGCCGGCCAAATGAGCTGTTGAAGTATCAACTGCAATCACCAAATCGAGTTGTTCAACCAAAGCCGCAGTGTCCGAGAAGTCGTGAGCATCATCCATCCAATTAATCAACGCAAGCGGCAATTGATTGGACTGGCTCAACTGAGCCAGTTGTGATTGAGCGGGCTCACCTTTTTGTAGAGAATAGTACTCAATGGCATCCAAGCCCAATACCTGAAAGAGTTCCAAGGGAACATTCCTCCTCTCGTTGACCTCCCAAGAACCCGGTAAATTGGGTCGAAATCCGCCAGACCATACCAAGCCAACTTTGCGCTTGAGGGTTTTTTGCATGCGTTGAGACCACCATTTAAGTTTCACCGTTGGCGCATGAATATAAGGTCTATCAGCGACAAAGGGGTCGGGTTCATTCTCTAAATATCGTCTCAATGCGTGCGGCAAACTCATCATCGGACAATAAAAGTCAACCTCTGGGACACGTTCACCTTGGGCGATGAGCAACTCCACGCCGGACACACATTTGAGCAATGTTTTCAAGGCGGCTGGGACTTGGAGGATCACCTTGGCGCGAGCTTGAACAAGAATTTGGACAAAACGCACAAATTGAAGCGTATCGCCCAAGCCTTGTTCGCTTTGAATCAGTATGCTTTGATCTTTCAAGCTTTCTTGACCAAGCCACAAAGGAGTGGATAGTGCACTCTTTCTCTGTGCCAAGGCAGCCCCCTCATAGTCACGCCTAGATTCAAAATACTCCCACCCTCTTTCATACTGACCGTCCAATAAGAGAGACAAACTCATGTGATAAAGGATATGGGCATCCTCGGGCTTTAAGATCAGCGCTCGCTCATAGCATTCGATGGCAGCCTTGGGGTGTTGAAGATCATGCAGCACATCCCCCATATTGAGCCATCCGCTCAAATGTTCAGGATCACATTTGATGGTCTGACCATAGCTCATCAAAGCCGACTGCAAGTCTCTTTGCTTTTGCTGCAACACACCCAAGTTGAAATGAGCCAATGAGCACTGAAAATCAATGGCTATGGCCTGATTGAAACTCAATTGTGCACCAGCCACATCACCCATGTATTGTTGAGCCATACCCCGATTAACGTAGGCCAATGGCACCACGCCCCCAAGATCAATGACTTGGTTAAAGCGTTTAATGGCCTGAGAGTATCGACCCGAATTGATCAGCAACAATCCTGCATTGAAGAAAGCCTTGTCATCTTGGGTTCCAAGTTGAATGGCTTTTTCATAGCTGATAAGCGCCGCATCAAGGTGTTCCAGTTGATGCTGAGCAACGCCCAGTTGAAACCAACTCTCTTTGTTTCCGGGCTCCAGACTCAGCGAGCGTTGATATGCCTCAATTGCCTCTGGCAATCGACCCAGGTGAAATAAAACATACCCTCGGTACTGATGGGCCACAGAAAAGTTTGGCGCCTTTTGTACGACTTGATCAAAACTCTTCAAAGCACTGGAGAAATCCCCTGCTTCTTGACAAGCCTGGGCCTTACTGAAATGGGCTTCGATGTAGTTTTCATCGAGCGCAATGGCTTGATCAAAACTGACCATCGCGCCCTCATACTCTTTGAGCTCACTCAAAGCTCGGGCCTTGTACAAGTGAAGTGGTGCATGCTGGGGTTGCGAAGGAATGACTTGTAAAAAGCAAGTCAATGCGGCACGCCAACTCTTGAGCCCCATCAGAGTGAGCCCTTTGTGGATATAAATCTCATCCAGCGCTGGGTTCACTTGCAAAGCCCGGTCAAAGATTTCAAGAGCATTTTCCAACCGCCCCATCTCCTTTAACGTCAAACCCCACTGCATCAAGCATTGCAAATCACCAGGATTGAGAGCATGTGCGCGCTCGAAAAAAATTAGAGATTCTTCAAATTGTCTGGATTGAGAGCAAATGATTGCGCTCCCTATCAGCGCACCCCAATGCGTCTCATCAAGCTTTAAGGTTTTCCCGTAAAAGGCCAACGCGCGGTCAAGCTCCCCTTTTTCATGGCATTGCTGCCCGCTTTCAAAGAGCTCTTTAACACCCACTGAATGGGCTTGCGAGAAAAGTGAGAAATTCATTCGAAAAATTGGGAATCAAGCTTAATGATCTTTGGACCCATTTTAGGCGCTAAGATTAAGAAGTTCCATAACATTTAAGAACCAATTCACTCACATAGGGCGAGAAAATGATGCAAGGGCCTAGAATTTGGAAACATGTGCTTGCAAATCTATGTAAACCTCAGTGTCAGCTTGGATTGGTATCGCCACGTGCCCACGACTTAAACACCTCATTTATAGCCCAGGTGTCACCGATATCGTCAATCTGGCCCTGCCTCACATCAAGCTTAGAGAATTGGCTCCTTTTGAAAACCTATCCTTGAACTCCTACCACTGCATTTCTAGATGAACGCAAAACCCAATGAAATTTGAATTGGTCCAAGAGCCACTCTTAGCGATAGAGTCTCACGTGTCGATTGCGCAAACACACCGCAGTGAGGCCAGTCGCATGCTTGAACTAGCAGCAGCGGACCCCGACTTGGCCAATCGCTACATGCGAATGTTTTATTTGTTTCAAGGCACGCAACAAGAAGATTTTTCACTTCAAATGCAGGCCAAAGCACTTAGCCTGAGAAGTAATTATCGACTTCAAACGCACGCAAAAGAGCCAGCACTTCGCTTATTGGCTTTGTGCGCACCAGGAGATATGCGGGAGAATCTTCCTGTGGACTATTTGGTTGAGCATCAAGCCATTCGATTGGAGTTGCTCTACATTTTGCCCAATCAACCCGCACCCCGACAATTACCAGACCACGACGTGGCCATCGTGGCGATGGGTTACTCAAAAAATAATCTTACTCTTTTGAATACCCTTAACGAATGGGCACCGCATTGGCCTAGGCCATTATTCAATCAGCCGTCATGGATCCCTTTTTGTGAGCGAGAGCTAGCCTACCAAACACTCAAAGAAGTTCCAGGGCTCATCGTGTTGCGTCAAGTCAAAATGACCCGACAAGACCTGATCGTTTTGGCCAAGAACTCTCTGAACCAACTGCTCCCCAACCCCGAGCGAGAAAAGGAGTTCAGCGCAGAGTGCTTTCCCTTTACCCTAAGGCCCAGTGAATCCCATGCTGGGTTGGGCTTTGAAAAAATAAACAACATTAAAGAGCTTGAAAACTACTTAAATCAACACCGTGAGGACGAATTTTACCGATCTCCCTACATCGATACACAAGGCCACGATGGGTTGTACCGCAAATTTCGGCTCTCTCTCATCCAAGGCAAACCCTTTGTGAGCCATTTGGCGGTCTCCGAGCATTGGGTGGTGCATTACAAATCGGCTCAGATGGAATTCAACGAATTGAAAAAAAATGAAGAAAAGATCTTCATGGAAAATTTTGAGGACCACATAGCCAAACCCTTTGAGCAAATCTTTAAGAACATACACCGCTTGATTCCACTGGATTATTTGGTACTCGATTGCACGTTAAGCCACGAGGGCCAATTGATTGTTTTTGAAATAGACAATTCGGCTTGGGTTCACAACACAGACCCAGAGGAACTTTTCCCCTATAAGAAAGCAATCATGCAAAAAACTTTTGATGCCTTTTACAAAATGCTCAACTCCATGGGATCAAGACCGTGACACTGAACAATCAAAGAAATTTTTCTGCTGGACCTGGCGCATTGCCCGACAGCGTGCTCAGGCAAGTGCAAGAGGCCATCGTGGCACTACCAGAAACGGGCATCTCGGTCTTGGGCATGAGTCATCGTAGCGATTGGTTTGAGCAACAACTCCATGACGCTGAAAACAATTTAAGGAGTTTGTTGGACATTCCGAAAAACTACCAAATTTTGTTTTTACAAGGCGGCAGCAGTTTGCAATTTTCCATGATTCCCATGGCTTTCCTAAGAGGCACTGGCAAGACTGCGGAATACTTAGAGACGGGTTATTGGAGCTCCAAAGCCCCCAAAGAAGCAGTCCATGAGGGAAACGCTCACATAGCTTGGAGCGATAAAGTTGCAGGTTTTCGATCCTTGCCTGATTGGGGGCAATTGCAACTCGATCCCAAGGCCGCCTATTTGCATTATGTCTCCAATGAAACTGTCGAAGGCCTGGAATTCAAGAGCGAACCCAAGGATCTATCAGTCCCCATCATTTGCGACATGTCCTCCAATTTATTGGCGCGCCCGGTCGACATCAGTCGCTTCGATCTCATTTATGCCCATGCTCAAAAGAACTTAGGGCCCGCAGGCGTGACTTTAGTGATCGTGAAAGATGAGTTTTTAGCCTGTGCTCGCAATGACCTCCCCTCAATGCTTAACTACCACACGCACTTGAGTGCTCACTCGGTTTACAACACTCCCTGTGTATTTTCAATCTACGTTCTCAATTTGGTCACTCAATGGATGCTTCGTGAGGTTGGAGGCTTGATCTCCATGGGGGAGCTCAACAACAAAAAGGCCAATTTAATTTATCAAGCCTTGGACCAATTTCCAGAACATTACCAACTTCACGCACACCCCCCCAATCGCTCAGAGATGAATGTGACATTTCGTTTAAAAAGCTCTTTACTCGAAGCAGATTTTTTAAAGAACGCCAGATCATCGGGTTTTACTGGCTTAGAGGGACACCGCTCCTTGGGGGGGATTAGAATCTCGCTCTATAACGCCATTGGCTTGCAAGCAACTCAGGAATTGGCCCAATTTCTTATTTCACAAGCCACGCCCTGAGAATTTCAAAAAAGTATCGGGGAATTTTCTCAAGTGAATTAGGGACTAACCATTACGTCTATTTACCAATGCCTGCGCTGAATGGGCTTGCGTTAATATGATCCAAAGTCAAGCCGTTCATTCTCACTCTTAATAAATTTCAAAACCTTACATTTCGTTCGTTTTCACAGTGCAATATTCAAAAACATGCGTTCATTGAATTTTTATTTACTACTTTTAGTGACTGTGACGTATTACCTGGCGTTTTTTTTAAACGACTACTTTTTTTCATTTACAGCCTACACAGACCATGTAAACTGGGTCTATCTGCCCTCAGGTATCGCCTTGGCTTATGTTTTGGTATTAGAAGGAATTGGGGCGTTGGGTTTATTTTTTGCTTCTATTGCCATCAATTTGCAACTGCACAGCACTGATCCAATCGTGACAGATCTAGTCACGAGTTTCATTAGCGCCATCACGCCATTGATTGCCAGACAGTTGTGTGTTTATTGGATTGACTTGGATGAGAATTTAGGAGATTTAACATTCAAAAAAATCACTGAATGTTGTATCGTTTTTGCCCTGATCTCCAGTGTCTTTCATCAACTGTGGTTTCATATTGACAAACTCGATGAGATTTTTTTTGAAGACTTTTTGGCCATGTTTATTGGGGATGTCCTTGGTAGCCTCATCATTTTGTTCATTGGCTCCGTGGGTCTGAGGCTTTACAGACAATACGTCACTCAAAAACGATAGCTAAAAAAGTCTTTGCACTGCACTCGGGGTCGAACTAAAACTGAAGAGACCCCCAAACATTGAGCGTCATTGGCCTAGTTCAAAGGTCTTTAGGCTAGATGGACACTTGGAAAACACTTAGTAGGCGCGTACCCTCTCAACTCTAGAATCAATGCATTGAGCATAAGGGAGGCAACCGTGTCTAAGACATTCAGAAATCATTGCCCTGGTCTAGGGTACAGTTTGTGTATTTTCTTACGCTTGTTTGTCTGGTGGTCCAGACGATCTAAAGGGTTGTCATACTTAATCGGCCTATCACTTTCGGCGTTGATGACGGTGAGCTTCGCCCAAACTAATAGCCCTCCTACCCCTCCCGTTACCAGTGCACCGAACTTGACCAATCCAAACGCACTGGGCTATCCCAATCGTGCTGTCAAATTCATTGTGCCCATCACTCCGGGTGGAAGTAACGACGTGGTGGCCCGTGTGATTGCACAAAAACTCACCGAGCTTTGGGGGCAATCGGTCGTGGTAGACAATAAACCAGGTGCGGGAATGAATTTGGGCGCAGACTTCGTCGCCAAAAGTGCTCCAGATGGTTACACCTGGCTCCTAGGGGCCAATAATATATTTGTCACCAACCCTCATGTTGGCAAAGTGCCTTTTGATGTTTTCAAAGACTTTAGCCCAGTCACGCAAGTTGCTTTGGTGCCTTTTGTTTTGGTGGTGCACCCTTCGGTGGGAGTTAAAAATGTGGCATCCCTGATTGATTACGCCAAGAAAAATCCAACCTCTTTGAATTATGGCTCCTCAGGCAACGGCTCCCCCCAACAATTGGCCACTGAAATGCTCAATTACCAAGCTGGAATTTCAATCCAGCACGTTCCCTACAAGGGAGCAGTGCCTGCTATCACGGATTTATTGGGCTCACGCATCCAAGTCTTCATAGGGGCGATCAATTCACTGCTACCCTATACCAAAGACGGCAAACTGAGGCTGCTCGCTGGAGCTGGCGCCCAACGCATTGGTGCATTCCCAGACTTGCCGACCATTGCTGAAACCGTTCCAGGAGTAGCCCTGGATGTGTGGCTAGGCGTTTTCATGCCCGCTGGAGTACCCAAAGAGATTATTTCAAAAGCGAATACAGACATAGCGCGCGTGTTACTTTCGCCAGAGGTTAAAACCAACTTGGCGTCACAAGGCATAGAAGTTGCCACCAGCACCCCAGAAGCCTTGGCCCAAACCATCCGAGAAGACTATGCACGTTGGGGTCGGATCATTCAAGCCACCAATATCAAAGCAGACTAATCTTGCTACAAGCATTAGTCCCCAAGCCCACAAGACCTTTCCTTTCAAGAAGTTAATTTATGACACACCGTGAGATTCCCATCCCCAGCCCAACCAGCCAAGAAGTATGGGGGAGTGACTCGATTGCTCAATGCCTAAGGAGTTTAGGTCTGCGCTATTTGGCTTTAAACCCTGGGGCGAGTTACCGCGGTTTGCATGACAGCTTGGTCAACCACTTGGGCAATGAACACCCGCAGATGCTGCTGTGCTTACATGAAGAGGTGGCCATCTCGTTGGCGCAAGGCTATGCCAAAGTCAGTGGCAGCATGATGGGAGCAATTGTGCACTCCAACGTTGGGTTGATGCATGCCACCATGGCCATTTTCAATGCCTGGTGTGACCGAACCCCTGTGTTAATTTTGGGGGCCACGGGACCTTGGGATGCCGCCAAACGCAGGCCCTGGATAGACTGGATCCATACGAGCGCCGACCAAGGCGCCTTGGTCAGGGACTACACCAAATGGGACAATCAACCGGGTTCTGTCCCCGCGGCCATTGAAGCCATTTTGAGGGGACAACAAATCGCACAAACTAGCCCCAAGGGACCGGTTTACATCAATTTGGATGCAGCTTTACAAGAAGGTAAAACCGACCACTTGATTCCTTGCCCAAACCCCAATCGGTTTGCACCTCCAGTGGCGCCCCCGCCAGGCGAGCAAGAAATCAAGCATGCCATTGAATTGATCGATCGTGCCACTGAGGTGGTCTTTTTAATGGGCCGCATGTCCAGTGATCAAGAGGCCTGGGAGCAACGCATCGCGTTGGCCGAACGCGTTCAGGCACGGGTCATCACTGACCTTAAAAATCCTGCAGTCTTTCCAACTCTTCACCCCCAACACGTGGCCTATCCTGGCTATTTTTTACACCCCCAGGCTTGCGAGGCAATTCGCCAAGCTGAGCTTGTGGTGCTCTTTGACTGGGTTGATGCTGGCGGGGCCTTCAAGCAAGCTTTTGGAGCCCAGGCACCAGATACTCAGGTCATCCACATTAGCTTGGATCAACACAACCACAGAGGCTGGAGCATGGACTCGGGAAGTCTTTTAGGTACGGATGTGTACATGCTTTGTGAACCCGATGATGCGGTGAGCGCATTACTCGCTGGCGTCAAACCAAAGGCGTCCAAGTCTTTTCCAGAAAAAGCACCTTTGCCCGTGGTGCCCAATGACGATGTGGTGAGCATTCGAGCAATCGCCGACGTTTTGCGCCCATTAAGAGACCAGTACCCCATCAGCATGATTCGATTACCACTGGGATGGAACGGTGCATACCTCAATTGGAGTGGCCCCACCGATTACTGGGGTAGCGAGGGAGGGGGTGGTATTGGGGCAGGTCCTGGTAACACCGTAGGAGCCGCATTGGCCATGAAGGACGCCTCATTGGGCCAAATACCCATTGCACTCTTGGGCGATGGAGACTTTTTGATGGGTAATACTGCTGTTTGGACGGCTACTCGCTACCGAATTCCTGTTCTCTTCATTATCTGCAACAACCACTCATTCTTCAATGACGAGTTGCACCAAGAGCGCGTTGCACTTGAGCGAGGTAGGGCAGTGGAGAACAAATGGATTGGACAACGCATTAGCGAACCCAATATAGACATCGCTCAAATGGCGCGCTCAATGGGAGCCTTGGGCATTGGGCCCGTTACTCGGCGCCAAGATCTGCAGTCTGCGATAGAGAAAGGCATTCAGGCGGTCTTAGCAGGAGAGGTCTGTGTCATCGACGCCAACGTGTTGGCCGGTTACGATGCCAACATGAGCGGTCAAACTGCCAATCAATCCAGTGTTCACAAACGTTAAATCCTATGAATTCCAATACGCCCAACTCCTCACTACCCCACGCTGTAGAGCTACCCAAGCATCGGGACCTTTATTATGATGGGGCGTGGCAAACTCCACTGGGGGGTTACCTAGACACTTTCAACCCAGCCACAGGGGAAAATTTAGGGCCGTGTGCTGAAGCCAACGAGCAAGATGTGAACAGGGCAGTTCAAGCAGCGTTTGCAGCACAAAAAAATTGGGCTGCGATGAAGCCACTTGAGCGATCAGGTTTACTGAAAAAAGTAGCCGCAGTACTCAGGGAGCATTCATTTGAATTGGCTATGTTGGATGCGATGAATTGCGGCAACCCCATTAGCGAGATGCAAAGGGATGCCGTCATTGCAGCCGCTCAAATTGAATACTACGCTGGACTGGCAAGCGAGGTCAAAGGTGAGACCATTCCCATGGGAGAAGGAGTTTTGAACTATTCTTTGCGTGAGCCTTTTGGCGTATGCGCACGAATTGTGGCCTACAACCACCCCATCATGTTCACAGCCGCAAAAATGGCACCCCCTTTGATCACAGGTAACACCGTGATCATGAAACCACCTTATCAGTCTCCGTTGTCTACTTATAGGATGATGGAGTTGATTGATGGAATTTTGCCTAAAGGTGTCTTGAATATCATCACCGGCAACATCGTGGCGGGTCAATCTCTGGTGAGTCACCCTCAAGTTCCCAGGATCTCCCTGATTGGCAGTGTTCCCACGGGGCGTGCTATAGCAAAAGCAGGAGCAGACCAATTAAAGCACATCACACTTGAGCTAGGCGGCAAAAATGCCTGCATTATCTATCCAGATGCCGATCTGGAGAAAGCAGCTCTTGCAGCAGTCAATGGTATGAATTTCACATGGTGCGGCCAAAGCTGTGGCTCCACATCCAGGCTCTTCATTCATGACTCGGTCTATGAACCTGTCATGGCCATGGTTCTTCAGCACATTAAACGTTACCAACCCGGTATCCCTACTGACATGAACACCACAATGGGTAGTATCGTCTCGAAAGCTCAATGGGAAAAAATCATGGGCTACATTGAATTGGCCAAGCGAGAGGGGGCAACATTGGTCCACGGCGGCAAGGCCCCTGAGGATCTCGCTTTGCAGCAAGGTTGGTTTGTGCAGCCCACAGTTTTCACGGATGTGACACAACAAATGCGAATCGCTAACGAAGAGGTTTTTGGTCCCGTTCTATCAGTGCTACGCTGGAAGGAAGAGGACAAACTCTTTGCCGATGTGAATGCCGTGGAGTATGGCCTCACAGCATCCATTTGGACTCGCGACTTGGGTGCAGCACACAAAGCAGCAGCACGCGTACAAGCTGGCTTTGTTTGGATCAACCATGTGAGCAGTCATTTCATCGGGGCTTCGTTTGGCGGCGTCAAGCAGTCTGGCATCGGACGTGAAGAGGGCTTTGAAGAACTTCTCTCCTACACCCAAAGTAAAAACGTTCACGTTGTGCTTTGACTCTGACCTAATGAGCAGGGAAATCTCCCTACTTGAAAAAGAGATGAGATGCACTGGGATGGGATGAGATGGGGTGAAAAGTGCTCAGATTAATACTACAGAGGGATCGTCACCCGTGATAAAACCCGGTGACTTGATCAAGATAAATTACTTTACTCGATAGATCTTCACTTGTGGCCCCTGTTCAATTATGATGGGTCACTCCATGAAATTAGGCCTTGGGATCGAAGGCCTCACCCTTTGTTTTAATTCGCTACTGACAGAAATGAAATCTTTGCGAGCGATGAATTTTCATAACAAAAAAAGCTTCAAATGTTTTGCTATGAGTCTACTGTGTTGGTGGCTCATGCTCGCGTGTGAACTTGCTTGGTGTGCAGACAGCTTTAACACGCAAACGGGTGTTCTATCCATTCCAAGTGTCATGGTCAACGGAATTCAATACAACAACGTTCAGGTAACTCTAGATAAAGTACTGAGTTTAGGAAGTGGTACTGGATCCTCTCCGAGCGGCATTGTTGATACCTACAACATGAGCAATGCGCAATTGCAAATTCCCTTGGTCAACTTAACCTCGGGCCAAAGTTATGTCAATGCCTTGGTGGTTGTCAAGAGCGTTATATCTGTAGGCCCCAATAACGTGATCCCCGTGGTGGTCAATGGCGGGTATCAAAATAGCTTACCCAATATGCTGACCACCAGTGTCACGATTTGTATACCCAATACGAGCAACTGTACCACTGTTGACAACATCCAAGTAGACACTGGATCGAGTGGCTTGAGAGTTTTAGCCTCTACCTTAAACGCATTGGGCCTGCCTAGCCAAAAATCCGTCGCCAATGGTGCCCCAACCTACGAATGCGCTACCTTTGCCGACGGCGTGGTGTGGGGACAAATTGCCACGGCCGATATTGTGTTGGGAAGCGAAGTAGCGAAGTCCTTACCCATTCAAGTGATCACAGATACGGGTGGAGCAAGAATACCCAAGACATGTAGCGCCCAAGGCTTTAACGAAAGTAATCTGCAATCCCTCGGTGCCAATGGCATCATTGGTGTTGGACTTTTTTTACAAGATTGTGGCAATTATTGCACCACCAATACAGCAGGTATGTATTTCACCTGCACGAGTGTCACGGTCTGCAACCAAACCACACTTCCCCTGTCACTACAAGTGAGCAATCCCGTCGCTTTTTTTGCTTCAGATAATAATGGTGTCGTCATTCAATTGCCCGCGTTGAGTAGCACTGGGACGAGCTCCCTCAATGGCAATTTGATTTTTGGGGTGGGGACACAAATCAACAATACGCCGGGGCCATTGGCCACAACACTCGTTGTACCTGCCACAGGCGCACTGGCTGGAAATTTCACAGCCACTTATAACGGCCAGGCCCTACCCAATAGCTTTATCGACAGTGGCTCGGGCAGTTTATTTTTCAACGACACGGGCTTGACCACTTGCCCAAGTACAGGACCAGCCTCAGGCTATTACTGCCCTGGCAACAATTCATCTGTATCTAACCTCTCTATCGCAGCGGCAATCCCATCCGCACCAAATTTGAATCTAAGCATTGGCAATGCGGAATACCTATTTAATGAAAATAATGGTATCGATGCGGTTTTCAATAATGTCGGCTCCCCAGCAGGAACGGTGCTACCCAATTCGTTCGACTTTGGCATGCCCTTTTTCTTTGGCCGAAGTGTCTATACGGGAATTGAACAAAGAAACCCACAGGGGCCCTTCTTTGCGTTTCAGGCCTATCCTTGACACTTAAACTGCCTCTAATTTTTACAGCCTAACTCTTTGAAATGAACCCAATAACACCAAGAGTCTATGCCTTAAGAGCCATTCTTACTCTATTCGTAGGACTCAGTGGCCATCAATGCTTTGCAGAATTGGGGGCTAACAAAACGGAACCCCTCGCCGCCGGACTCAAGCCCATGCATTTGCTAATCAGGGAGCACAATGAAGCTTATACGGTTCAGGAAATTACGCTTGATACTGGAACTTTGGTTAAAGAATACATCAACACCTCGGGCAAAGTATTTGGAGTGTCTTGGCAAGGGCCATTCAAACCTGATTTGAGATTATTTTTAGGAGACAGCGCTCTCAACCGGCTGCATTCTGACAAAACTCTTAAGGTAACAGATCACCACCACTCCAGCGTCAACAGTAGCGATTTGATCATCATCTCCAAAGGGATGGGCCGCTCATTCACTGGAAAAGCCTTTGCTCCTTTGCTGGCGCCTGAGAGCATCGGCATCGATCAAATTCAATGAAAAATCTACTTCAGTGTTAATGGGTGAGTTTTAAATTTAACTCGACATAAAGGTATGTGCAATGATCACCATCAGTAGAGCAACCGAGAGCGATATTCCTGATTTGGTCAAACTTTTGAACGTCCTATTTAGGCAAGAAAAAGAGTTTGAAGAAAATGCAGAACTCGAAAGCAAAGGACTGCATGCCATCATTGCAGACCCTAAGACAGGCGTGATTATTGTGGCAAAGCAAGATCAAAAAATCGTGGGTATGGTCAATTTGTTGTTCACCCAATCAACCGCCCTTGGGGCGCGTGTTGCCATATTAGAAGACATGATAGTCTCGATCACTTCAAGAGCCAAGGGCGTTGGCTCAAAGTTAATGTCACGAGGCATACAATTGGCCAAGGAACAAGGCTGCGCGCGAATCACCCTATTGGTTGACCGAGATAACCAACAAGCCCAATACTTTTATGAGCACTTTGGCTTTAAAGCGTCCAGCATGATTCCTTATCGTTTGATGATCGAGGAGGAGGAGGAAAAACATCTCGAGCAACTCAAATCAAAAATTAAATAAATCAATGTGAATCTCATTGAGGTAATTACTTTTTATTCAATGACAATGCTCTGCCTAGAAGTTGCATAAGCATTGACCATCAACCCCAAAAGAATCAAACCAGCGGCCACCAATTTCCAAGCGGGCAATGCCTCTGCCATGAAAAGGTTAGATGCTCCCATGCCAAACAATGGGACCAAGAAGGCCAAAGGAGAAATCATGGACGATGGGTATTTAGATAGTAACCATGCCCATCCTGCATAACCCAATAATGTGTTTCCCCAGGCCTGCCATGCCACAGCGCTCCAGACTGTCAGATCAGCATTCAATAAAGAGCTGCAAATTAGATCCCAGCCTTCAAAATACAGCGACATCAAAAATAAAGGGATGCATGAAAAGGCGCTAGACCAGACTACATAGTGAAAGAAGTTATTGCTTTGTGATTTCTTTGCGGTCATATTGCCCATCGACCAGCAAAGTGCAGCCAGCAAGATCAGCAATAAACCCAGGAGTGTCGTTTCTTGATCGTTATGAAGGACCACAACTGAGAGTCCCGACATGGACAAAGTAAAAGCGAACCACTGCAATCGAGAAATTTTTTCTCCGTTTTGTAAGACAGAAAAAAAGATGGTAAAAAAAGCCTGGCTCTGTATGACCAAAGACGCCATTCCTGGCGAGATGAAACGATGAATTGCAAAAAACAAAAGACCAAACTGCCCAAGGCCAATACAAAGTCCATAAAAAAGCAGATTTTTAATTGTGACACGAGGGAAAGGGATCAAAAAAGCAGCAGGTAAGAAGGCCAACGCAAAACGCAAAAAAGCCAGTAAAAAAGGGGGCATCTGAAGAAGTGCGAACTTGATAATTGCAAAGTTAGTTCCCCAAATAAAGACAATCAACATAGCCAAGCCAAAATGCGCAGGCTTGAGTTTCACAAGTGTAGATGTCGTCCCCCCTAAATCCAAGCTCGATTGCGGTAAGCCATTCTTCATAATAAGCCGTCTTTTGTGATGATCTATGCTAACACCAAACGCATATGCACCAACGAGATGGCCTTCAATTGCTCACATCCTAAATAAGTCAAGCCATTCATGGCTGACACTTTAATTACAAAATATTATTTTCCTTTGTAAGGTGATCTAGCGCAAGACAAGAACTGGGATGGTAGTGTGAACTAGAACATTTTGTGTTTCACTGCCGAGTATGATTTTTTTAATCCCTTTTCGACCATGAGATGACATCACAATCAGGTCAACAAAATTGTCTTTCGCAACATCAAGAATGCCCTTATAAATGACATCGGACTTGAAAACAATGGGAGTGGCATTGACATTCATTTTGCTCGCAATAGAGGAAAATTTGTCCACAATGAGATGAGCATCATCTTGCCAGGACTTTTCAATTCGATCGATTTCATTTTGCCTTAGCACAATGCCTTCGTCAAAATAGGTTTGGATCATCACGGGAATGATTTTCAAAATCAACAAGTGGGCTTGGGTCAGTTGAGCCAAACGAATGGCGTGAAGGATGGCTTTTTTAGATAGTTTAGTACCGTCCGTTGTCACTAAAATTTTCTCATACATCTTGTGGCCTTTCTTAAAGCGATTGTTCGCTTAAGGAGGACTGTATTCGTTCGTCGGTGAAAATCTTTGATTCAAATCAACTCACAGTGACATCAAGGTCAAAATCCTCATTGATGGTCTGATTTCTTTTCATCTTGTAATACCGCTTGGTGTTAACGCTTCAAACTCACCACTTGAGTTATAGAAAGTGCAGACTTTGTCCGTAAACTCTATAAAACCTTTTATGAGCAGTTCAATATTTGGGGAATTGATCCCAAAAAGAATTAATTCAATCGCGAAAAGTCGGATAACCTAGACAAGCTCTACCTGAGGGCCGAGTTGATCAAAAAAACCAACAATAATGTGGTCTTAAGGATTAATTTCAACGCAATTTATAGTTGCTTTTTAAATTTTGTAATTCTAAAATCTGCCAAAATTCAGTTCTGTAAGAATATTTTTTGAATAAATTTTCCTTCCCTTAGTTGCATAGCTAATTAAATCCATTAGTTATCCCTATCCCCCCCCTTACCCCGACACACCCAAAGGCTATCCATGTCTCTAAGCAATCCAGAGTACTCGCACTCTAAATTTTTGCGCCCCATTGAATTGGATCATCACACTGGACATATCAAAGCGGGCTTTTTAGCACTCACATTGATGGCCATTGGAGTCGTGTTTGGTGACATTGGAACGAGTCCTTTATATGCGTTGAAAGTTTGTTTTGATCCCACCAATGGAATCCCAATGACACCGGAGTCTGTTTTTGGTGTGTTGTCCATGATTTTTTGGGCTTTTGTTATCGTAGTTTCACTTAAATATGTGCTTTTTGTGATGCGCGCGAATAACAACGGAGAGGGAGGCATCTTGGCCCTAATGGCTTTGGCATTGAGAACGGCCAAAACAGGTAGTAAAAGAGCAGGAATTTTGATTGTTGTTGGCGTTCTAGGTGCCTGCTTGTTTTACGGTGATGCGGTCATAACCCCGGCTATTTCTGTACTCTCTGCCATCGAAGGTTTATCCGTTGTCTCTGATACTTTCACGAAGTCCGAAGTTCCCATCACACTGGCTATCTTGATCTCCCTCTTTATTTTCGAGAAAAAGGGGACAGCCATTGTTGGCAATCTTTTCGCTCCCATCATGATCGTATGGTTTCTAGCCATAGGAGTCATGGGCGTGACTCAAATCGCAAACTATCCGCAAATCATAGGTGCCTTGAATCCTTCCTATGCCCTTTCTTTCATCTTCCATGATCCTGCCATTGCCTTTACAGTCACTGGCGCTGTCTTTCTAGTGCTCACTGGAGCAGAAGCCTTGTATGCCGATATGGGTCACTTTGGTATTAAGCCCATTCAGTTTGCATGGTTTTTCTTGGTCATGCCGTGCTTAGTTCTCAATTACTTTGGCCAGGGTGCACTTTTGATGATGGATCCCAAAGCGATTGAAAATCCATTTTTCTTAATGGTGCCCCAAACCTACACTTTAGCCTTGGTGATCTTGTCGACTGTAGCAACCGTTATTGCCTCTCAGGCTTGTATCTCAGGGGCCTACTCAATGACTAGCCAAGCCATTCTCTTGGGATTCGTTCCCAGAATGAAAGTCACTCACACATCGGAACGGGAGATTGGACAGATCTATGTTCCATTTATTAATTGGATTTTGTGTTTGATCGTGATTTTTGTTGTTTTGGCATTTCAAAAATCTGATAACCTCGCTGCCGCTTACGGCATCGCGGTTTCAACTACCATGCTCATGACCACTGTTTTGGCTGCTGTCGTCATGACGAGAGTTTGGCATTGGAATGCAGCCCTAGTGGCTTCGATCATCAGCGTCTTTATCGTGGTGGATGTTGGGTTTTTTGCAGCCAATTTGATCAAAATCTTAGAAGGTGGATGGTTCCCATTGCTGGTTGGATCAATATGCTTTTTACTGCTGATAACGTGGTATCAAGGCCGGAAATTACTCAGAGAGAGAGCGATTAGTAACGGGATCGAAGTTGACGATTTCATGAAATCACTATTCCAGCATCCTCCCTACCGTGTTGAGGGTACTGCAATCTTTTTAACAGCACATATTGATTTTGTCCCCCCTGCACTCTTACACAATTTGAAGCACAACAAAGTTCTTCATGAAAGAGTCATTTTCATGAAAATCAGTGTTTGGGACGTCCCAAGGGTGTCTCACGAACAACGATTATCAGTCAAGGACTTGGGTAACAACGTCTATCTGATCAGAGCGATTTATGGGTTTAAAGAAACGCCAGATATTAGCGAAGTCTTAGATTTACTCAGAGCTCAGCACAAGATTGACTGCCCATTAATGGAGACATCGTTCTTCATGGCAAGGGATTCACTTGTAGCGAAAGAAATCCCTCAAATGTCACTATGGAGAGAATCCATTTTCATTTGGATGATGCAAAATGCTGCTCGAGCAGCTGATTTCTTCAAAGTTGATTCAGGCCGTCTCATCGAATTAGGTACAAAAATAGAACTCTAAGTTATTTATTTTTTAATTCTTCACTTGGGCTGAATTGGAGACGATTCAGCCCTTTTTATTTATCTGATCGATGTACAGGATACTTTATCCAATTTATTGAGTGAATGTCTAAAGATCACCAATTCTTTGGCATTTAAATTCAATTCATAAACATTTTCATAGGGTAATGTTGGAAAGGTAAATTTTGTAAATCCTTGACGAGTTGATGTGTAGTTTCCAATGAGATCGAAGGGGGGTTTTCCTGCATCACTACCGTCATCCTTTGCACTGATCAAGACATATCCTTGATAAAAAATGTAAACACTTTTATCGCATTTCCAAAATGCACCTTTATCCAAAGCTTGGGCGATAAATTTTTTTGTTTTTTCTTCTTTACCTTTTTCAACGTTTTCAAGTCGATTCTTTTCTTGCAAACTTTTTTCATACAAGTTTTGCAATTCTTGGGCGAAAAGACCCGAGTCGCTCAATAAAAGGGATAAGAAACAAAAAATAATTCGTTTTGTCATGAAATGTCGATTTTGTTCAAATTTAAAGACGCAGATCACACCTCCTAAAATCCATGGGGATTAGTTTAAAACTTCAAGTGATCTATAGACAACACCCTCTAGGCTGCGATTTGAGAAAAACAAACTTTACAAAGATTTTCAAATAAAAGCAAAGAAGTCAAAATTAATTCCATTAAAACATCTTAAACATTTTAACTATAGTAAGATGCAATAGTACTTTAGCAATTTAATTTCTAGTTTTTCTTTAAAACTGATTATTGAGTTTTTAATTTGGCTCAATTGATAAAGGAAAAACATGGAACTTACAATATATCTCGGCTCTTGCTTGGCTTCTGCTATTTTTTGTGCTTGGTACGCTAAGAAAAATCAAGATTCATTGGGTGAATGGCTTGTCTTAGGTTTACTTTACCCCCCCTTTGTTTCTATTCCAGCTGTGCTTTTTTGCGCAAGACCTGTCAAGAAGTAAATATCGGGTACGAATCGTTAAAAAGACAGATCCAAAATTACCAAAAAGCATAGCAAATTTAAAATTGCAATGCTTTAATTTTTAAACTGAAAATAATTTGGAATTTTGAAATTTCCGAGATCACATTTGAAAATGTGTGAACTGAATATAACACTTCGATTTAAATAAAATTCAGATCAAAGTTAAAAGTCGCTAATATTTCCAATCAAGAAAAGTGAAAGAGCTAGAAGATTAATCTTGAGTGATCACTACTCCCTTCCAAAATGCTACATGCCCTGCAATGTGACTCGCTTCTGACTTAGGGTTCAGATAAATCCAAACTGCACCCTCATTGATTTGGCCATCTACAATCAAATCATAGTAACTTGCAATTCCTTTCCAAGGACAAACCGAGGTCTTATTAGATTTCTTTAAGAAATCTGGATTGACTGCGGAAAGTGGAAAATAATGATTCCCCTCAAGAACAATGGTTGTCTGATAAGAGGCTACAATTTTGTTGTTCCAGATAGCTTTCAATTGAAATCCTAGTTCTTGCCTTGGAATGGATTCAAACCAAAATTATCTTAGAATTTAGAGCATACGCAATCAATACGAATACACAATATGAATTTTGGTATTTAAAGTGATGCTACTCCACGCTTTCTAGAAACGACCAAATATGTTTCATTTACATTGATACTTGGCTTAAGTGGATTAAACCTTATTTTTACCCTTTTCATAGGCACCCCCCATCCTGGCTCATACCAATATGTATTTTTTAAGCTTGCATTCGAAAAGGCAAAAAAACTTTCTTCCTCCACTACAAAAGTATTGGATTGTCCAAAATCCAAGTCCAACTTCTCTTTACCAATAATTTTTGATTTACTCATTCTATAGTTTTGACCTCTTGGTCCAATCTCAATTAATTTAATTTCTAATTTCTTACCTATAGAAAATTCTTCTGCTGGTTGACTAACAAACGGTGGATCGAACTGATATTTTCCCTCTTGCGTGTCACTCGTCAAAACTGCTCCATCGATAGTTCTCACTTCATTACCAAAATTACTAGTCATATAAACCAGACCTTTTTCAATTTTGTCTACTTTTAATTTATATCTTTTAATTTCCTTTCTTTGATTATTATCAATCAAAGAGATCTCATATTCATCACCAACTCTAAATCGAGCCTCCTTGGACTTGCTTAAAAATCCATCTTTATCAGCATGAATTTCTGTTTTTGCTTTTTGCAATTGCTCGATTGCAAATTGAGCCTGCTCAGTGATGAATCCACTGGGGTATTTATTCAGAAATGCGTAGAAGTCATCTACATTCTTGCTGTCTTTGATCTTGTCCCATTCGGCTTTTTGAATTTCAAACTGTTTGTCTGATGATTCTTTTCTTAGCTTGGCTTCTAGCTCAGCTTGTGCCTTGGCTTGCTCAATGTCTTTTAGCCTTTGGGCCTCAACCAGTTTGGCACGCTCCAAGGCCTGAAGCGCCTCCTGGGCTTTCCTTTTCTCCATCTCGGCTGCCAAAGCCAATTGTTTTTCTCTCTCTTTGGCTTCAACCTCAGCCTTCAGTCTGGCCTGCTCGGCTTCCTGAATCTTTCTTCTTTGCTCCTCAGCCGCTAGAGCCAACTGCCGTTCCCGCTCTCTGGACTCCGCTTCAGCCTTCTGTCTGGCTTGTAGCTCCTGGATCTTTTGTGCCTCGGCAAGCTTTTGGCGCTCTAGCTCTCTTTGCTGAGCAATCTCTAAATCTCTTTGCTTCTGAGCCTCAGCCTCTTCCTGCCGCTTTTTTTGCTCTTGGGCTAGTCTGACCCTCTCTTGCTCTCTTTGCTGCGCAATCTCAAGCTCTCTACTCTTTGCCGCTTCTGCCTCAGCTTTGAGGCGTTCCTCTTTTTCCTTGGCTTCTTTGGCTTCTCGGATCAAATCTTCAGGATTGAAGGTGTGCTTGGCCCCATCGTTAAACGCAAAGTCATCCTCCAAGCTACTGGAGTCCCAGGGAATTTGTCGGCCCTGACTCTTTTGACGAACCTGAAGTCTTACACGTTTAAACACATCCTCAATTCGAGCAGGTTTTTGAAGCTCTTTGATCAAATACTGGGTAAATAAGCCATTACCGCTCGCTTCATCCCCATCCTCTGCAACATTACCAGGTGAAGTGGCGAACGCCAGATAAGTTCCCGGGGGAGCATCGAGTTGAGCCAAACCCTTTCCACTGGCTTTATCAGCAAATGGATTGTCACGGCAAGCATCAAGTACGATGATATTCATGCGTGTACTGGAGTTCTTGAAGGTTGTAATCACTCTCTCAATATCAATCGTCTGCTTAGGAACGTCTGCTGAAGAGTTCAATTTGACATCCACTGGAACCATGTAGTTGTGCCAGTCCAACTGAAGTCCATGCCCTGCGTAATACAACATTCCTACTGCCTGCTTACCCTTTAGCTGATCTTTCATTTGATCAATGGCTCGCTCCATTGAGGCCTTATCGCCATCAATCACGTCAAAGACCGTGAAACCCAACTTTCTCATGATATTGGCCATTGACTTGGCATCATTTGTTGAGTTGGCCAACGCAGGGACATTCACATAAGCAGCATTACCAATAATCAAAGCCACTCGAACATCTAGCGGCGCTTGCGCAACGACACCAAAGCTCGCTAAAGAAACAGCCAATAATGCAGGCTTAATTAAATTAAACCTGCAGAGTATGCACTTATATATTTTGATTAGCAATTTATAAGTGGAGGAGATCTTCAAGTTTGGCACCATGTCGTAGATCTTATTTATTCTATTATCATTTTGCATTCAAAATTCGATCTTCCGATATGTATCGCAACTTTTGCTAACTTTAGTGGATGAGAATATATTATTTTCTAAAATTTTTGAAAAGATATTAAATTTTAGTTCCGTAATTTATTTTGTCCATAAATGTGCGTTATATAAAAGAGTCCTCTGGAAGACATCAACATCTGAAAAGGTCATGGATATTGGTACCCGAGACCGGAATTGAAACGGTACGTCAGCTATTAACGAATGTAGCATATTGCAAGTCCGTCATATCTGATGATCCACTTACTTACTCGATTTAAAAAAGATTAAGTTCGGTTTGCTAAGTAATAGATCAGCTGATAAGTTTGAACTTTAAATTCACGAAATTGAAAAACACTTTAGCTAATGCACCTATCTCTTATTAAAAAACAAGAAAAATCATTTTGATATGTCTACGTAGTTACTTAGAAGCAGATTCTGTGTTCTTATGAGCATATCGCCAAATCGCAAAACTTTTTTAAGAGCAAATAACAATTTTTCTGGGGAGGTCATATATTCATAGACAAGACTATTCCTAAGTTCTCGGAGTTCAATCCACTGGTCCACTGAATCAATCCAACCCAATTTTTCAGCTCTAAACAAATTGTCCAGTTGAGAGCCAACTGGTTCCAAATTTAGTTTCAAAATTGCTGGCAAAAGCTTGTCACCAATGGTGTCTTGAAGCCGACCGAGTCTGGCAACAAAAGCATCTAACATCTCACTATGTTGAGGATTCTGGTCAAGAGCTTCAATCCATTCAATATCAATATCTGAATTAATGACTCGAATTTTAGATTGTTGAAAATAAATCACTTCTTTCTTAGGGCGCGCTCAGAAAGTAAGTGCAATTTTTTTTAACGGAAAATGTTGCATGACTAAGAAATACACACAACTGACGATGGATGAGAGAACTTTTATTCAATTAGGGCTGA
>Ga0164296_1001879_pt1 | contig 21620 bp, 21 predicted proteins | sample GEODES057metaG_FD_113533 | JGI IMG/M metagenome (GOLD analysis project Ga0164296, IMG submission 113533) | Dystrophic lake water microbial communities from Trout Bog Lake, Wisconsin, USA - GEODES057 metaG | ecosystem: Environmental > Aquatic > Freshwater > Lake | place: USA: Trout Bog Lake...
ATTCAAGCCAGCAACTCTTGACGGCGTTGGCACCGAAGGCAAAGTCAAACTCACCATTCAATTTCGAGTCGAATGATCAAACGTCGCTTGCTCCCGTTGGCACTTGGTGCCTTGTTTAGTCCACTTGCATTTGGAGGCACCTACTCCAAAGTTCGATTTGTGATCGTTGATCCCAAGACAGGGAAACCAGTTCCAGGTTGGGTCGTTATCGAAGCGTCGCGCCGAGTGGCCGAAATGCCTATTTCCGAGAGGACTGGAGGCCATTCAGACCTCATCGATGTGGAAAGAATGGTTCTTCTAACCAAAGCGGGAAATGGGGATTCATCTATTAGGACTATTCCAGTTACGCTTGATCAAACCATCGTGCTTAAAGAGCAACAGGAGCATCCAGTCAAAGAGATTACGATTCGAGTCACAGCGACTAGATTGGTGCTTAATCGAGCCCCGAGCCAAGGTGTCAGCACAGTCCGTGATCACAATGAAATAGCCCACTTTATCAACTCTACATCAGGTGATACCAAGAGCCTGACCAAAGGACAAAAGGGCGTTGCAGAAGACTCTGGTGGGCAGCAACACGTTCGTGGTGAACACGCAGAGATGATGTATGTCGTCGATGGTGTCCCACTTCCCGATACTTTGTCTGGACGGCAAGGTTCGGTTGTTGTTCCGTCAACGATTGATAGTTTGGAATTGTTGACCGGTGCCTTTGCTCCCGAATTTGGAGGCCAAACGGCTGGGGTTCTCAATATCGCAACCGTACCTGGTGCGAAGAGCGCCAATGGGCTCTTTACGATTCAAGGCGGTTCCTACTCGACCCTAAATAGTGAGTTGACTGCGTCGGGGCCGCTTGGAAAGAAAGCCAATTACGTTTTCGACTTTGGAGAGACAAGTAGCAAGAACGCCATAGAGCCTCAACAGCCGGACAACCAAACGGCTCATAACGCTGGTTCCAGTCAGAACTATTTTGGCAAGATCCGTTACGACATCAATGATCAAAAGTCGTTGACACTTACTATTAGTAACAACCCTGATCGTATGCAGGTTGGAAATCGAACTGGGTTACCGGCGGCGTTTGCCCAGGCCGGGCAAGGATTCGGATTCTTGGGCTTGCGGAATGCTGATGGAACCGAGACCGGAATCACATCGGCGAATGCGGGCTTGTTGGGTTCCCAGACCATCAAGCTTCAATCTCAAGACGCTGCGGGGATGGATATCAATCAGAGGGAAGTGAGCGAGTTTGCTACCCTCCAGTTCCAACATAGAAGCCGTTCCGGAGATCAGGCTCAATTCGCCGTGACTGCCTTGCACTCGGGCCAGACCGTCGACAACAATAATCCCGCCATTGATGCTACGACATTGATGACCCAACACATCGATAACTCGATTGAATACAACCCAAATGCCACCCGTAACGTACACCATCTTCAGGCAGAAGGAAGCTACAGCGCGACACGTGGTAGCCATAAAATCAAGGCAGGGTTCTTGTGGGATGCTCAGGTTGGCAATGAGTCTTACAACATCCAAGCTGCAAGCCAATTGGCACTTGACGAGCTGTACAATCTTGCTCCGAATCTATGCCCAACTGGAAAACTAACAGGTGCAAAGGATGTAAACGGTAACCCTGTTTATATCGCAACTAGCAATGTTTATCCAACACTATTGGTATCCAGAAGTGGATCTTATAAGGCTGGCTATATTCAAGACACGTGGCAGATTTCGAAGCGGTTCAATGTCAATTATGGGTTCAGAGCCGACTGGTATTCACAATCTGAGAACCTCAGCCAATCGCCAGTAAACGAGTTCATGATCTCTCCTCGCGTGAATTTCAGCTATAAGCTAACCGCTCGGGATGATATTCGATGGGCATTCAATCGCATATTCAATACTCCACCGTTGGCACAAGGAGCGATTGTAGGTCAGGCTATTCAGCCCGAAACTCTGAGCCAATATGACCTGTCCTTGGAGCATCGTCTTGGTCACGGCCAAACCGTTAGTTTGTCGTACTACTACAAGGACATTCGAGACCAGGTCGATACGGGGCTGCTGATTCCAGGGAGTCAAATTGGGTTGTATTCGGCGGTGAACTTCGCTAAGGGAGCTGTCCATGGTGTCGAGGCTTCATACAATATTTCTCCTCCGGGCGGAATCGGTTGGGATTCATTTGTCAATTTGACATATTCGGCGGCCATGCCCAATGGATTGGATAACACAGGTGCCCCCGTTCCCACTTATAATGACCACGATCAACGCGCAACTGCCGGCCTTGGAGTTGCTTACGCATGGAAGGGAGGGGCCTCTGTTGCCACTACTTTGGACTATGGCTCAGGCTTAGCTAGTAGTATCGTGCCTCCCAATACCGATCGGACCAATCGATCGCAAATTGATATGCACATGACGACTGGTGATCGAATGTTTAAAGGTAAGGGGGGGATGAATTTAGACGTCACCAACCTTTTCGATGATCGGAAAGTCATTAACTTCCAATCAGGATTTAGCGGTACGCGCTTTCAGATGGGACGCTCGGTCTTGCTCTCAGCCTTCTTTAAGTTCTGATCTAAGAGACTGGGGAAGTGTGGCGGATCGTTATCGATAGCCCGTAAACCAGGTGAGCTCGAAGAACTTCGTCTGGACTACGGACTATTGACTAAAGATCACAAGATTCGCTTTGTGAGCATCTGGGCCACTTTGGGTTGTTTATACACGCGCCTCGGCAGGTTGCTTCAAATGAAAGTCTGAGTGCTTCTGGAAATCCATCGCAACCCGAAGACAGACGTCTTCGCGTAGTGCTGGAGCTATGACTTGCCCACCAATGGGAGCGCCATCCTCGAATCCTATTGGGAAGGCGATTGCTGGCCACCCGAGCAGGTTGGATGGGCCCTCGTCTCCTCCCATATTTACCCAGGTCTTATCGAAAGACTGATCTATCGGAACGGCTTTGTGATAGAAGGATGGTGTGAAGATGCAGTCGCAACTATCCCAAACAGAGTTGGCTTTGAGCGCCTCTGACCTAAGTCGCATTGCCCATAAATAATCCACTGCTTTGACCTCCATCGCAGCCGCAAATCCAGCAACTTGATTGATGTCCTGAAGCAACTGGAATCGCTCTCCACGAATAAAGTTTTCGTGGGCACTGGCACCTTCTGCATTCACGATAATGTCGATGGCCATTCCATATGGCATTTCCGGGTAGGCAACTTCGACCGTCTCATAGCCAAGCTTGCGCAGGGTATCTAGAACGTTGTGATAAGCCTTCTCGCATGCATCAGCTTTGGATTCCTTGAACTTTTCTTTTAGGACGCCAATTCGAGGTTTGGGCCCCTTGGCTCGCAAATTGAGTTTGACGGCCAATGTGGTTGAATCCAATGGATCGGCACCAGAGATTGCTTCTAAAACAATGCCACAGTCCTCCGCCGAACGACAAATTGGCCCTAACTTGTCCAATGTCCAGCAGAGTGCCATGGCACCATATCGACTGACGCGTCCGTAAGTTGGTCTAAAGCCGGTTGCTCCATTAAAGGCACTTGGGCAAACGATGCTACCGCTCGTTTCGCTGCCAATTGAGAAGCCAACACATCCTAAAGAGGTAGAGGCTCCTGATCCTGAGGAAGAGCCTCCGGCCCAAAGTGTTTTGTCAAATGCGCTCTTACAGGGTCCCATTCGGCTAGCATTCGCGACGTTGTAGTTGCCACCGCCAGCTAACTCGATCATTTCCAATTTTGCAAGGAGCACTGCACCACTGTCTTCCAGGCGTTGAACGACGGTAGCGTTATGATTGAAGACTTGGTCTGCGTGTCCAGGCGATCCCCAGCGAGTCGGTATATCCTTGGTTGCCAGAAGATCTTTAACCCCAAATGGGATTCCATGAAGGATGGAAGAACCAGTTGAGGAATCGGCTCGCTTCGCTTGCTCCATTGCGAGGCTCTCAGTGAGCTCAGCAACAGCATTGTGCTCGTGCCCGAGAGTTTTTAAGCGCGAGAGATACATCTGGGTTAGCTCAACAGAGGAGACCTGCTTGTTACTGAGCGCTTTAGCCATCTGCTTGATGGATGAGAATGGGCTGATCATCGCTTCTTTACCTCGCGTGGCGACACGATGTAATCGAAGCAAGGCTCACTGTTTTCAGGCAACTTGGTCTTTAACCTTTCTTGACTTGAATTCTGAATTCCCTTTAAAGCCTCCTCGAGGAGTCTCTTCGCTTCGGGAGACAACGGTTTGGCGAACTTCGTTTCCATGGTTGGTGTAGGCGTAGGGGGTGTTTGGGCGGTGGCGAGAGTGGGGACAGCTACCGAAGCAAGTCCAGCAGCGGCAACTCCCAAAATTTCACGGCGAGATGGTTGCTTGGCCATTGAATGGCGTTCTACCCTATCAATGGCAATCTTCACAGGTGAGAGGTCAATAGAAAAAATCTGTGATTAGCCTTACACCGTTGGTGGGACGAATTGCAGATTCACAGCAATTAGCTACTAGTCCCGAATAGAGCTTCAGCGGCGAGAATCGCCTGAGACTCACCATCGACACTACACATCAATTGACCGTCCGATCCGATTCCCAGGGCCACAGCAGTTTCACCACTGGCTAGACGATACTTCTTGCCAGGTGTATGGTCAAATAGATTCCAAATCGGTTGGATGACTGACCAAGAAGTTGGCTCGGGTAACGAAGCTAGCCGCTGAACGATCTTGTGAGCAATCATTTCTGGATCATAAGTGCCTCCTCTACTCATCGCCATACTGGTTGCAATCTCGGCGATCTCTGGTGGAAAGGAAGTTTGATTCAGGTTGATCCCAATGCCAACAACTGGAACTAGTCGTCCAGCGAGATCAGGAATTAGCTCGGTTAGAATTCCTCCCAACTTTAGCTCACCAAAGGTCAAATCATTTGGCCATCGTAGCTGGCAGTGAAGAACACCTGCGGCCGCCAAGGCCGCAGACATTCCTACCAAATAAGGCTTGGGATGATCGGCATACGCTCGGAATATAAGCGAGAAGGTTAGGGAGTCGCCTTTCTGGCTGAGCCAAACCCGATCGAATCGACCCCGACCGCCAACTTGCTGATGGGCATATACAACTCCATGAGATGTTCCATCTCTAAGGATTTGTGCGGCCACATTCTGGGTCGAAGCAGTTTCTTCGATTTCCAGCCACCCTTCGCCGTTGATCGTCGGTGACTTCATCCGATCTCCAAGTGGAAATTCATCGCAGGAACGGAGTGCGTAATCGCTCCAACTGAGATGATATCGACCCCAGTCTGGGCTACTCCTCGAACTGTATCCAAGTTAATGCCACCACTGGCTTCGAAAAGACATTTGCCCTTATGTGTCTTTACGGCTTCTCGCATCATGAACGGGTCCATGTTATCCAACAAAATGACATCGGCTCCAGCCTTTACGGCCTCATCGACTTGAGATAGAGATTCACATTCCACCTCGATCTTTGTCATGTGGGACAAGTAGCCCCGAAGGGTTTGAATCGCGTTTGTAATCGATCCGGCGGCAGCGATGTGATTGTCCTTAAGCATAGCGCCATCGTACAAGCCCATCCGGTGATTGTGACCACCTCCACAACGGACCGAGTATTTCTGGAGGCCCCGAAGGAGAGGAAGTGTCTTGCGGGTATCGACGATTTTCGCGTGGGTTCCTTCAACACGCCTTACGTATTGATCGGTTAGTGAAGCGATTCCGCTCATGTGCATCATGAAGTTGAGAGCGGTTCGTTCCGCCATCATGGCTCGGCGCCCCAACGTTAGACCGCTAATGACTCTTTCGCCACGGGTAACAAATTCACCATCAACTCGGTGTACCTCCACAAAGCAGGCTTCAGGATCGTTTCCATAGGCAGAGAAGAGGTATTCAGCTATCCCAACGCCCGCGAGAACGCCATCATTCTGAGCTTCGATATGCCATGAAACGGTTAGCTCTTCTGATAGGGCTCCTCCCGTTACATCACCACTACCGACATCCTCGGCAATGGCATCTTCGACAATTAGCCACCAATTTTGGGGCTCGGGTTGAAGCCAAGTACTCACAGACAAGCTGTTTACCCTAATCGACGGATATGTCGTGCTGGCGCTGAGAGGTTACTCCTCTTGAACTTCCAAGGCACAGCGAGCGGCCAGTTCTGCCGTGAAGAGTTCGTATGGAACTTCGGTTCCATTTCGCTTCCAGCCAACTGGAACCTTGATTCGGCCAGAAACGATATAGGCAAACGGCTTGATCGTAACGATTCCTTTATCAAGGGTCAGCACAGTGCGATCTCCTTTAAGGTGGATCGCCACAATCCGATCATAGGGGATCGCTTTGATGTTGTTTCCCGTTACAATGTCGAACTGCTTCTCTTGAAGGACATATTCCGTTTCTTCCGCTTGTTTGTGGACCATGTCGGCATAGGTGCCTTTACCAAAATCGAAAATCGCCCCTGCCGCGGTTTTAAGATTGTCGCCAAGAGTTTTTTGATCAATTCCCGTCTGTTTTAGAATATTGAGGCCCTTACTCTGAGCTCCCTTTCGGATGCTCTCGGCACCAGTCTCCAACCATCGAATCGCCTCTCCAGCTTTATAGCGAACCAGTTCCACGTTAAGTAGAACAGGAATTGCTTCACTCAGGATTCATTTAGATCTCGAATTCTTCAAAAGGCCTATCGACCTCCCAGCCCACTCAGGTTGATTCCCCTTAGGAAATATCTCTGAGCAGCGAAAAACAGCACAACTGTAGGGAGGATATGGATGACTGACGCTGCCATCACCTGTTCGAAATTGGTGCCGAAGCTATCTTGGAACATTCGCAGGCCAATACTAACGGTGTACTTCTCTGGTGAGTTCAAATAGATCAACGGACCCTCAAAGTTATCCCACTGCCCTAAGAATGAGAAGAGAGCTACGGTAGCCAACGCAGGTCCCGATAGGGGAAGTAAGATACGCCACCAGATCCTAAAAAATCCGGCCCCGTCGATCATGGCTGCTTCATCCAGTTCGCGTGGAATGCCCAAGAAGAACTGGCGAAGAAGAAAGATATTGAACGCCCCGCCACCAAAGAACGCTGGAACGATCAATGGATAGTAGGTATCAATCGCTCGAAGTTCACGCCAGATCATGAAAACTGGAATCTGCGTGACTTGACCGGGCAACATCATAGTTGCCAGCATCGTGTAGAAGAACACATTCTTGAATCGGAATTCAAACCGCGAGAACCCATAGGCAACCAGCGACCCACTGACGACACTGGCACTCGTGGTCACCATCGTAATAAACACTGTGTTCATCATAAAGCGGGCGAATGGAAGTGCTGTCCAGGCCTTATGATAGTTCTCCCAGACGACGTGTCTGGGGAGAAAGCGACCAGGATCTGAAGCAAATTCCTCACCAGACTTTAGTGATGTTGAAAGGGTCCAGATAAATGGAATCGTGAAGAGAAGCGCGCCGCAAACCAGAAGTACATAGACAAGAATCCGAAGGGAGGGATGGCTCTCGCGGTGCGTCTGTTTCACTTATCTCCTCCTTCGTAGTACACCCATCGTTTGGATGTCCAGAACTGAATAAGCGTCAGGCACAGCAGGATGCAAAACAGAACCCAAGCCATAGCAGAGGCTTTACCAAACTTGAAATACTCAAAAGCGTTCTGGAACAAGTAGAGAGCGTAATAAAGGCTGGCGTGGTTGGGACCTCCACCCGTGATGACATAGGCGGATGTGAAGATTTGAAACGCACCGATGACACCCAGAATAAGGTTGAAAAACATCACTGGAGAAAGGAGCGGCATGGTCACACATCGGAAGCATCTCCAAGGGGATGCACCGTCGATCTTGGCGGCTTCGTAATAGCTGTCCGAAATGTTTTGAAGGCCGGCGAGAAAGATCACCATGCGACCCCCTCCGACTCCCCAAAGCGACATCAAAGCAAAGGCCCAAGGAGTTGCTCGTTCATCTTGTAGCCACTGTGGACCGGTAATGCCGACCATTCTCAGCATGGTATTCAGAATGCCGTTGTCCGAATTGAAAACCCACTGCCAGACAAGGGCCGAAGCGACCGCAGGCACAAGCGAAGGCAAGTAGAAACAGACTCGGAATAGCTTCTGCCCGCGAACATTTTGATTCAGAAGGAGTGCGATAGACAAAGAGCCAATGATCCCCAATGGAACAGAGACAAGAGCATAAAAGATCGTGTTCTTCAGGGCTTTCCAAAACAAGGGATCTTCGGTAAACAGGCGGCGATAGTTCTCAACCCCGACGTTTTGAATCGATACCAGGTCGTATTTGTGAAACGAAAGCCAGAACGACGTGAGCATTGGCCCAGCTGTAAAGCAGAGGAATCCAATGAGCCAAGGGCAGATGAACAAAAATCCCCAAAATCCTGGTTGATCAACCATCCTTTTTCGATGGGAGGTTGCCATTAGAACCCTTCCTCATCTGCAAGCACTTTATCAACCTTTTGCTTGGCTCGTTTTAGTACCACGCCAGCATCTCGTTCTCTTCCCGCGATCAGGTTGTCGATTTCCGAGTTAAATGCATTGGTCCATTCGCTCCAACGATCATTAATAGGCAATGGGCGGCTATGCTCAATGGCATCGACGAAGGCCCAATTATTAAAGGGAGGCTTGGACGTCTGAAGGTACGCCTTTGAGTAAGCCATGGCCTTTCGAGTGGGGAAGCAACGTCTCAAATCCACGTAAAGCTCTTGTTCAGTGGATTGACTGGTAATGAAACGCTCAAACCTCCAAGCTTCCTTGGGATGCTTGGTCTCGGCATCCATAACAAGCTGATTCCCTTTGCACAGCGTGGTGTGTCCAAATGGTCCTGATGGTACCGGGCAGACATCCCAGTCGAACTTGTGAATGACTTTCCGATATCGGGGAGTCATCCCCATGAAGTCAAAAACCATCCCAAGTTTGCCGCTCTCAAAGGTGTAGAGTGAGTTCTCACCTTGAGCTTGTGTCGGACTGCAATGGTCTTTCCAACGGAAATCTGCCAACATCTGAAATGCTTTAACTGATCCTGGCTGGTCAAATACTGCATGTTGCAACTTGGGGTCTAACATATCTCCGCCATATCCCCAAATGGCACAAGCTAAAACAGGAAAGGTCGATCCGCTCGATGGAGCACCAAAGCCAAAGCGGGTATATCGCCCATCCGGACCTTTTTGGCTCATACGCATGGCAGAATCTCGGAAACGTTCCCAAGTCCAATTGCCATTTTTGGCGAGTTCTGCAGGGTCTTCCAACCCTGCTTCGCGGAACATCGACTTGTTGTAGTAGATCAACACCCCACCGAAGAGAACGTTCAAGCCGTAAAGCTTGTCGTTATACAGGCATTCTTGGATTGCCTGAGGGAAGAAGTCTTCTCGATGAAATGTGGGATCCTGAGCCGCCAAGTCGGTGAGATCATGAAAATAACCCTTTTTGACCAAGCGAGGGAAGTTGTAATGGTCGACTCGCATCACGTCTGGGGCGGAGTGTGATGCGAGCATGAGCATCATTTTTAACCCATATTCAGCTGCTGGGACCTTTAAGAACGAGACATGAACATCTGGATTCTTTTGATTGAATTCGTCACATAGGCGTTCTTCCAACGCCATCTGCTCTGGGTTTCCCCATGCCATGTAACGAATTTGAACCTTGCCGGCAAAGGGGTCGCTACTACAGCCGACGGCTAAAATGCCAACCAAAATGGCCAAGGATTTCAATAGGAGACGTGGCCGGTTGAACATGGTCGATCATGGAGACTGTAACCGGTAATTCTAAATCAATCCTGAAGTAAAAAGAATGGTTCTCGCCAATTAGGAGGTGAGGAGAGTCAGCAATTCGGTCAGAGACCCGATTGTTGCATCAGGTTCTGCTGCACCTTCCGGTTTGGTCTCAGGCTGTCCAGGCGTATCGCTTGCGCTGGGTGCAACATCCGATTCACGACGTATCCAGACAGCATGCCATCCATACTCTAAAGCTGGTCGCACGTCGTGTCCATAACTGTTTCCAACCATCAACAACTCATCAGAAGTGCATCCGACCGCTGAAGCGGCTCGATCGAATACCGTCCGCGCTGGCTTTCCTTCTCCCATTTCTCCTTCGATGAAGACATTCTCAAAATAGGGAAGGATGCCCAGAGTGTTAATTTCTTGACGCTGAATATCTGCCGGCCCATTGGTGATCAAGCCAAGCGGATATTTACTCTTGAGTTGGTCAAGTACTTGTAATGCATCGGGAAATAGGGTTAGTGCTCGATCACGCTCTTCCATGTACGCCTGGCTCAATTTGGCGGCCAAGTCACCATCATCGATGCCAATCCGAGCAAGCATCAGGCGCATCTGTTCAGTTCGGGTGGATTCCCCAGATTTTAAGTAGCCTTGGTACCAATCGCTCTTTTTGAGGCCGGGAGCATAATTGTGGAAAGCGGCAGCCCAATGTCGAGCCAACTCTTCAACTTCGTACCCTTCCGGTCCGTAGGCTGCAAGAGCCGCTCTTAGGCCGGATTTTGACGCTTCCCAATAACTGCAAAGGGTGTCGTCTAAGTCAAAGTAGATAGCCCGAACGTTGGATAGGGAGTTCACCAAAGTTGCATTGCCTCTCGGACTTTTTGCATTGTCTCTTCGGCTATGAGTCTTGCTCTGGAAGCGCCGTCTCGAAGGATGTCTTCGATGGTGTTGTCATCCAAGGCGGCACGTCTTTCACGCATTGGTCGCAGGAACTCATTGACGGCCTCAATACATTCCGTCTTGTTCTGCATACATCCCCTTATGCCTTGGCGGTCTTCATCCCATTGGTGCTCCCAATTCGGGGAGTAAACCTTCAAGTATTGGCAAACTGCACACCCTTCTGGAATTCCGGGATCAGTTTTACGCATCTTGGTCGGGGTGGTAAAGGCACTCTTAATCTTCTTGGCAGTCTCGTCAGGTGTTTCGTTGATGTAGATACAGTTGTCGTAGCTCTTAGACATCTTTCGCATGTCCAAACCAGGCAGGACTGGGATGTCACCTATGATGTTGACGAACTCTGGGAAGACCTCCCCGTAGAGGTGGTTGAATCGCCGTCCTATTTCTCGCGAAATCTCTAAATGAGGGGCTTGATCTTTGCCAACAGGGACTCCATGAGGTCGGTACATGAGAATGTCTGCGGCCTGAAGAACTGGATATCCCAGAAGTCCGAACGGAACTCGCTCTGCACCACCAACATCCTGCTGCTTCTCTTTAAATGTCGGAACACGTTCCAGCCAACCCAAAGGCGTGACCATCGAGAGTAAAAGGTTCAACTCCGCGTGCTCTTTGACGTGAGACTGAATAAAGATCGCAGACTGATTTGGATCAATCCCTCCAGCAATGAAATCTTTTGCAACCTCTCTTGAGTTGCGGCTAACTTCGCTGGGATCGCTGAACTGAGTGGTCAAAGCGTGCCAGTCCGCAACCATGCAGTACATCTGATAGGTCTCTTGTAGGGAAACCCAATTGCGTAGTGCACCTTCATAGTTGCCGATATGCAGCTTGGGACCAGTGGACCTCATGCCGCTTAGGATTCTCTTTTTCTCGTTTGATGGGTTCATGGAGATTCGTTGCAGGGTTAGCCAGCCAATGGACCAAACACCTGATCTTGAGCACTCCTAATCGAAGTGCCCACAAATAGATTGAAAAGATAAGAAACAGGGCCAGCGGTTAAGGATATGTGGGTCGCTTGTAGGATCATGACGGCACCAAATAATCCGAACATTCCGATCTGGCGATTAAACTTAAACCAGTAATATCGTGGCTTCTCAGGTAGTAGCAGGCCAACCAGCCAATGACCATCCAAAGGTCCAAATGGTATGAGATTAAAACACGCTAGTGCCAAGTTGATGAGCACTCCACCAAAGAGAAGGTAGCCCAAGAATACGTGCAAGTTGAAATCCGAGATGTATGGAAACCATTGGCCGCGTAGTGCGACCCTCAAGATGAGCGCATAAATCAAAGCTTGAGCAATGTTTGAAACCGGTCCTGCGGCGACTGAGATAAACCAGTCGACTCTTGGGTTCTTCATTTTGTCCGGATTTACTGGTGCCGGTTTTCCCCAACCGACACCAAAGCCAGTCAAGGTCGTGAAGATCATCATGATGACTCCCGACAATTCGAAGTGCTTGGTCAGATTGAGTGTGACTCGCCCGTAATAGGCTGGAGTTGGGTCACCGGCCATATCTGCAAATTTACAGTGGGCATACTCATGTATCCCAATTCCCAAAAAGAGAATTAAGGCTGTTGCCAACATTATCGGAACTGGAATCTGACCCATGAACTATTTCAAATCATCTGGAAGCAGGTCTCGCGAAAGCATCTCTTCCCAAGTCTCTCGACGCTGAATGAGAGTGTGAGTGCCATCCTCTCTCAGCAACGCCATGGCGGGACGCTGGTATCGATTGTAGTTTGAAGCCATCGCCGCATTGTAGGCACCGGTGCAGAGCACTTGGATCAAGTCACCTACTTTTAGGTCTGCAGGTAGAGCAATGTCCTCGAACAGTTTGTCTGTTTCACAGTGCTTGCCAGATACCGTTACGGTTTGTGAATCGCCTTCGTTGGGAGCTGGAGCAACACGCTCCACGGTGTATTTCGAACCGTAAAGGGCTGGTCGAGGGTTGTCACTTAAACCGCCATCTACTGCGACATAAGTTCGTCGACCGATTGTCTGTGCCGGCACTGTTTTAATGACTCCGACTCGGTAAAGGGTCAAGCCACTTTCTGCTACCAAGGATCGACCGGGCTCTTGTCCCAAAACTGGGTCGATGCCCGAGCCACTTAGGGTAGTGGTGACGGTTTCTACGATAAGTCGACAGTAGTCTTCCATTCCCATCGGCTGATCTTTGCTAGTGTATTGAACTCCAAGTCCGCCACCAACGTTCAGATATTCCGCCGTGTAGCCATGCTTCTTGAGCATCTCGATCGCAAAGAGAGCGATGAGTTCACCACCTGATCTTTGGGCTTCAGGGTCAAGAAGTTGGGATCCGACGTGGCAATGAAATCCGTAGAGATTGAATCCGAGCTCTAAACAGCGAGTAGCAGCCTTTTCCGCCGAGCCATCTGCGATATTGAAACCAAATTTGGTGTCCGCCTGGCCGGTTGAGATTTTTGCGTGGGTAGCGGGGTCAACACCTGGTGCCAATCTAAGAACGATCTTCGTCGTCTGTTTCAACTCTCCAACGAGTAGTTCGTCAAGGAGTTCGATTTCATCAAAGTTATCCGCTACGATGTGGCCGATGCCATTATCCAACGCAAATTGGAGTTCATCGCGTTGCTTGTTGTTCCCGTGCAAGTGGCACTTGCTTCCCGGAACTCCTGCTGCCAATGCGACTCGCAATTCACCTTCGCTGGCCACGTCGATGGTGCACCCTTCCTGATAAGCGATTTTGACCAATGCCATGGTTGAGTTCGCTTTACTGGCCAAACTGATCTCTGATTTGGCGTACGCTGCCCGGAATGCATTGAGGTAGGTTCGAATTCGAGTTCGGAAATGAGCTTCATCAACGACATAGAGTGGAGTGCCATAAATGTTGGCAAGTTCTACGGCAACAGACTCAGTTAAACGAAATCGGGAGTCCGCAATGGGTGAGGAGATCATAAAGGGCATTATGGCATGGCGCTTGCCTTCGAGGCACGTCTTCGACTCCTGTCAACATGCCGGGTTTGAGACCTGCTTCAGCTCCAGCCGGGCTACAATCTGAGACCATGAAGCGAGTCGTCGTCTTGGGTTCCACTGGCAGTATTGGCACCCAGACCCTAGATATCATCTCTCAGCATTCTGATGACCTACAAGTCGTCGGTTTGGCTGCAAATCGAAACGCAAAATTACTTCGAGACCAAGCTGTAAAATTCGGAGTTCAGAAGATCGCACTCTATGAGGAAGCTCCAGGAACCGGAATTCCACATGGCATGGATGCCTTGCTGAAATTGGCAACCGATGCAGAGGCGGACATTGTCGTGATCAGTGTTGCTGGGGTGATCGGACTGCTTCCGACGATTGCGGCGATTGAAGCACGAAAAAACGTCGCTCTTGCAAGCAAAGAAGTATTGGTCGCTGCGGGTGAGTTGGTGATGCCAATGGTTCGCGAGCACGGAGTTAAGATGACTCCAATAGACAGTGAGCATAGTGCCCTCTTCCAGTGTATGCAGGGATATCGATCCGACCAAGTTGCGGAATTGATCATTACCGCTAGTGGTGGGCCGTTTCGTGGGAAGAAAACCTCTGATTTAGTCGGAGTGACCGTCGAGCAAGCTTTGAACCATCCAACTTGGCGTATGGGGGGCAAAATTACGATTGATTCGGCGACCTTAATGAATAAGGGCTTGGAAGCGGTCGAAGCTCGATGGCTCTTTGACGTGCCAATTGACCAGGTTAATGTCGTTGTCCATCCTCAGAGCATTGTCCACTCCTTTGTCAAATTCTTAGATGGGAGTGTGCTTGGGCAATTAGGATGGCCCAATATGCGACTGCCGATTGCCTATGCGCTTTTGTACCCCGACCGCAAACCTAACCAGTTGCCAACTTGGAACCCAGTGGACACTCCGAACCTCACATTTGAATCGGTGGATCATGAAACATTCCCATGTTTGGAGATTGCGAAAGAGAGTTCAAGAATTGGTGGAACCATGCCGTGTGCCATGAATGCTGCGAATGAAGTGGCTGCAAATGCCTTTATCGATGGAGAATTGAGCTTTCTCAATATTCCGCACGTGGTTCGTGAAGTTATGAGGGAACATGTACCGGTTCCAGCAACGTTGGACAATGTATTGAACGTCGATCAACAAGCACGGTCCGTTGCACGTAAACTAGTCGAACAACTCAAGTAATCCATGAGCCCAACCTATTTCCTTCTCACTGGCATCGTTCTCATCACGATGTTTACAGTTTTGGTCGCTGCCCACGAACTGGGCCATTATCTCTTCGCGCGTCTTTTCAACATGGGCGTTGAAGAGTTTGCGATCGGCTTTGGAAAGCCTGAAGTCAAGACTTGGCTCAAGCGAGTCTATCGTGTCCGTCTCGGTGACGGCGAAATACCCGACATCGTCCATACAGGTGTTGGACCCAATGGGGAATTGCCGTCTTCCCGAATCCCTGATGACATCAAACAGATTGAGACTCCAGAGGGAACCTTCCTCGAAGAAACAACCCGGTTCACGATCAGGCCATGGCCAATCGGTGGGTTCGTGCGCATCAAAGGAATGGTGCCGGAAGAGGATGGTAGCGAAACGAAAATCGCGGGCGGATTTTATAGCAAGCCGCCTTGGCAAAGGTTTATTGTCCTTTTGGCTGGTCCAGCCTTTAGCGTGATTGCTGGCCTGGCGATCTTGATCCCTGTATTGATGGTTGAAGGTATGGCGAAGCCACTCAACGTACCCAAGATTGGGGCAGTGGTGAAGGACGGTCCGGCTGATAAGGCAGGTTTGAAAGAAGGGGATGTTGTCGAGAGCATCGATGGGCATCCGATCAATACCTTTTATGCGATGAACGTGATCGTCCGAGACAGTGCAGGCAAAACCTTGATGTTCAACATTAGGAGGGGATCGAAAGAGTTAACTCTTGCGGTCAAGCCTGAGCTTGAGGCGAATGAATCGGCCCTTTTCGACAAGGACCTGAATATAACAAACGAAAAGCGGCGCCAAGCCAAACTCAAAACGTCGATCCCAAGTACAAGAATTCCCATCGGTCTGTTCAAGGCAACTTCGGTTGCTTGTTCTATTCCTGTTGACGCCGTGGAAAGTTTGCTTGGCATATTCCGCCACCCGTCCACATTCAAGGATTCTGTTAGTGGTCCGATAACGATCACTAGCGTCACGTATGACACCGTCAAATATGGCATTGGTTCCATTCTGGAGCTGGCCGCGTTGCTCAGCATATCAGTCGGTGTGTTCAATCTGCTCCCAATCGTTCCTTTGGATGGCGGCCAGATGATGATTGCATTGGCTGAAATGCTACGTGGTGGTCGAAGGCTTAGCATGAAGGTTCAAAGTGCCTTCAATGGGGTCGGGTTTATGATGATGGGGGCACTCATCATTTGCGTTCTGTTTATTGATATTGGTCGTTTAAGGGGTGGTTCCAATGTTGTCCGCCCTCCTGAAGCGAAAAAGGCATCCAAGTAAGCTTTGAATCTGGGATAATCGGTGCCAATGAATGTCGGAATAGTTGGCACCGGTGGCATGGGGAACAATCATGCCCGTCAATATCGAAAGATGCCCGGTGTTTCTCTTGGGTACTTCGAGCGCAATCATCAGCGTGGTGACAGTTTTCAAAGTCGATGGGATGGCCACCTTTGTCATTCGATGGATGAACTGATCGAATGGTCTGACTTAGTAGATATCTGCCTACCAACTGACCTTCATCTCGAGTTTGCCTTGAAAGTGATTGAAGCTGGAAAGCCCCTTTTCCTTGAAAAGCCTGTAGCAATATCGATGGAACAGGGCTTGCAGATCGTCGAGGCGGCTGAAAAGTCTAATGTCCCTTTGATGATTGGACAGGTGGTTCGGTATTTCCCCGAGTACGCGCTTGCGCACCAGATGGTCAAGAACGGATCCGTTGGCAAACCAGCAGCGATCCGAATGCGTCGAGGCGGACCAACTCCAAAGGGAAGCAGCAGTTGGTTTATGGATCACCACCGTTCTGGTGGTGTACTCGTTGACCTTGCGATCCATGACTTTGACTGGCTCCGCTGGACCTTTGGCGAAGTGAAGTGCCTTTATAGCCGATCGATTGGTTCCAAGACAGGTCAAGGTCCTGACTATGCGTTGACAACCTTGACATTCAAGAGTGGAGCGGTTGCCCACGTGGAATCCACTTGGATGGATCCCTCAGGATTTCGAACTTATTTCGATGTTGCGGGAAGTGAAGGATCGTTTGAATTTGATAGCCGAAAGACTCCGGCTTTGAAGACTGCCAATGAACATGGCATCGCTGTTGATCCATCAGTCGCAGATCTAGAAGATCCTTATTATCTTGAGATTAGTGGCTTTATGGACGCAGTCGCGAACGGAACACCTCCTCCCGTTTCTGGACGAGAAGGGTTGGCTGCTTTGCAACTGAGCCTGGCCGCATTGGAAAGTGCTCAAACGGGCAAAGTCATTTACTTCGATTAAAATCCACGTGGTTTTATGTTAGGTAGGAGTTGCATCTGAGGCAACTTCTACCTGAGTTCTATTGGTTTGGCAAGCTCTGGCTGGTACATTGTAGCGATGCGCTCAGACGGCAGACAGCCGGACGAACTTCGTCCATTCACCCTCGAAAGAAACTACGCCAAATTCGCAGAAGGCTCTTGCCTTATCAAGATTGGCGACACACACATGCTGGTAACGGCAACGGTTGAAGACCGCGTTCCACCATTCATGAAAGGCAAAGGGAGTGGCTGGGTAACTGCCGAATATTCGATGCTTCCCAGATCGGGTCGTCAGCGCAATCAGCGCGACCTGATGAAACCAAATGGTCGAAGTATGGAGATTCAGCGACTTATCGGTCGTGCCATGCGAAGTGTTTTCGATCTCGATGCATTGGGTGAGCGAACAATTACTTTGGACTGTGACGCAATTCGTGCGGATGGTGGAACGAGATGTGCGGCCATTACCGCTGCTTATGTTGCGTCTTATGATGCGGTTCGTTGGATGCAAACTCAGCGGATGCTGAAGAAGAATCCACTTTTGGATTCGATTGCAGCGGTATCCGTGGGCATCGTTAAAGGACAGGAAGTTCTTGATCTGAACTACAACGAGGACAGCACGGCTCACACCGACATGAACATTGTCATGACGGGGAGTGGAAAGTTTGTCGAAATTCAGGGCACTGCAGAGCAGGAGCCATTTGGTATTGACACATTGGGGCGGATGCTTAAACTCGGTCAGAAGGGCATCAACGAACTTATCCAAGCTCAAAAAGCAATTCTTGAGATCGAATAACCTTGACATCCATCCCATTTAAGACACTGGTGATTGCTACTCACAACCGCAAGAAAGCGGGTGAGATGATTACGATTCTCAGTCGACGGTTTCCAGAACTGGAATTGAAGACGTTGGCTGACTTTGAAGGCGCTCCCGAACCGGAGGAAACCGGTTCGGACTATCCCTCGAATGCAACGATCAAATCTGAAAGTGCGGCTGATTTCACAGGAGAATGGTGCTTGGCCGACGATGCCGGTTTGGAAATTGATCATTTGGATGGAGCGCCTGGTCTATATAGCAAGAGGTTTGGCGGAGAGGATTTACCTTTCCCTGAGAAGATCCAACTTATATTAGAAAAATTGGAAGGGGTCCCAGAATCGGAACGAACGGCACGATTTCGATGCTGCGTGGCCCTGACGCCGCCTTATCGAATGGGTAAGACTGAAACCTTCATGGCGATTTGCGAAGGACGAATTGGTGAGCAACCAAGCGGCGGGGGTGGGTTTGGCTACGATCCGATCTTCTTCCTTCCCGAATTGGGTTGCACAATGGCGGACCTTACGGCAGATCAAAAACATCAGATCAGCCATCGGGGCAAAGTTCTTGATATGGTGTCTCGTTACATCGAGAATTCTTGTAGCCGTTGATTGATGTCTACGGCAATTGTTATCATGAATCCGAAATGATCGACGGGGCGCCTGTAGTTGAACCTTGGAACGACACTCCGGCGCCACCACCGAGAACATGTCGGAACTGTGGTCATCCAGTAGATTTGCACTATTGCCCACGGTGTGGCCAGCATGTCAGGGACCACAACACCAAGCTCTGGCATTTTGTGGCCGAGTTTCTTGAAGAGTTTGTTCGATTTGACTCTAAATTCCTACGAACAATCATTCCGCTGATTCTTAAGCCCGGTTACCTGACTCAAGAATGGGTCAACGGTAAGCGCGTTCGTTACATTACGCCGCTGAAAGTGTTTTTTACTCTGAGTGCGATCGCCTTTCTGGTGATTAGTTACAAGGTGAATACCGGGGGGCAACAAACCAAGAATCCGGTCGAAATCAATCTGTCAGCAAAGGATGAGAAAGCTGACCTAAAGGAGGTTTCTCCTTTAGCTGAAATGGTTAGAGATATCGCGGAGAGTTATTCCAAAGTTGATCAAAGACTACTACTAAAAGAATTCCTAAGCCACCTGCCAACTGCCAGTATCCTGATGGTTCCATTTGCGGCAATGATGTTTGGTGCTCTCTATTTGCGCCGTCCAAAGTACTACGTAGAGCATTTGGTCTTCACGCTTCACTTTGGTGCTTTCAGCTTTCTTATCTTAACGCTTGCTTTCTTAGTCCCTGGAGATTGGGTGGCGCCAGTTGCCTACTGTTGGGTGGCTGGCTACTTACTAGTAGCCATGAAGCGGAACTACGGGCAAGGATGGTTTAAAACGACGGCAAAATGGTTGTTTTTCGGTTTCTCCTATACAATCCTGATCGCGCTGGTGTTGATCATAACTGCCCTGGTAGCAGCAAGGAATGCACGTGAATTAACTCGTGATCAGACCAATCCCGCACTTCCAAAGTCTTCAAAAGGGGAACCTAAAGGAACCAAATCTAAAGCGTTCCCAAAAACCAGCGGACCATCCAGCCCAGCATTGCAATCAGCCAAGAAAACATCATCCCTTAAAGAGGGACTTGACGATGAATAGCGTATTGGCGGGCCGCTCTGCCAAACGTCGAGTGAAGTAAGGATACCAAGCATCCCCAAAGGGCACATAAACCCGCACATTGTAACCCTCGGCATGAAGAGAATCTTGTAGATCTCGCCGAATGCCATAAAGCATTTGAAATTCAAACTTGGTCTTGTCGATATTCTTTTCTTTAGCGTAGTCACAAAGGATACGAATGATCTTTTCATCTTGGCTGGCAAATGCTGGATACGTTCCAGCATCAAGAAGTCTCTTTCCAAGAGTTATGTACGCATCGTCTACTTTCGATTTTTCTGGGAATGCTACGGTTGCGGGCTCAAGATAAGCACCCTTTACCAGCCGAACGCGAGCCCCCCACAGAATGACCCTTTCGACGTCTTCGGGTGTCCGGTATAGGTAGGTTTGTAGGACTGTCCCAGTGTTCTTGTAGTCTTTGAAGACGCGCTCGATCATGTCCATAGTGCGTTCCGTATACTCAGAGGCTTCCATGTCCACTCGAACAAAATTGCTTCGCTGACTGGCTGCTTGCAAAACGTCGCGAAGATTCTTTTCGGCAAATTCGATGCCCTGATCCAAGCCGCATTGAGTTAACTTGATAGAGATATTGAGGGGTTCAATACCATCGCCTGACCGGTGCAAGTTTTCAGCGTGAGAATGCTTTGAATTCCATTTCTGAACCAGAGGCACGTTTGAAATCGTGTCCAACATTCGGATATATGTAGCCTTGGCATCAAGAGCCTCTTGCTCGGATGCTGTATTTTCTCCGAGATAATCCAAGCTAACTTTGAGTCCCTTTGCCAGCAAAGGTTCAGTTGCAGCCAGAGCCTCCTCGAGAGTGTCACCTGCTATGAATCGCCGGACCAAAGGACGAAACAAGAACGACTTACGGACAAGTGACTTTACTGGTGCAAGACCAGAGGTTTTCAAGACGATCGTGCGTGCCAGCGACATGATTTGTTTGCAAGTGAGTTTACACCCCTGCGTCTTAAACTGAACCAAAGCGGTAACCTATTTGGAATGGCGAGGGTTACAGTCTGCATGTCCGTATACAACGGTGCGGACCTCATGGCGCAGGCGCTAGAGACTGTATATGCCCAAACGTATCGCGATTTCGATGTTCTTGTGCTAGATGATGGTAGCAAGGATAACTCTTCTGAGATCGCTAGGCAGTTTCCTTGTCAGCTGATCACCATCCCCAACGGGGGAAGAGGAGCAGCAATTCGTCGAATGGTTGAAGAGGCGACTGGCGAGTTTGTAGCCCTAATCGATCACGATGATTTCTGGCTTCCTGATAAGCTCGAAAAGCAAGTTGCACTGCTGGATTCAACTGGCGCGACTTTGGCCCATGCGGACTGTTGGTACAACTACAGCGACGGACGATCGGTTGAGCGAAACTTAAACTTTCCAACAGACGCCTGTGCCTTCGACCACATCCTTCCCAGTAATGAAGTGATCGCCAGTTCAGCTGTTTTTCGCCGTCAAGACATGCTGGACGCGGGGAATTTTGTTTCGGATACTCTTCGATGCGTTGATTGGTATGGGTGGCTCATATTGGCTCCCCATCGAAAATTTGCTCACGTGCCAGAGAAGTTGGTTCGCTATTCGGTCTTGGATACAAGCTTGGCCAATGCCGGATATCGATTCTTCGAGGCCCAGTATTATCTCTTGGCTGAGAAGATGCTCCCACGGACAGATGAATTGTTTGAAGGGCTCCCCAAAGCCCAGGCTACCAAATACCGTTCGATGATGGTGGAGCGAAGTGGCATTGCTTTATCCTCAATGGCACGTGCGATGGAAATAACAGGCGATAAGAAGCAAGCTCGAGTGCTGCATCGGCGCGCCCTTCAGATGGCTCCACGAGTCCCTCGCGTCTGGACTCGGGCGCTTAAATCGCTGTTTACTTAGACCAACACTGAGTCTAAATGCTCTCGCAGTGATCCCTCAAATTCATTGAGTACATCTTCAAATTCTTGAACTGACGAGCACTTTGTGATGCGATCACGGACTTTGGACGCACCGGGAACCGATTTGATGTACAAAGGGATCTGGCCCCTGAGGGCAC
>Ga0164296_1001880_pt1 | contig 21615 bp, 12 predicted proteins | sample GEODES057metaG_FD_113533 | JGI IMG/M metagenome (GOLD analysis project Ga0164296, IMG submission 113533) | Dystrophic lake water microbial communities from Trout Bog Lake, Wisconsin, USA - GEODES057 metaG | ecosystem: Environmental > Aquatic > Freshwater > Lake | place: USA: Trout Bog Lake...
AAATGTATCTACAATGGCACTGGCAGAATGGGAATTATTTGTAAATCGATTCGAGAAAGCTACGAGGGGCAATAATACAAAAGCAATAGCCGTAGGGTCGCAGCACTGCACCAGTTTGTTTGCAGATAGTGCCACAGTTCCGGTTGCGCTCACCTGCTACAACCTAGTAAAGCCCAAGTTCGATTTGTTTAAAGAAGCCCATCTAGCCCATGAATGTCGGGGTCTAGTTCATGACTCCCGTCATAGACTGCCCGTTACTAAGGTTTAAATAATTAAAAATTGTCTTTTAGTGAAGCATAAATAACTGTTGGTGCATGAAAGGACTCATGAACCAGTAATAGCCTGCGTGTTACTTGTTGCCGTTTTCTTAACCAACAACTATCAAGAGAGTACTATTTATTGGTTCAAGAATCAATATTTAATAATTTAGCTATTGATTAGTTGTTTTGGTAAAGAACACCAATTACGGAAGAAAAGACTTTTTCTATTTGCTGTAAAGAGGAGTTGTTATTTTGCGATTGTATTCAAATGCCTTTTCAAATGCCAATTATGCCATTTTGCTTTCCCTAAAAATCAACGGGTTTCTACATATATATCTGTTTGCAAAAAATCTGTTTCTTTCATCACTTTAGGGTCAGATACGTACTCTTCCCAAGGTGTGCCGACTGCTTTTTGGTGGTTTTCAGTTAGCCAAACATTCAAAGAATCGTAAGCCCTCGACAACAAAGAACGCCTTCCAAAAAAATGCACTACCGCAGCCTTGGTTCTTTTTATTTGTCTATAATACGTGCCTGGTTCGGTATAAGTGAGCCTTTTTTCCAATTGCACCCCAGCTTCTACAGTACATTGATTGGGGGAGTACTCATGCCAAGCAACTGGCGACCCAACTGCTAAAAGTTTATTTTTGAAAAGTATGAATTCGAGGTTATTAAAAAGAAGTTTCTGTTTTGCATGCGCTTCCTTTTCATCTGGCGCCCAGTCTTTCATTACCAGATACAATTTAGGCCTCAACTGGGTAGGTTCTACATTAATCACGGTTTCATCATCACTTTTTTGAATAGGGGTAGGTGTTGTTTGTGTAGTGTCGTGCGGGGTAACAACTGCTGTGTCTTTTTTGGCATAATCATCTAATTTGGAATTGATATACTCGCAACTTTCAAAAAAAAAGATGGGAATAAGTAACAAAAAGAATTTCATTAGAGGAGATTTTAAAATTAAATGTAAATATAAATGACATTTTTAGATTGTCTTAATTAAATCGACTAAAAAACGTTTTATTTATCTAAGAACGATTTATCTAGGTTTTTATTTTCTGTTGCAAACCATACATTCAATAAATAATGAAATAGTAATTGTAGTCTTTTTTACTAATGTTCATATCCCTTTTAGGTATTACAATATCTGTATTGATTTTATGTTGGATATTTGCCCACCATGATAGTAGCAAAACATTTTAGCTGGGAAGCTGCCCACAGAATACCATGGCATGACGGCAAATGCAAGAACCTTCACGGTCATTCATATAAAATGATTGTGGAGCTAGAGGGTGAAACAAACGAGAAGGGCATTGTTATTGACTTCAAAGAATTGAAAGACATCGTTCAGCCTTATGTACAATTATTGGATCATTCCACGATAATATCTAAGGACGACAAAGAATTGAGAGAAGTTTTTGATGGAAAAGATTGGAAACATTATATGCTTCCATTCGATTCTACTGCCGAAAACTTATGCAACTACTTCGCTAATATCATCATCAAAGACAATGAAGCATTGTTGGTAAAGCATAAAATACAATCCGTCAGCGTAAAAATAGCTGAAACAGACAGTGCTTATGCTTACACAAAAGTGTTTGTAGGGGATCAAACAAAAAGAAAATAAGAAGCAAAAATCACAATTGCCAATGACTGAACCCCAACAGAAAACTTGCCCCCGTTGCAACAAAACTTTCAATTGTAATGTGATAGATATTGTAAACTGTCAATGCAGCAAAATTGCCTTGTTGGATGCTGCTACGGATTTATTATCAAACACATATACTGATTGCCTCTGCATAGATTGTTTGGCTACAATAAACCAATATGGCACTACTACTTAGTACAAGTAATTTTCATCTTATCATATTCCAAATAAAATATTTATTATTGCTGCGTAATTGATTAAACCATGAATAAAACAGCCTTACACCCCAAGCTTTATTTGTATTTCCTTCTTGCTTTTGTAACTTTCAACTGCTATTCCCAAGACATACAGACAATGCCCAATGACCCCATTGGAAGTGCTAGCGAATTGAAAGGGAAGACATTAATCATCAATTGTTTTGTTTCAGAACCAAATAAGGAATGGAATCCTGAAGAGAAACAAGTGACACTAGGCAAAGAAAGAGAAGGGCTTGAATGGCTGAAAAGACAAGCAATAAAATGGGGACAATCCCCGATATCTTTTCAAGAATTTAATATTGGACTTGACCGAGATGTACAAGTACCAAAACTAGAAGCGTCACATACCCCTTGGAAATTGAGGATACGTTGGGCGTCTTATGCCCTTCAATCTGCTGGTTATTACGACATTTATCATTTGTACGACACGCTTAAAAAGCAAAGCCAAGCTGACAATGTAGTGGTAATGGTTTTTGCGAATAAAAAAGGCAGGAGCTATGCGCAACCTGCTTCAGATGCGGGCATCAGGTTCAATAGGGAATGGATGGTGGAGGGAGCTGTAATATATAATCAATCAATGGAGGGGGAACAATTGTGGGAAGGAACAATTATACACGAGATGCTGCATCTGTTTGGGGCTTGGGATATGTATCATGATGAGGACCAAGTGATGCGCAGCGACGATATTGAACGAAGAGTGACTGGCGCATTGGGCAGTAGTATCATGCTGAAAGACCATGTGATATTGTGCAAAGCAAACACCATTGATGTGATGACCGCGTGGAGAATTGGTTGGACAAAAAGTTATATGCCTTGGTATGAAATGTTTAGAAGAGGGGGAGATAAAAAGTTGTGGGAAGAGATTCCACATGGCAATTAGACATCAATAATCTGACATTGAAGTTGCTTAAAAATATCGATTAGAAAATTGTTTTTTTTATGCTGTATAATTGCACGATAGTATCTAAATAATTTCTTAATGAAGAATGTTGCTTTCCTTTTTGTAATAACCATTTTCTTCTCACAAACTGTTTTTTCACAAACCAAAGATACCGTCAGAATAAATAAACAAGAAGTATTACCAGAGGTTACACTACAATCCTTCAATTACAATAAAACTTGGCAGGAAGTACCGGCGTCCGTTGCGTATTTGGATAATAAAAAACTTCAAGAGATAGCTACCACTTCCTTTTTGCCATCACTGAATACTGTTCCAGGCATTAGGATGGAGCAAAGAAGCCCAGAAAGTTTCAGGCTTTCGATGCGGGGAAGTGTATTGAGGTCGCCTTTTGGGGTTAGGGATTTAAAGGTTTATTGGAATGGATTGCCGCTAAGCGATGGCGGGGGGAATACTTACTTGAATTTGTTGAATAGCTCGCAACTGTCATCAATAGAAGTCATAAAAGGCAATACAGCTAGTATGTATGGTGCAGGAATTGGCGGAGTTTTGTTGCTGAATACCAATTATAATAGTTCATTTCCTAATAAAAATTTTTATCAAGCCAGTATAGATGGAGGTAGTTATGGACTATTGGAAGAGTCTGCCAACTGGCAACATCAAAGTGGTAATTTTATTGGCAAACTGATGCAAAGTCATGAGCAATGCGATGGATATAGGCAACAATCTGCCTCTCATAAAGACAATGTTACTTATACTGCCGCCTACAATACCCCAAAGAATAAGCTCGACCTGATTACTTTTTATACAAGTCAGTACTATCAAACACCGGGTGGGCTTACGCTTGCACAGATGCAACAAAATCCAACCTTAGCAAGAACAAAAGGGGGAGGATTGCCGGGGGCAGTGCAACAACATACTTCTATTACCAATAATACTGGTTTTATAGGATTGCATGATGTATATAAGATAAATAATTCATTCTCAAGTGATATTGCCGCAGCATATAATCACACATTCTTTACAAATCCATTCATTACAGACTACGAAACACGTAGCGAAACAAACATGAATGTAAATGGAAAATTAATCTATAAACATACGATTGGCAAGGCAGAACTACAATGGATAACAGGTGGCGAGATATTGGGAAACCATGCAATCATAGAAGACGATGGAAATTTGAATGGCGTACGAGATACCGTACAATATAAAGACAATATTTTTACTAATCAATGGTTTGTGTTTACTCAAGGGCAACTTACAACAGGGAGTTGGACGATGCAACTAGGAATTAGTGGTAACAGAGAGGATTTTAGGTACAAACGATTGACGGATGGCAGTTTGGGATACACACACAAGAATACAGATTTTGTAACGATGCCTCGTGCAACGATTGGGTATAATTTGAATAATAAAGTGACTATATTTGGTGTTGCAGCCGAAGGATTTAGTCCTCCTGCATTAGCAGAAATTCGCCCTTCAAATAGGGTATTCAACACAACTCTAGAACCAGAATACGGATGGGGAGAAGAACTTGGCATTAAGGGTGGATTGTTAGGTCATAGGCTTATTTTTGATATTGATTTTTATCTGTTAAGGTTGCAGAATGCCATTGTTTCTCGGCTTAATTCCAATGGAAATAGCTATTATATAAACGCTGGAAATACAAAACAGGATGGTGTGGAAGTTTACCTTAAATATAAACTTTTAAACCAAAGCTTTGGTTTGATTAATACAATAAACCTGACTAATAGCTACAGTTATCAGCCATATAAATTTATTACGTATCAACAGGGTAACAATAATTATTCAGGAAACCATCTTACGGGTGTGCCTCACAATGTAAATGTAAGTGGGCTTGAAATGACTTCGAATAAGGGTTATTATATTCACCTTTCTTATACTTACACATCATCCATCCCACTTACAGATGCCAATGATGCTTATGCAAACGCTTATCATTTATTGCAAACAAAGCTTGGTTGGCAAGGGTATAGTAAGGAAATGCTGATAGAAATTTATGCTGGTGGAGACAACTTATTGAATGAGCATTATAGTTTGGGAAATGACATAAATGCTGCTAGCAAGCGTTTTTATAACCCCGCTGCAACAATCATTTTTTTTGCAGGATGTAAAATTGGGTGGTAAAGACACAAGTTATAAGTTATAAGTAGTAAGTCAAAGGGTAGATTTAAAAGCTAAAGAATGATAAATTAAGAAGCTTAATCACTTAAAACCAATGGAAAAAAAGTAGCAACTCTCCTATTATAGAAAGAAGCAACCATGTAACCAATTCCACAGCCTAATAACGTTCCAAAAAATACATCTAACGGGTAATGCACACCCACATAGATTTGTCCATAAGAGATACTTCCTGCCCAAAGAAACAATGGCCATCGAAATTTTGAAACATAAGGTTTTAATGTTTGTGTGACGAACATTGCAAACCCAAAATGATTGGTGGCATGAGAAGATGTAAAACTATATCCACCAGAACAATAATCTAGCAGCAATCGAACCTGAAACTGCATATCCGGGTCGGAACAGGGGCGAAGACGATGAAAATAACTTTTTATAAAATTACTGCTTATTTGGTCGGAAAGCAATAGGTTAAAGAATACAAAAGCCACCCAAGGCCACGCCCTTTTACCAAAGTTTAGAAACATAAAAGCTAGGAAGAATACATACAACGGCACCCAAGTATTGGCTTCTCTCCACCACGGATAAATAGAATCTAACCACGGGTTAGTGTAAGTATTATTGATTAAAAAGAATAATTTCTTATCGCCTTGTATGAGCCAATCAATAAATGGAGGGATGTTGCTAAACAATAATTGCATCGGGTAAAGATAATAGGCTGAAGCAAAACATACTAACTTTTGCTAAGACGGTGATGATGGTTCTAGTTTTTTCTTAACCTCCTCAATCTTTAATTTCAAATCCTCAAGGCTTTTTTCAATGCTGCCTACTTTCTCTGCTATATCAATTATATCTTTTTCTACTACCTCCGATTTTGTTTTCACATCCTCTATATCTGCCTTTACCTCAGCTATTTTGGATTCTTTAAAAGTTATTTTCTCAGTCATTCTTTCCTTGAAAGTTTCTGTCCAAGCAGTATTTATTTTGTCTTGCATGTCGGCAAGATCATCATTCATTCTTTGCAAGAATTCGACTTGGTTTTGAAGCCTGCCTTGCTGTCTCGATAGGAAATCCTTTTTGCTTGTCAGTATCCTTTCAAGGTTTGCTTTGTCTGCTGTCTTTTTTTCTAATTTCTCTTCCAAAACCTTCAAGAACTCAGTTTGCTTTACTACCCAATCTGCTTTCTTCAACTCACCCAGTTTCTTCTTTTCCTCCCACTCTCCTTGCTTTTTATGTTGTTCTTCCCTATACAAATCCCACGCTTTATTCAACTCCGTACTTATGGTTTCTAGTTTTGAATAAATTCTTTGCCTATCGTCACGTGTAATATCCTCACGGTTTTCATTCAATAGTCTTCTTACTTCCCTCAAACTTTCCGACTTCATTTTCAAGGGATTTCTTGGTTCTGCTTCTTTATTGGCAAGAATCCATTCAACAGCTTCTGGTGCAAATCCAATACTGATAAGGTGTGCAGTAAGTTGTTGTAATAATTGAAAAAGAATATTTGTAGCAGAATCAGGATGACTAGCCTCGATTGTTTCGATGATTATGGATGAAAGCCCGTGCGAACGCTCTGCTTGTTCTGCTTTTTTCTCACGAAGTGTTGAATAAAATCCGTCCTCTTCTTTTCTTAGCTTTTCACGAAGACCATTAAAGGTGTCCCAAGCTTTTGTGCGCCTTTCTTTTGATGGCCAACGTGATTGTTTAAAATATTCAAAAGCCTTTTCTATCAATCCTTTCAGTTTAATGATGGCTTCTTTTTCTGGATTATTTATATAAAACCCCTCTCCTACTAGTTCTTCAATTTCTTGGACTATCTGCTCGGCTTCTTCGGCAAACTTTTCGTTGTTGAGTGTTATTTCATCTTGTTTTTCATGAAGTGTGAGGGTCAGCGACTCAAATTTATCCCACAAAGTTTTCTTTTCTTCTGCATCGGCAAAAATTATTGCCCTAAAATGCTCATTGATTTCATTTTTCATGTGCCACAATGTCTTACTATTGAAGCTCGCATCGCCAAACCCATTAATCAATTCATCAAATTTGTCAATTTTCTGTCGAAGTTCAAGTGCCGTCATTTTCTAATAGTCTTAAAGTAAATAAATCTCTATACCCTATCTTCCAAAATACACGCTCAAAGCCTTTTCCTCTATATGTTTACTTTTGTAAATAAATACTAATGTCTGCCTAACAAATATATTATACAAACTATTGTCTTAGCAAATTTATATGGTAATCTTTGTTTTTCAATGTGAGTTACTGGAATAAGCAATTTGAAGCCTTACAAATCGATTGTTTTTTCAGTTTAAAGATGTGGAGTATGTTAATCGAGTAAAGCTGTTTTCGATTAAAATGTCGAATTAAAAGACTCCTTTTGGGTTGTAGAAAAAAACACAAAGATTTTTGGTTGTGTGTGGTTAGTGTTAGTTAAAAAGCCCTTGAAGAATCAACTTCAAGGGCTTTTCTATTGCACTCATAACTCATCACTCACAATTCACAACTATGCCGTTACTGCTTCTTCTTTATAAGCTTTTGCAAAGTCGTTAAAGGCTTTTGCTTGTTGCAAATAACTTTCTGCAAACTCAGCAGTTGGTTCATTCTTGTTTATCTGCAACACAAGTTCAGTAAAGCTTTCTGCTCCGCTATACAATCCCTTTGCAGTAAAGTGTGCATCAAAATCTTTCAATATTCCTGTTTGGGTATTGCACTGAACCTGATGGTTTAGCAATAAAGCCTTTGCCGTATTGATGAAGCCTGCATAGGAATAATAGATACTATCAGCGTATGCACCGTTTTCAAAGCTGGAATCTGCTAGGTCTATCTTCTCTTCAGCCTCAAATATCAAGGTAGAAACAAGGTCAATCATCACGCCTGCACACTCACCAACGCCAATGGCAGTCGCAAAAGTTTCAACGTGACCCCAGTCAATATATTCTTCTGCTTCAAGGGTTGCAGTGTTGGTAAGAGGTTTCAAAAGGTCATAAAAATACCTTTCACCAACCCTAAAAGTGTATTGCAATAAAGTTTCCTCGTCTTGTTTGTTGGTGGTATAATCATCAATTACATAACGGATTACTTCCGGCGCACGCTTGCTAGGCACTTTCAATACCTTGTTGGCAATACGTCCTTCGCCACCGCCTAAGTTGCCACCACCAATCAACACCTGAACGGCAGGAACAACTTTATCTTTTACCTTCAATGAACTTCCGTGGAAACCAATGGTAGCAATACCATGCTGACCGCAAGAGTTCATACAGCCACTGATGCGGATGGCGATATCTTCATTCAATAATAACTCAGGATATTCATCCTCAATAACTGAAGACAATACCAAAGCAAGGCTAGTACTGTTGGAAATACCAAGGTTGCAAGTATCAGTGCCAGGGCAAGAAACCACATCAGCAGCACTGCCATAACCAGGGGAAACTAAATTTTCTGCTTCTAAAACACTGTAAACATATTCTAGATGCTCTGGCTTGATATAACGGAACTGCAAGTTTTGGGTGATGGTAACACGCACATCATCAGCAACTACGGTGTGTAATTTATCAATCAACCTACGGCTTACATCAGAACTGATATTGCCGTTTGGAACACGTACAAATGCTAAGTAATAACCCTTTTGTTTTTGTTCTTTTACATTGGTTTTCTTCCAAATTTCAAAGTTCAAAGGGTTCTTTATTTTGATTTCACCTGCGGGTAAAATGCCTGTAGGCAATGCACTTTCAGCGTGATGGGTAATATCAATTTTATAAGTTTTTACCGAAACAGCCTTTTGTTCTGCAGCTACCAATTCATTGAAAGCCTCGATACCAATTTGATTAATCAAGAATTTGATACGTGCTTTATGGCGGCTATTGCGTTCACCATTCCTATCAAAAACACGGATAACAGCCTCAATGTACGGAATCAATAAATCTTCTTCCAAAAACTCGTGGGTTGTAATTGCAAGGAAAGGTTGTGCACCTAACCCACCTCCAACTACTACTTTAAAGCCACGTACTTCTTTGCCATCAATCACTTTGATACGGGGAATAGCACCCAAATCGTGCATAAAAACTAGGGCTGTATCTTTCTCGCTACTTGAAACAGCTATCTTAAATTTACGACCAAGCTCTTGACCAAAAGGTTTACGCAAGAAATATTCGAAGATGGCATGGGCATAAGGCGTAACATCAAAAGGCTCATCTGGATCAACACCAGCAATGTCAGAACCTGTTACATTTCGAACGGTGTTACCGCAAGCCTCACGCATGGTGATACTTTCTTCTTCCAACAGACTCCATAATTCGGGTGTACGCTCCAAACTTACATAGTGAATCTGAACATCTTGCCTTGTAGTCAAGTGTAGGTTTCCTGTAGAAAATTCATCAGAAACATCGGAGATACGCTTCCATTGGGCGAAAGACATTTTGCCATAAGGCAATTTGATACGCACCATCTGAACGCCTTGCTGACGCTGACCATAAACGCCACGTGCCAAACGAAGGCTACGGAACTTTTCGTCAGGTATCTTGCCTTCACGGAAAGCCCTGATTTTCTGTTCTAATTCAATGATGTCCCTTTCTACTAGTGGATTCTCTAACTCGGTGCCAAAACTTTGCATCTATTATATGTTGATTAAATGAAACTAATTAAATACCCTATTGACTATGTGGGGATTGCGAAAATAATAGAATGGCTTTTCATCTACAAACTTTATTTTGTAAAGGGCTATATTTTTATTCATATCGAAAGGAAAAGTACTTCTTGCTTTGATTATGTAACGTTATCGTACTTCTTTTTTGGTTTATTATTTTCAAAAGTTGTATTTATAGGTCATGTAATCAATTCCGGGCAATGTGTTTCCATTAAAATCAAAGAAAGTATTGTTGTCCCAACTGGAACCTGTTCCCCATTGGTCTTTCATTTTAGAAGTAATCCAATCGGGTGCCCAATACATCACTCCAGTGCCTCCGCCTAAAATAACTTGTTGGGTAAGGTCTCTCATATATTGATATTGCGCTTGCTGCGAAACAGTATAACCTGGAAATGAATCATTATTGATATTAGGATAAGTGTCGGCATTCTGCAATGTCCACGGATAAGAAGCTTCCGCAAGCATAATCCTCTTGTTGTATTTTGTTTTCAAATAGCTGATATTAGTACTCACTTGGTTCATCGAAGTAAGTGTTGTATAATCTGCGTAATGAGAAATACCCAGTATATCAAAGTCGGTTGCCCCTGCTTGAGTTATCCCGTTAGCATACCAATCTGCATTTTGAATCTGTGCTACATGGAGAATTATCAAAGGTTTTATGGTAGAAGTGGCAGAGAAATCCCTAACAGCTTTAATACCGCTTTGTAAAAGCTGTGCAAAAGCAGTAAAGTTGTTGTTTACTACCTTACCTACAGGCCACAGCATTCCGCTATTTGTTTCGTTGCCTATTTGAATCATTTCAGGGGTGAGATTCTTGCTTTTAAAATAATTCAACACGTACAATGTGTAATTATAAACTGAATCTTCCAAGGTTGCAAGGGGCAATCCTACCCAAGCAGCAGGTGTGTTTTGATTGTTCGGGTCTGCCCAAGTATCGGAATAGTGGAGGTCTAGATTCACAGCCATCCCCGCAGCTTTTGCTCGTTGTATTGTCTTTGTTACATCATTTATATCGCTATAAAGATGCCCATTGTTGTATTGCGCCAGCCATTGCGGATTGTTCCAAAGCCTTACCCGCACTACATTGTTGCCATGATTCTTAAAAATAGTAAATGGATCTACAACTGCGCTAGAATCTTTATAAACACCACCATAATCTTGCACCTGATTGGCAAAAGAAAGGTCGGAACCCATTACAAAGGTTGTCCAATTGTAAAAGACCTTTGTGGGTGTTGTGGGAATAGTATCATTATTTGAAGTATTTGCCGATACATTCTTTTTGCAAGAAGTAATCAGGATAAGTAGTACCAAGCAACGTATCAAGCTGAATCTTTTTTTCATATAGTTTTATTGAAGGGTATTTAACTTCCAATAATTTAACCAAAGGTAGATAGTCCCTTTTAAAATAGCCTTAAAAAAGATGAATATCTATACACACTAAAAATTTATCTATTTCGTCATTGAGAATAAAAAATGTATTGGCATTACTTACAAAAATTCTCACCCGCTTCATTCAAGCGTGCTACAGGTGTCCATAAGGAGATCTTTTGGGAATTGGTTGACATAGTAGATTCTTACAAGCATTTCAATCGTAAGCATCCCAGCTCAGGCAGTAAGGCAATCTTGAACACCCCAAACACAATCCTGCTGATGCTAATGTACTATAGGGAGTATCGAACCCAGTTCCATATTGGCATTTGTTATGGCTTGAGTGAAAGTAGTATCTGCGAGCTGATTAAGGAAACTGAGTCAATTATCATGAAGGGCAATTGATTTAAACCTCAAATGAATTGTCGATTAGGTCTATTGCTATGGCTTAAGAAGTTGTAAGAATTGGTTTATGTGTCATAATTAGAAAGTTAAACCAAAGCATAGAATCTTTTGGTTTCTAAACCTTAAGGAGGTAAGCTGTAGAATAGATTTTATCCTGATGAGTTCTTTCTATTTTACTACAACAACTTCTGTTTGAAGAACCATAAGTGTGAATAATGAGCAGAAGTCTCGTTCTACTTAGCGTAAGCGTCATTTAGCTTAGGGCAGTCTTACTGATATTTTGGCTAATCTTCGGTGTATTTTGCGCAAGCCTCCTACCTTACTTTTTACAGCTTTTTTATTTTCGGTTAAATTCCTTTCAAGGACAGCGGGTATACTGCAAAGTTGTGAGCGTGTAGAGACGGATGGTAATCCGTCTTTGATGAAAAAACAAATTTGCCTTGCAAATAAGACGGATTGTCATCCGTCTCTACGGCGTTTCCCACTACTCATTTCCATTTCTAATTAACACCCTAGGTACAAAATTAGGCATAACAATCCAGCACCCAAACAGACGACGAATCTTCGGCAAAATAGGCGGAATACTGGTTTTGCTCGGACCAATACTGGTTTCGCTCGGACCAATACTAGTTTGTCCTAAACCAATATTGGTTTTGCTCGGACCAATACTGGTTTGCCCTAAACCAATACTGGTTTTGCTCGGACTAATACTGGTTTGTCCTAAACCAATACTGGTTTTGTTCGGACCAATACTAGTTTGTCCTAAACCAATATTGGTTTTGCTCGGACCAGTATTGGTTTGCCCTAAACCAATACTGGTTTGTCCTAAACCAATACTGGTTTGTCCTAAACCAATACTGGTTTTGTTCCGACCAATACTCATTTGCCCCAAACCAGTATTCCTTTTGATGAAACCAGTACTAATCCTACTTTGGCGAGGCTTCGGTCTATTTTGTGGAAGCCTTTTTATGTAAAAATGAATACAAGGCAAGTTTTGTGCAAGCGTAGGTTAGGATAAAAAAGAAAAGTTTCTTCTTAACCGAATACTTATTAGCACTTTAAACGTACTGATTGCCTTAGCGGGAATGTTCCACTTAACCAACCTAGGCTTCCACAAAATAGACCGAAGATTAGGTTTGGAAGAACGGGTATAAGGCAGGTTTAGGGCAAGCCTTGCTAAGGATAAAAGAGAGTAGTTCCTGCCTTGTAGCGTACTTGGAAGACGTTTATGTATAATGATTGCCTTAAAGGGAGTGTTCCACTTAATACACCGAGTACATGGGGTGCGGAACGGCGTGCTTTTTAACTGCCAACCATCCTCCAAGGATTTTATCCTTACAGTAAAGAAAACAAAAAATGCAGCCCATCCGTAGATGGAAACTGCACTTTTTTCGTGGGGTGTTATTAGCTAATTGGGATTGATCCCTATTCCTTTTTACTTCTTCAAAATCATCTCTTTGCTTTCGTACTTCACGCCTTGCCCTTCCAAGGCAACAAAGTAAATACCTGTTGTACCGCCTTGGTTAAGGCTCACTGATACCTCGTTTGTACCTGTTATTGCATTCACGGCAGTGCTATTGATTATCCTACCAGTAATGTCTATTACCTTGAGGGTCAATTGGGCAGTAGCAGGACTGGCAAAGGTTACCTTGAAGTTGCCATTGTTAGGGTTGGGACTAACACCAAGCGTCTTCACCTCCAATGACTTTTCATAAGCAATATCTTCTGTGCTGAATGCAGCATTGCTGATTCCTGTGGTGATGCTTGTGCTTTGACCAGTTGGGTTGATTACATTGTAAATAACTGTTGTTACATCGGAAGCATCCATCACGGCAGGCAAGGTATTGTCTGTTGATTTGAAGTCGCTCAATGCCAACTTGTAAGTCTGCCCATCCTGATAGTTGCTGATGGTGTAGGTATATTGGCTGTTCCAGTTGGTGATGCCTTGCTTAACGATAGTCACTTGCAGGTTCATTCCCTCTATGTTTGTGTTCGCAGTAAAGTGAAGAGACTTGTACTCGTTAAGGTCAACTGCTATTGCACCACCTTTTAGGTATTTGTAGATGGAAAGATAGGTTGGCGTGGTCACCTGTACTTGCACGTTCCTCAACAAAGGATACTCATTTTCTGGGTAAGTCCTATTATCGTTGTTGCTCACATTGAACTGGCTAACAGTTGTTTGGTTGTCGCCATTTGTGCCCCAGATACCATCAGCCATATACAGCATATCAGTTGTAGTATTGTTGAACACCATTGATATGTTGGCATCGTAAGTATCCCCAATAGGGACGGCGATTGTTGTCTTGCCATTTGCACCGACAGTGAATGGAACAACTTGATTAGAGCTAGTAGTGCTGTTCTCTGTTTCCCTTATTGTCAACTGGAAGTAACCAGTTGTGTTCGGTGTATTGTTGTTCACAACAAGGTTAATGTTTGTCCCTTGCCTGCTGATGGAAGAAACATAAGTACTTGGCAAATCGTTCGCATTGAAGAGTTGTGCAACTGGCATAGTAACCTGTAACTTACCCAATACTTCAGTAACCATCGTGGCAACATCAACCGGTGATGCAGCCCACAATTGATAGTTGTACATGGTATCTTCGCTAGTGTAATCAGGCATCAACCAGTCGCTTTGGATAGAGTAAGTACCCCTTCCAGCTTTGATGCCAGCAGAGAAACTGATTGCATATTCCATGTCGCCATTAGGTTGTAGAAGCTTGTATTGGATGAAGTTCATCCCCTGAATGCTCACCTTCGCTATGTCCTGCAACTCAGCACCCTTCAACCTGTCGCAGATTGGTTTGGTGTGGCCGTAGATATTGCCGATTGTCTTGGTGGCAAAGGCAACAGCCTTCGGCATATTGCTTTGGGTGAAGTCTATTGCATGTACCTCCACCGCATTGGTGATGCCAGTAAGGTCCGAGACAGATGCAGATTGGTCGTAAGGAATGTATGTCCTCACGGCATCTGGCATTGTAGCCAATAGCGAACTTGTAGTTGTGATACCGAAAGTACCAAAGCTACCTCTCTTAGGTGCAGTAATCAACTCGGCTTCTGTGTATTGTGCAGCACCGTTCTTGCCGTTCTTATACATATTGAAATTCCTTTCGCCAATTGCGGCACCAAGGCTCTTGCTTTCCAGCCCACCTGTGCCACCAGAAGTAACCGAACCAGTATCGGAACAAATAGAAAGGTTCAGCGTAGTCAAACTATCGCAACCAGCAATATTCAAACTATCAAAAGTATAGGTGCCGCTTGTGGTATAAGTGGCGCCATGCCATGTGTAGCTATCACAAGTAGAGACATTCAGCGTGTCGGCAGTAGGTTGATTGATGGTCAAATTCAAAGTAGCAGTACTGTCACAACCAACTGCATTTACAGTGCTGTAGGTATAAGTCCCACTAGTAGTGTAAGTAACACTATTCCAAACGTAGCTAGTACAAGCAGTAATGCTAGTTGAAGATGTTGTAGGTTCGTTGATAGTCAATACCAAAGTAGCAGTACTGTCACAACCTACTGCATTTACAGTGCTGTAAGTATATGTACCGCTTGCAGTGTAAGTAGTACCGTTCCAAACGTAGTTTGAGCACGCAGTGATGGTAGTAGAAGTAGTAGAAGTAGCTTTAACTGTCAATACTAAAGTGGCGGAACTATCACAACCTACACTGTTAGTTAAGTGAACTGTATAAGAACCAGCAGTGGTGTAAGCAGTTCCATTGAAAGTGTAAGAACTGCCGCTACAAATGCTTGCAGTAGTGGTAGAGGTAGAAAGTGATTTAACTGCCACTACTAAAGTGGCAGCACTGTCACAACCAACACTGTTGGTTAAATGGACTGCGTATGTTCCAGCAGCGGTGTAGGCATTCCCATTGAAAGTGTAAGAACTTCCATTACAAATACTTGCAGTCGTTGTAGAGGTAGAAAGTAATTTAACTGCCACTACTAAAGTGGCAGCACTGTCACAACCAACACTGTTGGTTAAATGGACTGTGTAAGTTCCAGCAGCGGTGTAGGCATTCCCATTGAAAGTGTAAGAACTTCCGTAACAAATACTTGCAGTCGTTGTAGAGGTTGTCTTACTCAATACTGTTAGCTTTACAGTAGCAGCACTATCGCAACCTGCCGCATTGGTTAAATGTGTAGTGTATGTTCCTGTTGTATTGTAGCTTGTCCCGTTGAAAAGATAAGATGAACCATTACAGATACTTGCGGTAGTTAGAGAACTAGTGGAAGCGTCTGTAATACTTTTATACAAAGTGGAAACACACCCATAAGAATTAGTTATTTTATATACAATACTATCTGTTCCTCCACTTACACCTGTTACTACTCCACTACCATTAACTGTTGTAATGTTATTGTTGGTAGATGACCATACACCGTTTGATACAGTTGGTTTTAGCGTTACTGTATTTCCATTACACAAAGATCCAGAGCCAGTTATAGTACCTGCGTAAGGTAAATTTTGTGTGGAAATAACTTTTGTTGTTTTGGCATAACAGCCATTTGAGTTGGAGACATAATAGGTAATAGTTGTATTTCCATAATTATTACCAGTTACAAAACCTGTCTGAGTAATAGTTCCGGCATAATTACTGAAAGAAGACCAGGTACCTCCTGGAATTGAGTTAGTCAATTGTATGGTACTGCCCACACAAACATTCGAAGGTCCAACAATGGTGTCCAGCAGAATTGGGTTTGATAATACTGTAATCGGAGCAGTGGTAGTGGTAACACATCCATAAGAATTGGTCAGCACATATATGATAGTATCTGTTCCAGCAGTTAAACCAGTTACTATACCATTATTAATTGTTGCTATTGAAGTATTGGAAGAAGTCCAGTTACCCGAACCTGCTGCTCTTAAAGTATCATTATTGGATGTACAAACAATATTGGAACCCACTATTGGTCCGGTATATGGGTCATTAACGGTAGAGATTACTTTTGTTATACTATTATGACAACCGGATGAATTCGAAACATAATAAGTAATATTTGACGTTCCGTAGGCATTGCCTGTTACCAAGCCTGTTGCAGAAATGGTTGCTACATAATGATCAAAAGAAGACCATAAACCTCCGGGAGTAGAGTTAGATAACTGAATTGTACTACCTACACACACAATTGAATTTCCTACAATAGTATCTAAATGAATTGGATTGCTTAAAACTGTTATCGGGGCAGTTGTAACAGTAGTGCAGCCAAAACTATTGGTAAGGGTATATATTACAGTATCCACCCCTGCTGTAATACCAGTGATAATACCATTTACATTGGTTGCTATTGTCGGGTTAGAGGTAGTCCAGATACCGGACCCCGCCGCAACCAATGTGTCGTTGTTTCCTGTACAAACAGTAGAAGAGCCTAAAAGAGGTCCGGTATAAGGAACATTGTTGACTGTAATTACTTTTGTTTTACTGGAAACACAACCTCCAGGATTGGTATAAGTATAAGTTATTGTTGCTGTGCCTGGTGCATTTGCTGTAAACAATCCACTTGCATTTATAGGGCCAATATAGTTGTTGGAGGAATTCCAGGTTCCTCCTGTATTTGAATTGGATAATTGTATCGTTCCTCCCACACATATACTTGAAATACCTGCTATTGAATCGAGTACTGTTGGAGAATAGACTGTTAATATTAAAGTTGCCGCACTATCGCAACCCACCGCATTTGTTGTATGGTAGGTATAAGTACCAGAAGTAGTATAACTTGTTCCATTAAATATATAAGAGTTGCCAGAGCAAATGTTAATGGATAAAGAAGAGGTAGAGGGAGATTTAATGGTTAAATTCAGCGTTGTCAAGCTATCAAAACCTGCTTTATTCAAAGTATCAAAGGTTGGGGTATTTATACTAGCGGTATATGTTGTTCCGTGCCATATATAACTACCGCAAGCTGTAATATTGATAGTGGCAGTTGTAGGGCCAGCAGCATAATAACCCATTTGATTTGTTTCCACGGTTTTGCGATTGGCAGTTGTGGCAGCACTTGTAAAAATGATGCTCTCCGAATAGTAACCCAACCAATTTGTAGCATTTGTAGCATAACCACAGCCTATGTTCAATGGACCAGTTGTGGTTCCAATGTTACCAGTAGGAGAAGTTGAGGTGCCCATCGCAGTTCCATTTAACCAAAGAGCCGATCCGCTACCTAGATTTTTGACCCCACTCATCACGGTCATACCCGTCATTTTAGTAGTGGTATAATCTGCATCATCAAACAATTGGGCAATGGTAAAATCAGTAGTTGTACGCCATCCAAAATGCTCCCCATTATCAGTCGTACCCGAAGACAGTGTGCCTACCACATAATTAAAGCCAGAAGCCCCCGGTGTCTGTGCAACTGCTTGAATGGTATATGCTGTATTATTCAACCAAGTAGCTTTCACTGTTGATTGAAGGTAATTGTTATTGCCATTAAAATATAAAGAAGGAATCCCCGTTCCGTTGTAGGAGTTGATAGTACCAGAAGTAATGATGGTGGGTTGGTTGGAAGTATTAGCTTGGTACACACTCCTTGCATTGCCACTTTGGTCATACCATACAGCAACAGTTGCGTTAGTAACTTTTGCCGTAATTAAAGAGCTCAAAGCATTACTTCCAACAGTGGCAATGGCGGCATTGTAGGTACTTATAGAAGCTGAAACTTTACTGTTGGTGGTGAATGCGCCAGTAGTAGCATCAGGATAAACATCATAGTAGTTGCTACCAATCAATATTCGAACCAATGGACCAGTATAGCCACTACTTAACAAACGCAAACTATAAGCATTTGCCGCTGGGGTTGCAATGGTAAGACCTACTTTATCCAAAGCATTGACTACCGATACCCCTCCCGACACATTTGAACTTATATAATCGGTTAACGAATTGGTAACAACCACATAGTAATAGGTAGTGCCAGCAGTAGTGTTAGATGGCGTGTATGATGAATTGGTAGCACCAACTATAAGCGTACCACCAATATTGGAATTGGCTGTATTAGAATACCATTGATACCCAGTTATAGTACCATAAGTTGTTGTTGCAGTTACACTTAGTGCTGTAGTCGTACCACCATAAGTTAAATTCTGAGGGACAGTAGAAGGTTGTACAGTGATAGTTGGTGAAGACATATAATAAGCTATCTGATTAGCCTCCACAGTCTGACGGTTTGCTGTGGTGGCAGCAGTTGTAAAAATGATACTTTCTGAATAATATCCTAACCAGTTTGTAGCATTGGTAGCATAACCGCATCCTATGTTCAAAGCACCAGTTGTAGTACCAATATTAGCTGTTGGAGCAGTTGAGGTTCCCAATGCGGTTCCGTTTATCCAAAGTGCCGAGCCACTACCCAGATTTTTGACACCACTCATTACGGTCATACCCGTCATTTGAGTGGTGGTAAAATCAGCATTATCAAATAATTGATCAAGGGTAAAATCAGTAGTTGTACGCCAACCAAAACTCAACCCATTGTTTGCAGTTCCAGACGACTGAGTACCTACTACAAAATTAAAGCCCGAAGCCCCTGATGTCTGTGCTACGGCTTGAATGGTGTATGCGGTGCTGCTCAACCAAGTAGCGCTACCAGTTGTTTGAAAGTAGTTGTTGTATCCGTTGAAATATAAAGACGGCACACCTGTGCCGCTATAGGAGTTGATGATGCCAGAAGAAATGATGGTGGGTTGGTTTGATGTACTGCCTTGGTACACATTCCTTGCATTGCCACTTTGATCGTACCACACTGCCACGGATGCATTCGTAACTCCGGTAGTAATTAAAGTACTCAATGAATTACTACCAGCAGATGATACAGCTGCATTGTAGGTACTGATGGAGGCAGAAACTTTACTATTGGTAGTGAATCCGCCAGTAGTAGCATCAGGATAAACATCGTAGTAGTTGATTCCAATTGTTATTCTAACTAATGGACCAGAGTACCCACTACTTAACAAACGCAAACTATAAGCAGCAGCAGGCGAACTGCTTGTAAGTCCTACTTTGTCTAGTGTATTCTGAGCTTGGGTTTTAGACCCAATGGCAATTGCTGCAATAAAAATCAATCCAATAATCAATCGTACATTAAGGGATTTTTTTAGGGTATTCATAACGTTGTTTTTTGCGGGGTGGATAGATGTTTATTCATTTTATCTTTAAGTTTTATCCTAATCGATGACTGTACTTATAAACGCAGAACGAAGGCTATTATTACGTCAATATTTTACTACAAGCCAATAAGTTATTCACATTGACAAAATCGCACATGCTACATTTCTAAACCTACTTTTAAAGACCTTTAATCTGAAGCAAAAGTCCAGTTTTACGTTACGATAAACAACCCCTTAAACGAAGGATATAGAAAAAATGACATTTTTGGATGCAGTAAAAACGGCTACACTCGAAGTAGTAATTGTACTATAATCGGTTTCATTCATTGTTCTAATCAAGTTTAAATGTTTCTCTATTTTCTTTATAAAAAAACATCTATTGAGAATGGATATGAGGCAAGAAGCACTCGTTTCGCTCCCATTAAAATTGCATTTATTTAGTGAAGTATTGGCTTTATCAAACGGAAGCTTCCTCACCCTTTGGTAAGGCTTAGGACTATTTTGCGCAAGAGTCGGTGTAGCACGATAGGTAGTAGGTAGGTTTTGTGAAAGCGTTGTTAAGGATAAAAAACAAAAAGTGCAGCCACTAGCCTTAGGTAGTGACTGCACTTTAATTATTCCTTGACCTATTTACTGGGTTAGTACCGACAAACTAGTTTGATAAACAACTTGCTTGCTTTCCACTTCCCTTACTGCTACGTTATAGATGCCTACTGCAAAATTCTTGTTGATGACAAGCACATAGCTTCCACTACCTCCTGTGTGGGTAATGGTTTGTTTATTCACCTTTTGACCTAAAGCATTATAGATGCTCAAAACATATTTACCTGCCGCCAAATTGTTCAACGAAACATTCAATGTCTTGCCAACTAGTGGATTAGGATATATTGTTGTGAGTGGTGAGTTGTGAGTGGTGAGTTTGGCAATGTTGCTGTATGCAACGCTTCCTGTTTCACTCACTGCCTTGATGCGGTAGTAGGATGTAGTTGCAACTGCATCATTATCTGTGGCAGTATAGCTAGCTGTAGAAGTATTCTTGGCAGCTTGATGGTCTATTGAAGCATAGTTCTTGCCATCAGTTGATTTCTCTACTTCAAAGTATGATTCACCCTTCTCCCCTGCTGTGTTCCAAGTAATTGTAGCAATCTTGTTGTTCAAGGTTGCACTTGCAACGATGCTGTTGATAGCCAATGCACTTGGGGTGAAGATGATGCTGAACCTGTTTGCAGAGCTTGCAGTGTTTGCATCCACAGTAAAGTCAACTGTTGTGACACCACTACCTAAAGCAGTAGTTGTGTTCTTGTAGCTATCCAACAAAGATGGAGTAAACCCATTGTTGATGTACCTGGTAGCATCCACTTTCAATTGGTAAGTTGTAGTGGTTAGGCTGCCTATCTTCAAAGCGATTGCATCGCTTGCAGTAGCTGGCAACCTGCCATCAATACCCAACTCGACACCCTTGTCACTTATTGCGATATAGTCTTTCCCGTAACCTAGTTTATAAGCATCTTGCGAACCTATGCTATTGTTAGTAAAGTCATTCCTAAAGGCAATTGCTGACCCATCGGTACGGGTTGCACCATTATAAAGCTCTACATATATCTTGCTTAATGGAGCAGTCGCACCAAATATTGACAACTTGGTAGAAGAAGCTTGTTTAGCAGACTCTTGGAACACCACCTTAGGAACTGGGCTTGATGTTGCATTCAGTACTAAAAATGCCTGACCTGCTTGTATCAAATCTGTTGCATTAGCTTCATCGCTGTATTGGGAACCAGTGGAATAGTTATACCCTTCATAAGTACCTGCCGCACTATAAGTAGGGTCAAGGAAGTACCATGTACCGTTGATATTAGAACCAGCAGAAACTGAATTGTTGTAAACGCTTGTCCAAGAAACAGGACAGTCATAA
>Ga0164296_1001881_pt1 | contig 21599 bp, 19 predicted proteins | sample GEODES057metaG_FD_113533 | JGI IMG/M metagenome (GOLD analysis project Ga0164296, IMG submission 113533) | Dystrophic lake water microbial communities from Trout Bog Lake, Wisconsin, USA - GEODES057 metaG | ecosystem: Environmental > Aquatic > Freshwater > Lake | place: USA: Trout Bog Lake...
GACGGAAGTGGCCCGACTCCTCGGTGTCGATCCCGAAATGGCCTTGCGGCGCAGGGCCGATGATCTGCGTAACGAGATACTCCGCGCTGAGGCTGCTGCACCGTCTGCCTAACTCGTGACACCACCATCGCGCGCAACAGGGCTAGCGTTGTGGTGTCCCTTTGTCGGCACTTCGTGGGAGCGTCATGAGTGAGATTGAGATAGTCCTTGGCCGTCAGGTCCTTGATTCGCGTGGCAACCCCACGGTTGAGGCTGAGGTCATCCTTGACTCAGGTGCTCGAGGTCGGGCAATTTCACCATCGGGGGCGTCAACTGGCGTCCACGAAGCAGTCGAATTGCGCGATGGCGGCAGCGAGTGGCTCGGCAAAGGTGTCACCCAGGCAGTCGAGCACGTGAACGGCGAGATCTCGATGATCCTCGAAGGTTTCGATGCCCTTGACCAGCGAGCAGTCGATCGAGCGATGATCGATGCCGATGGCACGCCCAACAAGGGCCGCCTTGGAGCCAATGCCATGTTGGCCGTCTCTCTGGCCACGGCCAAGGCTGCAGCCGACGAGCTCGATCTGCCCCTCTATCGGGTCATTGGTGGTTCGAACGCACACGTGTTGCCCGTTCCCATGATGAATGTCATCAATGGTGGCGCGCACGCGCTGAACTCCATCGACTTTCAGGAATACATGTTCATGCCAGTCGGCGCAGCGTCCTTTACCGAAGCGTTGCAATGGGGCACCGAGTGCTACCACGCCTTGAAGTCGGTCTTGGCAAAGCGTGGACTGTCGACGGCAGTGGGGGACGAAGGTGGGTTTGCCCCTGATCTTCCAAACAATGAAGAGGCCGTCAAAGTCTTGCTTGAAGCCATCGAAGTCGCAGGCCGCATACCCGGCGACGACATTGCGATCGCACTCGATCCCGCGATGTCGGAACTCTTTCAGGAGGGTCGCTACGTCTTGGCAGGAGAAGGTCGTGAGCTCAGCCCGCTTGAGTTGGCTGACTATTGGGTTGACTTGTGCGATCGTTATCCAATTGTGTCGATCGAAGACGGCATGGATGAAGAAGACTGGGAAGGTTGGACCGCACTGTCCACCAAGCTCGGCCACCGCGTGCAGCTCGTCGGCGATGACTTGTTCGTCACCAACGTGGATCGATTGCAGATGGGCATCGACGCCAACGTGGCCAATGCAATTTTGGTGAAGCTCAATCAAATCGGTACGTTGACCGAAACACTTGACACTGTCGAGCTGGCCACCGCCAACTCCTATCGTTCCGTCATCTCGCACCGCTCCGGAGAGACTGAAGACGTCACGATTGCCGACTTGGCGGTGGCAACGAATGCTGGACAGATCAAGACAGGTGCACCGTGCCGATCTGACCGTGTGGCCAAGTACAACCAACTGCTTCGCATCGAAGAGGAACTAGGCGATGAAGCACGCTTTCGGGGCGCAGCTGCAGTGCTGAGGGGGTCTGCGGGTGCCCGCAGCTAAACGACGCAATCCTGCTCGCCAGGGGGCGACAGCGGCTCGCCAACGGCCTGAGACGCCGAAGGCGGATCAGCGTCGGAGTCGCTTAATTCTGGCGTCAGCCGTGTTCGCGTCGGCCATCATGCTGGTGGCCTGGTTTCCCTTCAGCGCCCTGCTCGGACAACGACAGCAACTCAATGCCGCGCAAGCGCAATTGAATTCATTGAAAGCCCAGGATGCGTCGTTGGCGTCCCAAGAAAAAACCTTGACCTCGCCTGGTGACGTCACCCGTTTGGCCCGGGAGCAGTACCAACTCGTACAACCCGGCCAGCGGCTCGTCCAAGTGCTGCCCCCCTCAGGGACGCCAGACCAAGGGGTTGCTGGGCAGGCTCCGTATCCAGGTGACCCCGGCTTGACGAAGCCAGTGGCTCCTTCGGCTATCGCTTTGTTGCCGACGACGACAACAACGACACCATCATCGACGTCGACAACAGGTGCGTCACGCGCCCACCGACAGAGTCGATCGACAACGTCTCAGGGGTTTTTTCAGCGCGTTGTTTCCACGCTCGCCTTCTGGCGTCGATGAGTTTCGCTCCTCCTTCTGCTTCTGACGTTGCAGCAGTACGCCAGCTCTTAGGTCGCGAGCCAGCAGGACGGTTTCGAGTTGTGGTCCGTCGTCTCGATGGCACCCCTGTGGTCATAGAGAATGCACCGCACCTCGATGACGGCACACCCATGCCCACCCTGTATTGGCTCACCGATCCATCACTGAGAGAACAAGTCAGCAGAATTGAATCTCATGGAGGCGTTCGGCGCCTTGAGGCCGCCCTCGATCCAGCGAGTATCGAGGCGGCACATGATGCCTACGCACGGCGCCGTGACGCCCTCATCGAAGCCCACAGCGGCCCACAGCCGTCTGGTGGCGTTGGAGGCACGAGAACAGGCCTCAAGTGCCTCCACGCCCACCTCGCAGCCTTCCTCGCAGGCCTCGACGATCCCGTGGGTCTGGCTGTTGCCTCAGAAGTCAACCTTGGCATGCTGACTCCGCAGCCAGCAGTGGTCCGAGATATGGAAGGCTCGGACCTATGAGCGATGCGGTGTTTGCTGGACTTGATTGCGGGACCAATTCAACTCGTCTCTTGATCGAAACCGACGCAGGTGAAGTACTGGCGCGAGAGATGCGCATCACTCGCCTCGGTCAAGGCGTCGATGCCAGCGGTGCCTTGCGTGACGATGCAATTGAGCGCACCTTGAGTGTGTTGCGTGACTACCGGCGCCTCATGGACGACTGTGGCGTCACGGCCGGACGACTTGCTGCCACCTCAGCAGCACGTGACGCATCAAACGGCCCTACCTTTTTGGCGGCGGCGTCTGAGATTACTGGTGTGACGGCCGAGATTCTCTCTGGGGTTGAAGAAGGAACCCTGTCCTTCAACGGCGCCACGACCGGCCTCGACCCTGTGGCTGGTGACGACGTGGTGCTCGACATTGGTGGGGGGTCGACGGAGATTGTGATCGTTCGCGATTCCCTGCTCCACGCCTATTCGATGCAAGTGGGCTGTGTACGCGTCGCTGAGCGCACCTTGCTCAGCGACCCACCGCGGCCAGAAGAACTCGCTGCAGCCACTGCGATGGCGCACGAGGCCCTCGACGGCGCGTTTGAGGCAATTCCACTACTCAGTTCATTAGCTCCTGAGAGTCGGTTGATCGGCTTGGCAGGGACGGTGGCGACCTTGGCGCAGATTGATCAAGGGCTCGATGAGTATCGACGAGACGCGGTGCACCATCACTGGTTGCCGCTCGAGCGGATTCGACACTGGCGCGATGAACTTGCCGCAGAAACGACCGCCTCACGGCGTCTCCGACCCGGGATGGTTCCTGGCCGAGAAGACGTGATTGTGGGCGGACTCATTGTCTTGGTGGCGACCATTGAACGGCTCGGCCTTGAAGGGTGCTTGACCTCGGAGTCTGACATCCTCGACGGACTTGTGGCGTCGTTGCGTCCGACGGCGTGAGGTTGGCAGTGGCCACAAATCCCTGCCACGATGCACTGATGTGGGAAGAGGGAACCGGTTTCTGATGCGCTCAATTCGATCGTCGTCAGCCCCGCTTGTCCGTCATGGGCGTCGCGTCTCACTGAGGACATTGACGCCAGACGATTACGACCAGTGGATAGAGATCCGCGAGCGGTGTCGCGAATGGCTTGTGCCCTGGGAGCCTCGTCCAGCGGGTGCTCCTTTTCCGGCTGAGGACCGAAACAGTTTTTCCGCTCGGTGCGCCCTCCGAGAGCGCGAGCGCCAGATGGGCACGGGCTATGGCTTTGGGATTTTCGCCGGCGGTCGATTAGTCGGTGAACTTACCTTGTCCTCGGTGCAGCGAGGTCCCTTCCAAAGCGCCTTCATCGGCTACTGGATCGATCAAGCCCAAGCCGGACGAAGCTACGTCCCCGAAGCAGTCGTGGTCGCCCTGGCCTTTGCCTTCGATGATCTCGAGTTGCATCGGATCGAGATTTCAATCATTCCTCGCAACGATCGATCACATCGAGTGATGGAGAAACTCGAGATTCGGGCCGAAGGTGTTGCGCAGCGCTATCTCCAGATTGATGGAGTGTGGGAAGACCACACTCGCTACGCCATCACGGCGGAAGAATGGGTTGTGCGCCGAGACGACTTTGCCGAAGTGTGGCTCGAACAGCTCTAGGGTGCCGACGGCCCTAGAGGGCGCAGGTGAGTCCGCGCGCTTGCGCAATTTCCTTGGGCTGCACTCGGCGCACGACGCCACTTCCGAGAGTCTGTTTGAGGCTGAGAAGAGCTGGAGAGGCTTCAGCGGCGCTGTGGAGTGCGGCGAGCAGCGTCACGGTGCCGTCGTTTCCCTGGAGAATCGGAGCGGCCATGAGCGAAGTCTGGGCGGTGGCGTCGGCAATGGCGTGTGGATCAATTCCTTCCACAAGATCCATTCCTAAGAGTGCTGGCAGAGACGCCGAGCGAAACCGTGCTCGAGTGAGATCTGTCAACATCGTCAGCGAATGGCGCACTACGTCGACGTGACTGCCCGGCACGTCTCGCCAGGAGACAGGGACCTCGGCGACGTTCCAGCCGAAGCCTCGAGCCCGTGAGAGGAATTCGACGTCAAAAGCGAAACCATTAATCGTGGTGAAATGAAAGAGCACTTTTGCTTCGCCAATTCGAGCGCCTTTAAAGCCACATTGTGTGTCACGAAGCGAGATGTTCGACAAGGTGCGAACAAGGAAATTGAAACTCCGCCCAGCACGGGTGCGAAGCCACGAGCCGTAGTCGACATGACCACCGATAGCTCGGGTGCCAACGGCGAGGGGGGAGTTGTCGAGCGCATCGAGGAGGCTCGGCACTTGGCGCGGATCGATGGCGAGATCGGCATCGGTAAAGACAATGCGGGGCGCGGTTGCGGCCTTGACCCCTGCTCGAACGGCGGCACCCTTGCCTTGATTGGGAGACTGTCGAACGACGACGCCATGGGGGAGGTCGGCGGTGATGTCTTGGGCAACTTGCGCGGTGTCGTCGCTGCTGCCATCGTCGACGAAAATGACTTGCGTCCGAGCGAGATCAAGACGTCCCTCGTGAGCTGCGCGCTGAACGCGATCAAATCCTTCGACAAGGCGACCCGACTCGTTAAACGCGGGAATGATGATTGAGAGCTCAAGCCCAGACACGGCGACTACTCTCTCACGCAGCGAGTGCACTCGTGCGCCAACGAAGTTCCTGCTCTCAGGTTGACCGACGGGGGCAAGATTCCTAAGGTGCCACGTGGACGGGGGTGTAGCCCAACGGCAGAGGCAGGGCGCTTAAACCGCCTACAGTGAGGGTTCGAGTCCCTTCACCCCCACTTCATCGCAGAGGAGCCTTTCTCGGAGCCTCTCGAAGCTTCAGATGATTTTCCACGGTTCAGTTGCGTGTGACCTGTGAAAACGGTGGGCCCCTCTCGGCCCTCGTGTAGCCACCGCGGCAGACGCTGTGCGACGCAACAGATCCCGAGAAATAGGCGAAGACTGCGCCAGCACAGAGCGATTCGAGCCCCGTGAACCCCGAGGGTCTTCCCAGCAACTAGAGTTCTCCGCCGTGGCACAGAGCCAAACTGGCAAGTGGGTAAGTCGTGTGGGTTCGACCGGAGGCGGTCGGAACTATAAGTCGCGCCGCCCCCTCAATTTCTACGGCGTCCTCACCATCATTGTGGTGCTTGGCCTCCTGTCCGTCTTTTGGGCCCGCCACGAATATCGCAGCGGCTCGAGTACCTCTGCGGGAACGCCGCCTTTGGTGGGCACGACCCAATATTCGGCGCTCGGTTTTGATATCTGCGGGACGATCCAGAGTGCCTTGCCCGCAGGAACGAATGCCACGACCGCGCAACTGGCCCTCCAGGCCAATGGCGTGGTTCGAGTGGCGCCAACCACGCAGCCCCATGCCGGCACAAACGCCAACATACGCAAACTCGCCCATACCTACCCCGGCTTAGTCATCACGACGAACAGCATTCAACTTCCCGCCTCTGGCAACACGAAGGCAGTGAACTTCACCAATGGGCAGGCCTGTCCAACGGGGACACCCGATGCGGGCAAGACCGGCACCATGGTGTTTTCTTACTGGCCAAACTTCGCGTCGAAGGCCACCGTAACCACGACGAATCCGTCGAAGATTCGTTTCACTGCAAACTCCTTGGTCACTGTTGCCTTCATCCCGACGTCAGCGAGTGCCGCCAAACCGACGCAGTCGAGCATTAGCGCAATGCTGCAGGCAGCACAGTCGGGCTCAACAACGCCAACGACGGCAACGCCAACGACGATTCCGCAGATTGTGACAACCACCACTGCGCCAGCGACGACCACCACGGCGTCCGCTACGACGACGTCGAAGTAACGCCGATGAAGGCGGTCATCCTTGTCGGGGGTGAAGGGACGCGGCTGCGGCCACTCACGCTCGATACGCCCAAACAGATGCTTCCCATCATGGGTAAACCGATGCTTGAAGGTGTCATGAGCCACCTCAAAAGCCATGGCGTCGATGAAGCCGTTCTGTCCCTGGGTTATCTTCCTGACAAGTTTCTCGAGGCCTACCCCAACGGAGACTGCGCCGGCGTCAGGCTGCACTATGCCGTTGAGCCAACTCCGCTCGATACTGCGGGTGCGGTCCGCTTTGCTGCCGACGAACTCGGCGTAGATGACACCTTCTTGGTCGTCAACGGCGACGTCCTGACTGATCTCGACGTGACTGCCTTGGTGGCCTTTCATCGCAGTCACGGAGCTGAGGGAACGATCGCCCTGCATCCAGTCGACGACCCATCGCGATTTGGTGTGGTCCCAACACACGACGACGGCAAGGTCATCGCCTTCGTCGAAAAGCCTCCTCGTGAAGAAGCGCCGACCAATTTGATAAATGCGGGAACCTACGTCTTTGAACCAGCATTTCTCGAGCGCGTGCCACAAGGCGAGAAGGTATCAATTGAGCGAGTGACCTTCCCCGCCATGGTTGCAGCGGGCGTGCTCTATGCCTTCGCCGATGATCGCTACTGGCTCGATACCGGCACCCCTGAATCCTTTCTCCAAGCACACCAAGACATCCTTGACGGGGTGAGAACGCCTGGCTTCTTTCACGAGACCCTGAGTGATCACAATTACGTCATGGTCGGCGCCCTCGTCGAAGAAGGCGCCGTGGTCGAGCGCAGCGTGATCGGCGCTCGATCAGTGATTCGCTCAGGGGCGACCGTTCGAAATTGTGTCGTGATGAACGATGTGCTGATCGAAGAAGGTGCGCGCCTTGACGGCTCTATTTTGGCCAACGGTGCCCACGTTGGTGCGGGGGCGCAGCTGGCACCAACGAGCGTCCTCGGCACAAGAGCGGTCGTCGCCCCTGGGGTGAGCCTGACCAATGCACGAGTGGAGGCTTGACATGCGTTGTTTGGTAACGGGAGGCGCGGGATTCATCGGCTCGACCTTGGTCGATCGTTTGCTGGCTGAGGGCCACGAGGTCGACGTCGTCGATGATCTCTCCTCGGGTCGCTTGTCGAATCTTGCCGAGGCGCGAGCCCACGGAGGCGTGAGTTTCCATCAACTCGACATTCGAAACGACGACGTCATGCAGCTGATCGAACGTCGTGCACCAGAGGTGATTTTCCATTTGGCGGCGCAGGCTGACGTCCGAGTCTCTGTTGCAGATCCGGTCTTCGATGCCTCCGTCAACATCATTGGCTCGCTCAACATCATGGAAGGCGCTCGACGGGGCGGAACGGCTCGTATCGTCGCTGCTGGATCCGGAGGCACGCTCTATGGAGAACCGGCCGCCGAGGATATTCCGACGCGAGAGTCAGTGCCACATCGTCCGCTTTCGCCCTACGGCGTCTCGAAAAAGTCGATGATTGACTACCTTGTGGCCTATCGCGAGCTCTATGGCATTGAGTTTGTGGCGCTGGCGTTGGGCAATGTGTATGGACCTCGTCAGAATCCGCACGGAGAGGCCGGCGTGGTGGCGATGTTCGCACAACGCCTCTTGGCTGGCGAGGACGTCACGATTTTTGGTACCGGTGAACAGACTCGCGACTTTGTCTACGTCGACGACGTGGTCGATGCCTTCGTTCGAGCCGGCTCTCGCAGCGGCGGTCTGGTCATCAACATCGGCACGGGTCGGGAACTCTCCGTCAATGAGCTCTACGCCACGATGGCCGCAGTGACCAAGACGACGACGCCGGCGATCTATGCACCGCCGCGCCCTGGCGAACTGATTCGTTCCTGCCTTGATGTGGAGCGAGCAAAGATGCAACTCGGGTGGTCGTCGTGGACGACCTTTGCTGACGGCGCTGCGACCACGATTGAATGGGTCGCGTCCAGCCTCGAGACGAACTAACGGAAGAGGTCGTCTTCGGGCCGGCGAACGACGTCGCTGCGGACGGAGCCTTCGCCGAGCCAGGCACGTGGACAGCCGCGAATGACGGCGGCAGGAGTGTTTGTCGCTTTGCCCATCACAAGGTCTGCGGCACCACAAATTTCGTCAATGATGCAGACTTCGGTTGCAACAAGCTCTCGGCCGTTGGCATCAACGGTGCCGCGCAAATCAAGCACGGGCAAAATACCTGCGGCGCCAATGGCAACGTCGGTGACTCCTTGCCGCCAGGTACGACCGAAGGTGTCTGAGACAACAACCGCTACGTCAACGTCGAGCGCACGTTGTAGTCCAGCCCGAAGACGGCGAGCGGAGCGATCGGGGTCGACTGGAAGGAGTGCTGCGGTCCCGTCAGCCACGTTCGAGAGGTCAATCCCCGCATTGGCGCAGATGAAGCCGTGACGAGTTTCGGTGATGAGCAAGGTGCCTCGGCGTCGCAGGACGCGAACGGACTCTGACTCAACGAGCGCGACTTTTGCAGCGTCGTCATCATGGTCAAGTGGCACAAGGCGTCCCTCGGCCTTTGAGACCACCTTTTGCGTCACGACCAAGACGTCGCCATCTCTGAGGGCATCGTCGCCGGCGCTGGCACCAAGGGCCTCTGCGAGCAGGGCCACAAGATCACTCTCCGGCGTGATCTCGCCAATTCCCTCGACGGAGAAGACGCTGAGGCGGGAACGCTCAGCCATGACGCACCACCTGGGCCAGTGTGGCCGCTTGTTCGGGGTCGCTCATGAGCGTTCCTGTCGCCAACACCCGCATGTCGAGTGCGTCAAAGCCAGTGGCGGCGTTCGCATCGATGGTGTCGATGACAAAGGTTCCAACAATGTCGGCATAGAGCGCGGCAATTCCCAGTGGGCTGACCTCGTGGCCAAGTTCGCGCAAGAGCCGATCAGCAGGGCCCTTGAGCGCCTTTCCGCCAATCAAGGGCGAGACAGCGACCACGTCTCCTCGACGCGCCTTAAGTGCCTCTCGCACGCCAGGCACGGCGAGGAGGGGGGCAATGGAGATCAATGGATTCGATGGACTGATGACGATGCGCTCGGCCGATGCAATGGCGTCAAGGACACCGGGGCTTGGCTGCGCGTCAAGCGCCCCTTCGATGATGACGTCGCGCACGGTGATGTCATGGTGATGGCGAACGAAATATTCCTGAAAACTGACAGTGCCATAGTCAGCCGTTTCAAACAAGGTGGCAAGTGGATCTTCCGTCACGGGGAGGAGGCGTATGGGGCAGCCCAAGCGCTCGGTGAGTTCATGCGTCACCTCGCTCAACGTGGCACCTTTCGCGAGGCGCGACGTGCGATAGAGGTGTGTGGCAAGGTCTCGGTCACCGAGCTGAAACCACGCATCGCCGCCAAGGCGATCAAGTTCTGCCATGACCCGCCAGGTTTCTCCCGTGAGGCCCCAGCCGGTCTCTTCGTTATTCAAACCGGCCAAGGTGTACATGATGGTGTCGAGGTCGGGGCAGATGCGCAGTCCGTGCATCGTGAGGTCATCTCCCGTGTTCACAATGCCAAGGAGCTCTTCACTCGGGACGATTGTGTTGAGGGCCTTGAGCATGCGTGCTGCTCCCACTCCGCCGCAGAGGACCGTAATCATGAAGTCGATGGTAGGCGGCCTGCTCGGTAGGCTCGCCCCATGGCGCTTTTGGACCTCTTGGAGAGCTGGCCCGGCGACCAACACGGCGTCATCATCGTGCGGGGACGCAGTGCCGGGCAGCGATGTGTCGAGCAACTGGGCGAAGTCTCCGCGCCGCTGCCATGGGCATCAGTTTCCAAAGTCGCAACTGCCCTCAGCGTGCTCATTGGCGTCGAGGAGGGCCTGATCTCGCTCGACGATGACGTCGGTCCGCCTGGCGTACAGGTGCGACATCTCCTCGCCCATGCAGGGGGAATTGGCCTCGATGTGGCGACAGTCCTCTGCCCGCCGGCGACTCGACGTATCTATTCGAATGCCGGATTTGACCTCTTGGCGAGTCATCTCGAGCGCTGGAGTGGCACTCCCTTTGAGGAGCATCTCCACGAGACGGTCTTCGGCCCACTCGGCATGAACGAGACGCACCTTGTGGGCTCTCCGGCCGCTGGAGTGGTTGGACCGCTTCGTGAACTCGAAGCGCTGCTCGATGAAGTCATGGCGCCTACATTGCTTTCTCCGTCGTTCTCCGCCGCATGGCGTGAGCCGCAGTGGCCCGAGCTTGCCGGGGTGCTTCCTGGCTTTGGACGATGCAACCCCTGCCCGTGGGGTCTCGGTCTCGAAGTGAAAGGTTCGAAGTCGCCCCATTGGACCGGGACACGGTTTGGACCAACAACCGTTGGCCATTTTGGCCAATCAGGAAGTTTCCTTGTCGTCTCGCCAGAGCATGATCTTGGAGTGGTCACCCTTGGCGACGAGCCATTTGGACCGTGGGCCAAACAGGCGTGGCCCGAGTTTTTAGATGCGGTGGTTGAAAAATTGCCTCAGGCATCAGGTGAAGATGGTGGCCGGTAAGCACTGAGCCATGTGCCATGCTCAAAGGGTGTCAGGCGACGCCTCTTCCTCAGTGCGGCTGCGCGTTGCGCTTGATGCGACGCCACTTCTTGGAACGCTGACGGGCATTGGTGTTTCTGTTCGAGAAATCTTTGCCGCGCTTGCTCGCCGAGATGAATTTGACCTGTCGGCCTACGCGGTGACACTCCGGCATCGCTCAGGGCTCGATGAGGTGGTTCCTGAAGGCGTGACGACAACACAGCGGCACATGGCGGCTCGACCGCTGATGGAACTTTGGGCGCGCATGAACCACCCGCGTGTCGAGCGTTTCCTTGGGCCAATTGATGTCGTCCATGGGACGAACTTCGTGGTGCCACCCTCGCTCCATGCGGCTCGACTGGTGTCCGTTCATGATTTGACCTTCGTGCGCTATCCAGAGATGTGCCAACCGGCGACGCTGCGATTTGGTGACTTGCTCCGAAGGGCCCTGCGTTCAGGCGCACACGTGCACGCAGACTCAGGTTTCGTCGCTGGCGAAATAAAAGAACATTTCGGCATCTCGAGTGAGCAAGTCAGCGTGGTGCATCTTGCGCCCCCTCCTCGAGCCGCACCTGATTTTGTTGGCGCAGCAGATCTCGTGCCCGAATCGAGTCGGTTCATCTTGAGCGTGGGAACCGCAGAACCTCGAAAAGACCTTCCTTCGCTCATTCGGGCGTTTGATCTTGTCGGCGAGGAAGATCCTGACATTGAACTCGTTCTTGTTGGTGCTCGTGGGTGGGGGGCAGATGCCCTTGACGAAGCGCTCGGTGCCATGAAGCATCGTGCACGCGTCCGCCTGTTGGGCTACGTCAGTGATGAACTCTTAAGCGCGCTCCTCGAGCGCTCACGGGCACTGGCCTATCCGTCGCTGTATGAAGGTTTCGGCCTTCCGCCACTTCAGGCCATGGCCGCAGGCGTTCCCGTTGTGGCGACTCGTGTGGGATCAATTCCAGAAGTTGTGGGAGGCGCCTGTCTGTTGGTTGAGCCCGGTGCAGTCGAAGACCTCGCTCACGCGCTCTTGGTCGCGGTGAATGACGAACCACAACGGCACGTCTTGATTACCGCTGGATCTGCCCGAGTCCAAGATTTCACCTGGGAGAAGACGGCAGCGGGATTGTCTGAGCTCTATCGCCGACTTGCTCGACGTTGACGAGATCGCTCGGCCGGCGTGCTGTGCGACACGCGATCGACGAGCTCTGACAAGGTCTCGCCTGAAGCGATCGAATGCGCCGTCCTCGCCCTGCGCTGTGCCGTGCTTGATGGACCAGGGCCAAGTAGCCGATCAAGTGCGTCGCACAGTGCCACGGTGTCCCGAGGAGGCACAAGCGCAGCCGTTGCGGCGTCGAGGCCACGCAACATTTCTGGTGGGCCGCCGTGATTCGTCGCAACGACGGGAACCCCACAGGCCAAGGCTTCGCTAAGCACCATGCCGAAGGGTTCGGGTTCAACGGATGGCAAAACAAAGAGATCAAGATCAGCAAACATCGCAGCCATATCGTCACGGTGTCCGAGCCACCGCACTCCCTCGAGGGCGTCGGCGCGAGTCTGCAGCGCGCGAGCGAACTCTTCCTTGCCCTGCACGATGGCTCCAGCAATGAGGAGTTGGACCTCGGGACGTCGAAGGCGGAGCAGTTCGTAGGCGTCGAGAAGGACGTCGAATCCCTTCCAGGTATCAATACGGCCTGCCGCCCCCAGAATGAGTGCGTCATCGCGCAGGCCGCAGCGCTCCCGAAATGTTCCTGCAGCGAGTGGCGTGAAGGCTGGGTCGGGTTGGTCGTAGATCACCACGCAAGGCGACGTGGGGAATTGGGCAGCAACCGCAGAAGACACGCAAATGACCTCGTCAGCAAAATGCGAGGTCAAGAAACGCTCGAGCCGGAGCGCTGCGCTGGACTGGAAGGTAATTTCTCGTGCGTGCCAGAGGTGGGGTCGGCGAAGGACAAAGGCCACCGCCCAGCCGTACCACGAGTGCAGTGAATTTGAATGAATCACGTTCGCTTTGGTTTTTCTGGCCAAGAGGATCAAGCGAAGCACGCTGAGAGGCCAGGCGAGGGCATAGAGCAACCAGTAGCCCAGAGAGCCACTCTTGGTAATACGGCGCATGGGAACCGTATGAAGGACGGCGCCTGCATCAGCGAATTCTTTGGCTAACGGCGAGGTTCCTGGCAATGCAACATGGCAGAGCCACCCGTCGTGGGTAAGGTCGCGTACAGCGTTGAGCAGGCAAACATCGGATCCACCCCGCTCAGCGACTGGCTGTATCGAGAGGATGACCTTCGTGCGTGTCGCACTCAACGTTGAACAACTCCTGTTCCGGGCCCCCGGAGGAACCGGTCGCTATACCGCGAGGCTACTGTCCGGACTCCCGGCGCTCAATCTTGGTGATTCCGTTGCGCCGTTTTGTGCTCGCCATTCGTCCGAAGAAATCGAGCGAGCCCTCACTGTGGCGAACGTGGCCGATGCGGGTTTCGAGACACACGCTCTCTCTTTGCCGCGCCCCTTGCTCTATGAAGCGTGGCATCGCCTCGGTGTCCCGCACCTGCCACAAAGTGGGGGAGGGGTGGGATCGGCAGACGTGATTCATGCACCGTCTCCGGCGGTCCCTCCGAAAGATAGGCGGCCATTGGTCGTCACACTCCACGACGTTGCCTTTGACCTCTTTCCTCAGGCCTATCCGGCCCGTGGGAGAAAGTTTCACCAATTGGGCGTCGCAGCCGCCGCCAAGCGAGCGGATCTTGTCATTACCGTGTCGCAGCAAGCGGCTCGGGAAATCGCTGAGCACACGCCGGCTCTCGCCGATCGACTCCGTGTGGTGCACAACGGTGTCGATGCGCAAGAGGCAACAGATGGGGAGATCGCTGCGACGAACGCACATCTTGGACTGACGGGAACGCCCTACGTTTTGTGGGTGGGCAGTCTGGAACCCCGGAAAGATGTTGGTACCTTGATTCGGGCCTTTTCGCTTCTGCTCACTCGCCAACCAGAATTGCCACATCACCTCGTCCTCGTTGGACCTGACGGGTGGCTAGGTGGCGGTGATCTGGCTGAAGAAAGCCGAGCTGCACTGGGTGCACGTCTGCACATGGTCGGCCAACGTTCTGAACAAGAGTTGCGCGCGCTCTATGCAGGCGCAGCGTTGTTCGCCTTCCCGAGTCTCCACGAGGGTTTTGGCCTTCCTGTCCTGGAGGCCATGGTGCAGGGCACGCCCGTCCTGTGCTCTGATATTCCAGCCCTCCGGGAAATTGCGAGCGACGAAGCAGCGTTCGCTCCCGTCGGGGACGTCGAGGCGTGGACACAAGCCCTCGAGGGGCTTTTGTCAGGTTCGTCATTGAGAGCCGAGGATCGAGATCGGCGACGCAGTCATGCCTCCTCCTTTAGCTGGGAGGCCAGTGTTGCGGCGACTCGAGAGGTCTATCTCGAAGCGCTTCACGGCTGAGAGCACTGCTGCGTGGCGTGGTTTGGGAAGGCTAGGGTCGATCCGTGCGCGCACTGATTACTGGGGGAGAGGGCTTTGTTGGTCGTCACCTCGCACGCCATCTCGCCGCGTGCGGCGATGAGGTCGTTGTCGTCGATCTCGATTGTGACGTCACGCAAGGCGAACAGGTGCGCAGCGTGGTCAGTGAGGCAGTCCCAGAAGTGATCTATCACCTCGCTGCACTCGCCCATGTTGGTGATTCCTGGAATGATCCAGCCCGAGTACTCGAAGTCAACGTCATTGGAACCGCACATGTGCTTGCTGCCGCACGAAGCCTCACGGCGCCTTGTGCGGTCATCGTGGCCAGTTCGGCTGAGGTTTATGGTTCGGTTACTCCAGAAGATCTCCCTCTCAGAGAGGACCGACTTCCTGCCCCTGCCTCGCCCTATGCCGCGAGTAAGGCCGCCGCCGAGCAAATTTCCCTGCAGGCCGCCCGTGGGTTTTCACAGCGGGTCATTGTGGCTCGACCCTTCAATCACATCGGTCCCGGTCAAGCACCGTCCTTTGCCGTCCCGGCATTTGCACAACGAATCTTGAGTGCTCGGGCATCAGGGGCGACATCGCTTCTTGTGGGCAACCTTTCTGTACGGCGCGATTTCACTGACGTGCGCGATGTGGTGGCTGCCTATCGGCTCCTCGCACTGCACGGGGTCTCAGGGGAGATCTACAACATCGCGAGCGGCCAGGACGTTTCTATGGAAGAGGTCGTTGCACGTCTGCAAGAACTTGCTGGTACGTCGCTAGCCCTCGTGCCCGACGACGACCTGATGCGGCCACTCGACATTCCGGTGCTGCGCGGCGACTCGGAAAAACTCAGAACTGCCACTGGCTGGCAGCCTGCGTATGACCTCAACGCATCGCTTGCTGCCGTGCTTGATGAAGTGACCTCCTGAAATGACCGAAGGGCCCACACGGGCCCCTCGGTCAGCATGTCATGGAGTCATTCGCTCTAGGAGGGAAAGACCTTGGCGCGAACTTTTGCTCGGGTGTCTCGACCGGTCTCTTGTGCCTTGGTGACAAGGTTACGAGCCTGATCTGGCAGTTTCTCCGTCACGGGAGCCAAACGCTCTTCTGCCTTCGTAATCACTGTTTCGATCTGCTGGTCTGCTTTTGCAGCGGTCTCAGAAGTCACTTTTGCCGCCTTATTGGCCTGCTCCTTCAAGGTGGCCACGTGCTCGGTGAGATCCTTCGCCTTCACTACTTCGACGACGTGGCGAGCACCAGCTTGGGCCTTGCCAAAGCCCATTACGCCAAGACCGACAACCGTGTAGGCCGCACTCTTTGCCTTTTCAGCGGCGTCCTTTGCGCTCGTCGGCGTGGCCGCTGCTGCCGCTGCCTTCGCCTTACTCGCAGCATCCTGAGCGACCTTGGCGGCCTTGTCTTTTGCGCTCTCTGTCATAGGAGACCTCACTTGTTTGTTTTTCTGCCGGAGGACGCCGGCTCCTTGGCAAGTGTATCGGAAGTGCATAACAGTTGCAAGCACTTCTGAGGGAGGAATTGCCAAGTAGCCTGAACTCCTGATGGAGACCCAAGCGCCAGCCGTGGTGGCACTCGTTGTTGCCTCCCAGTCGGACCACCATCTCGACGAAACCCTGCGTTCTTTAGTCGCTCAGGATTACGCGTCGCTGCAGACGCTCGTCCTCCTCGGTCCAGATGATGCTGCCGCTGCCAGTCGGGTCGCAACGCTTGCACCTTCCTTTCTCGTGACGCACCTTGCCGCTGATCGTGGTTTCGGTGCAGCTATTAATCATGGGGTAGCACAGGTCGAAGGAGCCGCCTTTTTCCTGCTGTGCCATGATGACGTCGTCCTCGCCCCAGACGTTGTTCATCTCATGGTGGAAGAGAGCTTTCGCTCGAACGCTGCGATCGTGACACCCAAAATGGTGAGCGCTGCTGACACGTCAGTGTTGCTGCATGTCGGACAAAGCGTGGATCGTCTTGGAACGATCGTCGAGCGCGTGCAGCCCGGAGAGATCGATCAAGGCCAACATGACGCGGTTCGCGATGTCTTCATCGCACCCGGCGGCGTGACCCTGATACGAGCAGACCTCCTCAAATCTCTCGGTGGCTTCGACGAACGCTACGTCGCTCTCGGTGATGATCTTGAGTTGTGCTGGCGCGCTCGTCTCGCCGGGGCCCGCCTGGTCTGCGCACCCCAAGCAGTTGTCGCCCACGCCGAACGCCTCGCCGCAGGCGACCGACTCTTGCCCGATCTTCCCGAGCTTGAAGGGGTGAGCCTGAGTCGCCTGCGTCGCCGCAATGAACTGCGAACGCTCGTGACGTCTTGGAAAACACCCCAGCGGCTTCTTTCGCTGGGTTTGCTCGCCGTGTTAAATCTCGCCGAAGCTTTGGTCGCGGCTATTGGTGGTGATCACGACCGTGCCGTCGACATTCGAGAAGCCTGGCGAGTCGCCTTTCGTGAGCGTCGACTGAACCGGCAGACCCGAGAAAAGATTTCGAAAACCCGCACTGTTTCTGATCGAACCATTCGCTCTTTTCAAAGTCATGGGGCGACGCGGCTGCGTGCATTCCTGACGACGTTCTTGCATCACGGCTATGACGCAGCGCGCGGCATTCTTCCAGCCCAAGACACCTATGACGACGCGGATGAGGGGTCAGAGTTCGTCGGATTCGGCGGTGCATTTAGCGACGATGAAGGCTTCGACGAACTCGATGACCTCGGCCATCGCGGCCACCGTCGCCGAGGACAACGTCTCTTTTCATCTGCGCGAACACTGTTCTTTGTCGTGGCTGCCGCCGTCGTCGTCTTTGTCATTGGGTCTCGAAATTTGGTGGGGACCCGTCTTCCTATGATTGGCCAATTGGTGCCACTCGGTTCACTTGGCACGATCTGGCATCAGGTCTTCGCGAGTTGGCAGCCGTCGGGGCTAGGCAATGGGGCACCTGGGCATCCGGCGTATGCGACCTTGGGGCTCTTTGGCATCGTGGCACTGGGACAAATGGGTGCTGTCGTCAGGTTGCTGCTCCTTTTGGCGATACCAGTTGGTGCACTCGGGGTTTTTCGCTTCTTGCGGCCCGTCGCATCGAATCGAGCACGCGTTCTTGCGGTGTTGGCATTTGGCGGCATTGCACTTGGCGCCAATGAAATCGCTGTGGGTTCGCTCAGTGGATTGGTGGCGCTGGCCGTGACGCCTTTTCTCCTCCGGCGTCTGTTCCGCCTGGCTCGAGTCGTTCCTTTTGACGAGCCCTTCCCTCCGGCTGTGCCCTTCGCGACTCGGGGATGGCGACGTTCTCAGACTGGCCAAGTTGTCACTTTGGGGCTGTTGCTGGCACTGAGTTCCTCGCTCGCTCCTGCGCTCCTCGTCGAGACCGTGGTGACGGCGCTCGCTCTGAGTGCGGCGTCATTCCTCCAGCGTGGTCGTCGACCCTTCCAAGGGCAGCGACAGATCTTCCTAGGCCTCCTGCTCGCACTGGTGCTTTTGGCTCCCTTGGTCATCACGGCGCTGCTCGGCGGCACGCATTCGCTCGCCGTCTTTGGCGCAGCGTCAGGTCCGTGGTCACAGCCTGGACTCGGCGGCCTTCTTCGCTTTGCCGTGGGTCCGAATGGCGGCGGTGTGCTTGCGTGGCTTCTGCCTCTTGCCGCAGTGGTGCCACTGCTCATTGCTCGTGGGGAGCGACTGACGCTGAGTGCGTATCTCGCTGCGGTCGCTATGTCCTCGTTGGCGCTCGCTCTTTGGGTTGCTCGCGGCGGGTGGGGGAGTTTCGCGCCCGACCTGTACGTGGTGCTTGCACCTGCGGCAACGAGCGTGGCGCTCTTGGTAGGTCTTGGGCTCGCCAGCCTCGAGAACGACCTGTCCGCCACGCGCTTCACATGGCGCCAACTCGTTGCATCCCTCGGCATCGCGTGCGCCCTCATCGGCCTCTTGCCAGCCCTGGGTTCAGCGGGCAACGGTCGATGGAAAATGCCGACCTCCGGCTACGGTGACGCCCTCTCCTTCTTAAGCGGCTCAGCTTTGGCGGGACACCGTCTTTTATGGCTTGGTGACCCCCGAGCCATCCCGGGCTCGTCGTGGCCGCTTGAGCCCGGTTTAGCTTGGTCAACGTCGACTGGCGGATTGCCGGCCGCATCGAATTTGTTTCAACCACCGACCGCCACTGCGGCCAGCGCAATCACGACGGCGTTAGACGACATGCTGCAGGGCAAGACAGTGCGCTTGGGGCAGATCCTTGCCCCAACTGGCATCAGCGTGATTGTTGTGACCTCTGGCGTGGCGCCTTCGGTGCTCGGTGCGCAAACGGGTCTGCCCATGACGCCGCCCGCAGCACTCCTGCCCGCACTCGCACAACAACGAGATCTCGTTTCCATTCCGGGCGAAGCAGGCGTGTCCGTCTTCGAGAATCCCCAAGCGATGAGTTTGGTGGCCACTCGGTCCACTCCCTTAACGTCGCAGTCCACGTCGTCTCAAGCATCAAGTGTGCAGGGATGGAAAAGCTCGCAGCCGGCAGGTTCACTGCACGCCACTGTGACCACGGGTTCTCAGAGTTTGTATCGAGGCTTTGCCCCCGCCAGCGACTTCGGGGTCTCGCCCTCTGGGGGGACAACACCCGCGTTTGGCTGGGCAGCAACCGATGCAGTGCAGTCGGGTCCCGTCACCGTGTCGCTGCAGGCCATTCCTTACGACGCCTTGATCAACTTTGTCATGGTCTGTGCATGGCTCGCCGTCGCCCTGGCGCTGCTGGGTCGACACCGGTGGCTGGATTGGTGGTGGCCAAAGTCCCGGAGGGAGCGACGCGAGGCCGCTCAACGAAGTGCCGCATCACGGGACGAATTCATCACGCTCGACGAAGTGAGCGTTGCAGCGTCTGCGGGAGGTGACGACGCATGAGTCGAGCAACGAGGCGAGCTCGGCTTCGAGCAACGAGGCGACCTCTCCTTGTCCTCTTCGTGGTGCTCGGACTTGGTGCTCTTGCCCTGTTGAGTTTTGAGACCCGGTCAACGACGAGTCAAGCGCCAGTGAGTTTGGGACCAACTGCGATCGCGCAGGACTCCGCCGAATCTTCGGCGTTTACCTGTGCCGGTTTGAGCGAGGGGAGTACCTCAGCACTGGCTGGAGACGTGGTGCTCACAAACGCTTCTTCGCAGGTCCGTACCGCGTCGCTCCAGGTCTTTGATGATGTGGGACACAGTGCGCATCTCGAAAAGACGGTGCCCGGTGGGACAAGCGTGTCGGTTCCTGTCTCGAGTCTCCTGAGTGGAGGAAGCGACGTGGCTACCTCGGTCGTCATTGACGGTGGCGGAGTTGGGGTGAGCGAAGAGACGACAGCTCCGGCGCAAACAACGCTCACGCCGTGTGCATCCACTGTGGCCTCCTGGTGGGGCTTTGCCGGCGGTTCCACGCTCGACACCTATGCATTGAGTTACCACATTGTGAACCCGACGGCCACGTCGGCTGTGGTGGACGTCAACTTCTCGACACCATCTGGCCTTGTCATTCCACAGGGCTCGCAAGGACTTGTCGTGGCACCCTTTGGCGTCGTGACCGTGTCGGCGAGCAAGCTCGTTCCCCACATCAGCGTGCTTGGAGGCGAAGTGACCGCCACCAAAGGTGCCGTTGTCGCATTTGCCTCGCAGGTCTCGCCAAATCCGAAAGGTGTGGCGCTGATCTTGGGCCAAGACGCCCCAGCCGCATCGCTCGTTCTCAGCGGTGGGGCGTCACCTCTCAATACGTCAACGAGCATCGTGTTGTTCAATCCAACCAGCGGCGCGCAAACAGTTACGGTGCGGCCTCGTATCGCGTCGGGTTCCCTGGCTCCCTGGACACAAGTGGTCGCACCGTATGCAACGGCGTCGTTGCAGGTCGCCCCAACGACCCGCATCCCCTTGACGGCTCGATTTAGCGCCAGTGTGACCAGCTCAGGCAACGGCGTTGTCGCCACCTACTGGACTATGGCGACCAGTGCGGCGTCGTCAGGGCTCGGGGCAGTGCCGCTGGTTCGTGAACCGGACACTGCCCGCTCTTGGCTTTTGACTCCGTCACGAGGCGCAGCACCAGTTCGCCTCACTTTGACCGCGACCTCGTCGAGCCCTGTGGTTGTGCACGTCTCCATAGTGACGCCAGAAGGTCTCGTGCCACTTGCGGGGTTTGACGGTGTCGACGTCACACAGTCGCGACCTCTCACCGCCACGACCGCAGAACTGGCCAGTATTGGCCAACGTGCCCTCGTCGTCAGTTCCTCTGGCCCTCTGGCAGTTGCTGAAGATGTTGCGGGAGGCGCAGTACTGGGCACGGCTCTGCAAACTGGCATGCCGGTAACTGGCCCCTAAGGCGCCTCGCAACTCATGTGAGGGATGCCAACTGCAACTCGTGAGAGCTGCGGAAACATCGTTACGAGATGGTCGGGTTTTCGTCGTTGGGCCAGGTTGGTGGCGCCCATTGCTGCACGGGTTCGATCTCTTCGTCGGGAGTGATCGTGATTGGTGCCTGCACGGGGCTCAACGACGGCACGACCGCCTTTGGCCCTGAGGCGTGGACGGGCTGTCCATAGGCCTCGTCGACGAGGGCACCCACCATGGCACCGTCGATTGTCTCTAATTCAAGCAAGGCTTGCGCAACCTTTTCGAGGCCTCCACGGTGGAGAGTGAGGAGTTCGATGGCCCGAGTTTCCTGCTCTCGAAGGATGCGCTCAATTTCATCGTCGATCACTCGACTCGTGTCTTCTGAGTAGTCACGCGAATGCATCAGGTCTTCGCCAAGGAAGACCTGCCCCTGAGAACCCCAGGCCATGGGGCCAATTTTGTCACTCATGCCCCACTCGCGCACCATGCGCCGAGCGAGTTCGGTGTTGCCGACGAGGTCATTTGCTGCACCAGTCGAAAGGTCCCCATAGATGATGAGTTCGGCGACCCGACCACCCATACGGACGCACAGCGAATCTTCGATCATCTGGCGCGGGTGAATGTGTTTTTCTTCCATCGGCAATTGCATGGTCACGCCGAGCGCCATGCCGGTCGGCAGGATGGTGACCTTGTGGACGGGGTCGGCTTCATCGAGCACGTAGGCCAAGATGGCGTGCCCGCCCTCGTGATAGGCCACACGCTCCTTTTCGGCGTCAGACAAGACCATTGAGTCCCGACGTTGTCCGATGAGCACTCGGTCACGCGCCGTTTCAATGTCAGCCATAGAGATCTCGGCTGAACCACGGCGCACTGCGTGGAGCGCTGCTTCATTGATCAAGTTCGCAAGGTCTGCGCCACTCATGCCAGGTGTGCCTCGAGCAACCAGCTCGAGGTCA
>Ga0164296_1001884_pt1 | contig 21583 bp, 21 predicted proteins | sample GEODES057metaG_FD_113533 | JGI IMG/M metagenome (GOLD analysis project Ga0164296, IMG submission 113533) | Dystrophic lake water microbial communities from Trout Bog Lake, Wisconsin, USA - GEODES057 metaG | ecosystem: Environmental > Aquatic > Freshwater > Lake | place: USA: Trout Bog Lake...
TGCTTGTCGCCTAGAGCAATCCAATGTGTCCGTATTCGAACGCATTGCACGTTTCGTTATATCGATCTGATATATTGATATACGTGATTGACCTCGCCATCCTTGGCCTCCTTGACGACGGTGACCTCCATGGGTACGAAATTCGTCGGCGACTTCGTGCGCAATTGGGCCTCGTGGCGAATATTTCGTTTGGCTCGCTCTATCCCGCATTGGCTCGACTCGAGCGAGCCGGCGATGTGGAAGTTACTGAAGGCGACGTACTTGAAGAACCTCTTCCTTCCACTGGATCGCTCAGTGGAGAGCGTGCGGCCTCAAAGGCAAAGCGCTTTGGAGCAGGCCGTGGCCGCCGGTCTCGCAAGGTGTACCGCATCACCGAACAAGGCCGTCGCAGTTTTGCTGCGTTGCTTGCCGCACCAAGCAGTTCTGATGATTCAAAGACCTTTGGCTTGCGCTGGTCCTTTGCTCGCCACCTCGCCCCCACTGCTCGACTCTCTCTGCTCGAGCGCCGGCGTGCACAGTTAGTTCAGCATCTCGACGAAACAAGCCTCGATGCAGGTCTCGACACCTACGCCCAAAGCGTGGTGGAGCATGCTGCCGACGGTGTTGCCCGTGACATCGCCTGGCTTGACGAATTAATTGCAGCCGAACGCGCTGCTCTCAGTCTTGATGACGTTGATCGAAGCGCAGGAACTCCTGCAACCAACACCTCTCCGGACTCATCCCCCGGAAAGACAACCAAAGTAAACGGAGGAATCCATAAATGAGCACCATCAAGGTGGCAATCGCCGGCGTTGGAAACTGCGCCAGTTCACTGATTCAAGGCGTCACCTATTACGCCGACGCTAAGGATGGCGACATCGTCCCGGGCCTCATGCACGTCACCTTGGGTGGCTACCACGTTCGCGATCTCGACTTCGTTGCGGCATTCGACGTTGACGCCTCCAAAGTTGGGCAAGACCTGTCGAAGGCAATCTGGTCGGGTCAGAACAACACGATCAAATTTGCGGACGTCGCAGCACTCAATGTCGAAGTACTGCGCGGCCCCACGCTCGACGGTTTGAATAAGTACTACCGCGCCATGATCGAGGAATCGCCGGCCGAGCCCGTCGATGTCGTCGCTGCACTCAAGGAATCCGGTGCCGAGGTTCTTGTCTCCTACTTGCCTGTGGGCTCAGAAGAGGCACAGCGTTTCTACGCGCAATGTGCCATTGATGCCGGCGTGGCCTTTGTCAACGCTGTCCCCGTGTTCATCGCGTCAGATCCAGTCTGGGCAACGAAGTTTCGTGACGCCGGCGTTCCTATCATTGGTGACGACATCAAGAGCCAAGTTGGCGCCACCATCGTTCACCGCGTCCTGACCCGCCTCTTTGAAGATCGTGGACTCTCGATAGATCACACGTATCAGCTCAACGTCGGTGGAAACATGGACTTCAAGAACATGCTTGACCGCGATCGGCTCGAGTCAAAAAAGATCTCAAAGACGCAAGCAGTCACTTCGCAAATCCAGCACTCCATCATGGAAGAAGATGATGTCCACATTGGTCCTTCAGACCACGTTCCATGGCTCAAGGATCGCAAATGGGCCTTCATCCGCCTCGAAGGTCGCAACTTCGGTGACGTGCCGTTAAACATTGAACTCAAGCTTGAAGTCTGGGACTCTCCAAACTCTGCCGGCGTCATCATTGATGCGGTTCGGTGCGCCAAGTTGGCTCTCGATCGTGGCATTGGGGGCCCACTTTTGGGACCGAGCTCCTACTTCATGAAGTCACCGCCAGTGCAGTACACCGACGATGTCTGCCACCAAATGGTTGAGGACTTTGCTGCCGGCGATCCAGGTCCCGTCTGGCCCTAAGGCCACATGGGATGAAGCGTCAGGTGTCTTGACGTTCCTTCCACCACTTATCGAGACGACGACGGGCCTCCTCTTCACCGAGGGGGCCCTCGTCCAATCTGAGCTCAAGAAGAAACTTCAGCGCTTCTCCGACGTCTCGACCTGGAGTGAGGTTGAGGTGCTGCATGATCTGGTCGCCATCAAGGTCAGGTCGAATGGCATCGAGCTCTTCTTGCTCGCGTAACGCAACGATGCGTTCTTCAAGTTCATCCATTCGACGAGCCAGTGCTCGAGCTTTATTCGCATTTCGCGTCGTGCAGTCACAGCGAGTGAGTTCGTTGAGTCGCTCGAGATGTTCACCTGCATCACGCACATAGCGGCGGACAGCTTTGTCAGTCCAACCCAAGCGATAGGTGTGAAAACGGAGGTGCAGTTCAACGAGAGCAACCACCGTGTCAATGTCTTCATTCGAATACTTCAGTGCCTTCATCCGCGTCTTTGTCATGCGCGCACCGACCACTTCATGATGGTGAAATGACACGCCACCGTCGCTGAATGCCCGTGTTTTGGGTTTTCCCACGTCGTGAAACAGTGCCGCCAAGCGCAAGAGCCGATCAGGCGAAGTTTTGTCACACACGGCCAGCGTGTGTGCCAAGACGTCTTTGTGCTGGTGAATCGGATCTTGCTCAACTTCGAGACCCGGCAGTTCAGGAAAGAAGTGTGCAGCGAGTCCAGTGCGCACCACAAACCACAGGCCGAGCGAAGGAACTGGGAGCATGACCAATCGGTCGAGTTCGTCGCGAATTCGCTCTGCAGAAACGATTTCGAGGCGATCTGCCATCTCGCGCACTGCGGCGAGGAGCTCTTCATCTGGTTCGAGATTGAATCGAGCGGCAAAGCGAGCTGCTCGGAGCATTCTTAACGGATCATCATCGAAAGACACCTTGGGATCAAGAGGCGTCCGCAGTCGCTTGCCGATGAGGTCTGCCAGGCCGTTGAAAGGATCAACTAATTCGAGGGATGGCAACGCCAGTGCCATTGCGTTGATCGTGAAGTCTCGGCGGGAGAGATCCGCCTCAATGTCATCGCCGAAAACTACTTCTGGTTTTCTCGAATCAGGGTGGTAGTACTCGGCGCGATGCGTCGTGATTTCATAGGTTTTCCCCTTGTGGGTGGCGCCAATCGTCCCAAAACGCTTTCCCTGAGTCCAGAGTGCGTCCGCCCAGCCCTGCAAGAGCATCTCAATTTCGTCAGGACTCGCCGTCGTCGTGAGGTCAAGATCTGAAGGTCCAGCGGGATCAGTCGGGGCATCAATGAGGGCGTCGCGAACAGAACCACCAACCAGATAGAGGCGATGTCCAGCCGCGCTAAATCGCTCCGCGAGCGTCGAGGTCGCCTCGATGAGGGGTGCAAAACGTGCTGGGTACGCAGATTCCGACACGCGTCTACGGTAGTTCCCCTGAGACACGCGACTGCACCGTCTAGCGTCGTAGTCGTGAGGTCCACGCTGCACGCGGCATTTCTGGCCGCGCTTGTCATTGCCCTAGGGGTAGTTTTCCCCCTTTCCCTGACCTCTGTTTCTGCGGCGCAAAGCGCCACGCTCACGCTCACTTACCAAAGCAGTGTGGTGAGCGCTACCCCTTCGGGCCAATCACCCTTTGAGATTGCGTTCTCTCTCGCAAACGCACCCAGCCAAGCCACAGTTTCTGCACAACTCTTTGGTCGTCTCACCACGCGATCAGGGCTGCTTAGTGCGTTGTCGTCGACAGGCCCAACGAATTTGATCGACCAGAGTGCCGGGGTTGCTGTTTCTTGTCTTCCCTCGTCATCGCATGGTGGACAAAGCCTCGAAGTCGATGTCGTCGAGTCAGGAGCAACGACGCCCACGTTGCCCGGTGGTTGCACCGGCTCAGCACACGCCCCCACGCTCGATCTTCACTGCACAAGCGGGGCATGTGACGGTGTCTATCCACTCGCACTGGTCATCACTTCAGGAACAACACAGGTCGTCCGAATCGTGACGTTGTTGACGTTTGTCGAGCACCCTGCAGCCGTCCCGCTGGAGGTCGCAACCGTGCTCCACCTCTCTCCTACGACGCAGACACAGGGAACCACTGCACTTGGCACCATGGCGCGCGCCTTCACAAAGTCTCCCGGCGTAGCGGTCGATCTCTCTCTTGATCCTTCGGTTCTTCAAAGACTTAATTCATCGGGATCGGGTCACCAAGCGGTGAGTGCCCTGGCGAGCGCCGTGAGTTCGAACGCACCAACACACGAAATCATTCGTTCTCCCTACGTCAGTGTCGATCCAGGAAGCCTGGCCACGTCAAACCTGACAAGCCAAATAACCGAGCAAGTCAAGCGCGGGACCCAAGTCTTGACTGCCGCAGGATTGCCTCCTTCTGCCAACTCCTTGTGGATCGCCACTTCTCCGCTCACCGCCTCGACAACTCCTGCACTCCAGGCGGCAGGTATGACGTCTCTGGTGCTTCCCGATAGTTCGCTCGAGACGCCACTCTCGCAATCACTGACCTGGGGTCAACCCTTTACGGTCACTCCAGGATCGAACCAAGTCGTGGCTATGGCAGCCGATGGCACGCTGGCCGCTGAGGCGCAAAGCACCAACGACGGAGTCCTCGCCGCTATGCGGATGCTTGGCGATCTTGCCTTCTTGCATTTCGAACGACCAGGGCTCACCACCCCGCAAGGTGTTGTTGTTGCATTCAATCCCGCTACCACCTCACAAAATTTGCTCCCCGCTCTCCTCGAGGGACTTTCGGGCAATCCCCTCCTTTCTGCAACCACCGTGGAGGGGCTTTTCCATCAAGTTCCCCAGGGTGCAAATGGTGCGCCGAGTACCCGCAAACTTGCACAAACAACTGCCTCGACTCCTTGGCCGCAAAGCCAGCAAGCGGCATTGCTCTCGGAGCTCGGACGCCAAAGCGCCTTTGCGTCGGCCTTAGATCCAAAAAATCCTGAGATCGACCGACTCTCTGACGTCCTTTTGGCTACGGAGTCTGATGCACTCACGCCCAGGCAGCGCGGCCTTGCCCTTGGAGCAGCTTCGGCGTCGCTCACCGCGCAACTCAATGGCCTCGCTATCAGTGGGGCTGACATCACGATGACGGCGCTCAAAAGTTCGATTCCCATCACCTTGACGTCGACCACGGGCTACAGCGTGACGGGGCTCCTCACGCTCACCAGCAACCATCTGTCCTTCACAAAGGGACGGTCTTTTCTTGAGGTTTTGAATCGACCGACCATGTCATTGCGAATTCCAGTTGAGGCCCAAACCACTGGCGACTTCCCGATGACCGTCACACTCACTTCACCAAGTGGCGGGCTGCTCCTTGCTCATCAGCGAATACTGGTGCACGCGACACACACCTCCATCGTGGCAATCATCTTGACTATTGGTTCGGCACTTGTGCTCCTTGCCTGGTGGTTGCGTACTTGGTGGCAGAAGCCTCGACGACGGACCCGTAGATGATGAGTGAAGAAACAGGAGGGCTAAAACGAGCCATTGGCTCGATGGCCATCGGCACCGCACTCTCTCGTGCCACGGGGGTGCTCCGGGTGCTGGTGTTGGCCTATGTCCTCGGCCTTTCGCCTCTCGCCGACGCCTACAACCTGGCCAACACCATTCCCAACATGCTCTATGACATCGTGCTTGGCGGTGTCCTGGGCGCCACATTTATTCCCGTCTTCATTGAACGACTTGCCACCAAAACCGAACGGGAGGCCTGGCGATCGATTTCTTCGGTGGTGACCGTCGCCGTCGTCGTGCTTTTTGTCACGACCGGCGTGTTCTTCCTTCTCGCGCCGTGGCTCATTGACGGCTTCACCGCCTTTACGCACTCGAGTACGCACAATCCAACTCAAGTGGCCCTCCAGCGACAAGTCGCCACGACCTTGCTGCGATGGTTTACGCCGCAGATCTTCCTCTACGGCATTTTGTCCTTAGGTGGCGTCCTTCTCAATATCCGCAGACGCTTTGGCGCACCCATGTGGGTCCCAATCGCGAACAACGTCGTCTGCATCATCGTCCTTCTCATCTTCGCCGGCGTTGCACCAAATCCCACGTTGACCTCGGTGTCCCTTTCACCAGGGCAACTCGCGCTCCTTGGCGCCGGCACCACTGCAGGTGTGGCCGTCCAGGCCCTCCTCCTGCTTCCTTCTCTAGCCAAAGCCAAGTTGGGCCGACTTCGCTGGCGATTCAATCTGCGCGACGAAGCCCTTCATGCCATTGTTCGCCTTGGATCTTGGACCTTTGGATTTGTCGTCCTCAATCAAGTTGCGCTGTATGTCGTCCTCGCATTGGCCTATGGCTCAGGCGGCTCAGGGCCGGTTTCGGCCTACACCTACGCCTACGCCTTTATGCAAATGCCCTACGCCATCGTGGCGGTTTCTGTCATGAGCGCTGTCACACCCGACTTGGCCGACCATCACACGCGGGAACAGGTAGAGAAATTCATTGCTCGATTCGGCACAGGACTTCGAGCTGTCTTGGCCATCATCATTCCTTCTTCGATGGCGCTCTTTGTTCTCGCTCGACCCTTCATCGCCCTTTTGCTTGGCCACGGCCAAGCTGACGCTGTCCAAACTCACCAAACAGGCACTGTCTTGTCAGAACTCTCCCTCGGACTTGTCGGCTTCACGGTATTTCAATACGTCATTCGCGCGTTGCAATCGATGCGTGAAACCAAAACTGCGTTCTGGCTCTATCTTGCAGAAAATGCGCTCACGGTTGGCCTCGCTGTGGCCTTGGTCCACCCCCTGGGCTTAGCTGGTGTGGCTCTTTCCGTCTCTCTTGCCTATACGGCAGCCGCTGTTGCCGGACTCTTCTTGCTCCGTCACTGGCTCGGGCGTCTTGGTCCGACCAATTGCTTCCATCCTCTGACCCGCATTTGTACGGCAACAGTGGTCATGGGGGTGGTGTTAGTCGTCGTGTCGAACGTGTCCGGGGCCTCATCGGGTCCTGGGCTCTTGGTTCGTGTCGTGAGCTCAGTACTTGCTGGAGGCCTCACCTATCTCGGGGTCATCAGTTTCCTTGGACGGCGAAAGGCCCGGAGGCGGCCATCTCTGGCAGAATAAGGATCTGCCCGATCTCAGAGGAGGAGTCGCGTGGCTCACGTTCGCATCATCACCGACAGCGCATCAGATGTGCCAGAAGAAGTCGCTGACAAATTGGGCATTGTTGTCGTGCCCTTGTCGATTCGATTCGGCGCCGACGAATACGTTGATCGCGAACAGCTCAGCGCCGCCGAATTCTGGTCGAAATGTAAAGGTTCCTCCACGCTTCCTGAGACCGCTGCCCCCTCACCAGGTGCCTTCCAGCAGGCCTTTGAGGCCGCCAAAAACGATGGCTGCGAAGGTGCAGTGTGCATCACCATTTCCTCAGATCTTTCCGCCACCTATCAATCGGCGAAGGCTGCTGCAGAAGCCATGGCGCCCTATCCCGTGACCGTCATCGACAGCCGAACTGTCACGATGGCCGAAGGACTCCTCGCGATCGATGCCGCAGAGGCGGCCAACGGTGGCATGAACTATGCCGACGTCGTTGCCCGGGCTCGAGACACCGTGCCACGCCTTGGCCTCGTTGGCGTTCTCGACACCCTTGAACACCTGAAGAAGGGTGGTCGTATTGGCTCTGCACAGGCACTGCTCGGTTCAATGCTGGCTATCAAGCCGCTCATTTTGGTCACCGACGGCAAGGTAGCCGAGGGTGGTCGCCAACGGACTCGAGCGAAGGCACTGGATTCTCTGGCAAAAACCGTCTCTGATGCAGCACCTTTTGAACGCCTCGCCGTGGCTCACGGCGCAGCCGAAGATCTCGATGCTCTCCTCGCTCGACTCGAGGGACTCAGCAGCGATGAGGCCATCATCGTGGGGGATATCGGGCCCGTCGTCGGCACGCACGGCGGACCTGGCGTTATTGGCGTCTGCTGGATTCGCAAGGCGTAACAAGGCGACGTCGCCGACTAGGTTCAGAGATCATGGCAAACGACCAAGACAAGGGACGAGGATCCTTCGACGAATGGCCCGAGAAGGCTGTCGACCTCGTCGACCTCGTTGTCGACACCATTCGAGACAAAATTGTTCGTCCCATCATTCTTGTTGGGCGAACCATCGTCTTTGGTCTCCTCATTGCAGCCTTGATCACAGTGGTTGCCGTGGTCCTTTCCGTTGCACTCTTGCGGCTCCTCGACGTCTACCTATTTGCCCATCACGTCTGGGCGTCGTATGCGGTCTTGGGTGCTCTCTTCACCATTGTTGGCTTGTGGGCGTGGGCGAAAAGGACCCCACGCGCCGATGCTGACTCCGACGCTTAAGGGACATCACAATGCCTACTTCTACAAAGGTTTTGATTGTTGGATCAGGTCCGGCTGGTCTCACCGCTGCGATCTACACCGCACGAGCCCAACTCTCTCCCATCGTGATCGAAGGCGAGCCATCTTCCACGTCTGATCAGCCTGGTGGGCAATTGATGCTGACAACCGAGGTCGAGAACTTCCCCGGCTTTCGTGACGGCATCACTGGTCCAGAGCTCATGGGGGAAATGCGTGCTCAGGCAGAGCGCTTTGGCGCCTCCTTGCGCGTCGACAAGGTCACCAAATTGGACCTCTCTGCACGGCCCTTCAAAGCGTGGCTTGGAGACACTGCCGCGGAACCTACTTTTCTTGCGGAGAGCGTGATCATCGCCACAGGAGCTCGCGCGTTGATGTTGGGTGTTCCCGGAGAGGATCGACTCTTAGGGCACGGACTTTCTGCCTGTGCCACCTGTGACGGCTTCTTCTTCCGAGACCAGAAAGTGGTCGTTGTTGGTGGTGGGGACACGGCACTTGAGGAAGCGACCTTCCTGACTCGGTTCGCCTCTGAAGTCATCATTGTGCACCGGCGAGATGAATTGCGTGCCTCGAAGATTATGCAAGAGCGCGCGCAAGCCAACGAGAAGATTCGCTTCCATTGGAATGCTCGGGTCACTGAAATCCTTGGCGACAACAAGGTTTCTGGTGTTGCGCTCGAAGACACGGTGACCGGTGAGAAGTCGGTGCTCGACACTGATGGTGTCTTTATTGCCATTGGGCACAGACCAGCCACCGATCTCTTTGCAGAGCAGCTGACTCTGCGTGAGAACGGCTACCTCGAGGTCCACGAGGGATCGAAAACATCGATTGAAGGTGTGTTCGCGTGTGGTGATGTTGCCGATGACACCTATCGCCAAGCCATTACTGCGGCGGGATCTGGCTGCATGGCAGCTATCGACGCAGAACGCTGGTTAGAGGCACAAGGCCACTGAGCCACCACTGTGCGCCCGCACAGTGTCATCATGGAGGGAATGGACGCACGCGTCAGAGCGTTGTACCTAACGATCTTCACTGTCCCCCCAAACCCAAGGAGTACCAATGAGCGAGAACATCACCACACTTACCGACGCCACCTTTGACGAGACAATCTCAAGTTCTGACGTCCCAGTTCTGGTCGATTTTTGGGCCGAATGGTGTGGTCCCTGCAAGGTAATTGCCCCCATCCTTGAGGAGATCGCCACCGAACAGGCAGGCCGCGTGAAAATCGCCAAGCTCAACATCGATGAGAACCTTGACGTGACACGGCGCTTTGAAGTCATGAGCATCCCCACCCTCTTGTTGTTCAAGAATGGCGAGGCCGTGCAGCGCCTCATCGGTGCCAAGCCCAAGGGACAGCTGCTCCAGGAGATCAGCGCCCACCTCGCATGAGCGACGGGGCCTTGCCCCTCTCCGAAGGTGCCGTTGGCCAAGCCGTCGTCGACCTCCAGGAGAGGTTGCTCGCCGTTGGAATTACGCCACTTACCGATGTTTTGGGCACATTTGGGCCCTCAACGAAGGCTGGAGTGGAGAAATTTCAGCGGCTGCGGGGACTTCGCATTGACGGCGTCGTAGGAGTCACTACCTGGACCACCTTGGTTGAAGCTGGCCTTCGTCTTGGGGATCGACTTCTCTATCGCACCCACCCCATGCTGCGAGGCGATGACGTCGCAGAGCTTCAGAGTCGACTGTGTTCCTTGGGTTTCGACACTGGACGCGTCGACGGAATCTTTGGTGATCACACGGCACAAGCCCTGGCCGAATTCCAGCGCAATCTGCAACTTCCCATCGATGGAACTGCTGGCGTCGCCACTGTGAGCGAACTCGTGCGCGTTTCCGGTCGACACCAGACACTCGAGCACGTGACCGCAGTACGTGAACGAGAATTACATCGATCCGGTCCGCCCTCTTTGCGAGGCCGGCACTTGGGTATTGGGGAAATTGGAGGACTGAGTGCCATCAGCGCTTCTCTCAGTCGGCACCTGTCGAGCCGAGGCGCTCGGGTCACCCTTCTTCACCATCCCGAAGAGTCAGGTCAGGCCTCTGAGGCCAATGCGGCGGGTGTTGACGTCTACGTGGGTCTCCGGCTCCTCCCCGACCAGACGGTCTGCACGTGTTCCTATTACTCGAGTTACACCTTCGAATCGCCTGCCGGGAAAGATCTCGCCAATCGCATCGCCAACATCGTTCCTCAAAAGTTAGGAATTCCAGCGCTTGCACAGGGAATGAGCCTGACGGTATTGCGAGAAACCCGTATGCCAGCGGTAGTCCTTGAGTTTGGGCCTACTGAACTCCTCGTCGAACGTGGTGCTCATATCGTCGACGTCATTACCGATTCTCTCGATCGCTGGGCCGCATCTACAGTGGAAAATCACCAAAAACCTTAGGGGCCTCCCTTACTGAATTTTTTTCAGTTTAGGGTAAGACATGGCCGTTATTGCTGAGTTTTCTCCTTGTGAACAGCGTGTTCCAATCAGAAACTCAACGTGATCAACAGGTTGCTATCCACAAAGAAGCCAACAGGTGTGGAAAACCTTGAGGAGGCACTTGAGCCTCACTCTTACCCAGGCCTCTCACCCTCAAGCAGGATTTTGCTTTGAGCTTCCAAGCATGAGCCGATAGATGCGCTCAAGGTCTTCAAGGTCACCGAAATCAACGGAGACCTTGCCTCGCTTATTGGCCGCCACTTGCACCTTGACCCGAGTATCGAGATAGGTGGACAGAAGTTCTTCGAGCTCGAGGACGCCTGGCGCGGGCAAGACTCGCGGCTCCGGCCGGCGAGGGTCGGTACCTGATGCGGCAGCAGTCTCAACCTCGGTGCTCTCCTCCGGTTCAGATTCGCCGGAAACCGGAAGCACTCCCCCGTTTTTCACTAGTTCTTCTGTTGCACGAACAGAGAGTCCAAGCGCTACCACCTGCGCGCAGAGTTCCTCCTGCAGTGATCTGTCAGGGGTACCAAGAAGAGCTCGTCCGTGACCTGCCGAGATTGCGCCATCCTTGATCGCTTCCTTTACTCCCGCTGGCAATTGCAGAAGTCTCAGGGTATTGGTCACGGCAGCTCGGCTTTTACCCACCCGAACCGCAGTTTCATCGTGGGTAAGTCCAAACTCATCAATCAGGCGCTGGTAGGCATCTGCTTCTTCCACTGCATTGAGGTCTGCTCGTTGGAGGTTCTCGACGAGTGCTTGCTCAAGGCTGTCCTGATCAGTGATGGCGGTCCGAACAAGAACAGGGATCGTCACAAGGCCAGCGCGCTTGGCAGCCCGCAATCGACGTTCTCCCGCAATCAGCTCAAAGGTGTCATTTGAACCGTCAAGGGGACGAACCAAGATGGGCTGAAGTACGCCGAGTTCTTTGATAGATGCCGTCAGTGATGCCAAATCTTCTGCATCAAATTCTTGACGGGGTTGAAATCTATTGGGCTCGATAGATGTCAGGGGGAGTTCCCTCAGAACTTCACCTTCCTCCATACTTGTCGTCGTTTCCGTGGGAATAAGGGCTCCAAGGCCCTTACCCAGCCCGCTTCGGCGCGCCATTTGACACCTCCCGTGCAAGTTTCCTATACGACTCTGCCCCAGTTGAGCGAGGGTCAAAGACCGTGATTGGCTGTCCGAACGACGGGGCTTCAGAAAGTCGAACGGTCCGAGGAATCACCGATTCGCACACTTGCTCTGGGAAATGCTCACGAACGTCATTCGCCACATCGGTAGCCAAGTTGGTGCGCGAATCGAACATTGTCAACACAATCGTTGAAAGTTCCAGATCTGGGTTGAGATTTGAGGCCACCAACTGGAGAGTTTTCTGCAACTGGGAGAGACCCTCAAGCGCGAAATATTCACACTGAATTGGAACCAAGACTTCCTTCGCTGCGGTCAGTGCATTGATCGTGATGAGACCAAGCGATGGGGGAGTGTCAATCATGATGAAGTCAAAGTCATCAATGATCAAATCAATCGCTCGCTTGAGCCGAGACTCTCGGCTAAACGCAGAGACGAGCTCAATATCCACCCCAGAAAGGTCCAAAGTTGCTGGGGCCACAAAAAGGTTCTTGACGCTGGTTGGCTCCACGCAATCTTCAAGGGGGTGTTCGTGCATGATGACGTCATACATCGAATGCTCGAAATTGCTTCGCTCGATCCCAAGGCCGGTCGTTGCGTTGCCTTGAGGATCAAGGTCGATGACCAGAACTCGGTAACCCAATTCAGCGAGAGCCGCTCCAAGTGAGATTGTCGTGGTGGTTTTACCAACACCACCCTTTTGGTTTGCAATAGCCATGACTCGTGGAAGTTCTCTCACGGTCTTTGAGTTTGCTTTGAATTCCTTCTCAGGCTTCTCGGTCTTGGAACTCTTCTTCTTTTCCTTCTTGGAAGGTGTCTTCGGCACGTCGGCCTCAGGTGCTTTCTCCCCTTCGGATTCCTGATCTAGTCCTGGCTCAACCGCTTCGGGAGATGAGTCCAAAGTGGAGATAACTTCCTCTGGTTCTTCAAGAGACGACTCCGTGACCTCTTCAGCCACTTGCTCCTCAACCTCCAGGGAGGCAGCCGCCTCTGGTGTTTCAACAGAAGGTGGAACGACCTCTGGGGTAGCAGGTGCCTCGATCACTTCTTCAGGAACCTCTTCTGTCACGACAGGCGGTACTTCAGTGGGTTCAACTGGGGTTAGGGGAGGCCTGCCTGACGGCTTTCCTGCCCAAGCTGGGGGAGTGCTGCTCTTTGGTTGGGGGGATTCCCCTTTGTTCTTCCGGAAGAGCGCCATTATCGGGCGGTGCGGGAGGAAATAGACACGGCTCTCATCTTCGCTTGTCAGACGCTCGGCGTCAAGCGCAGACAGGATGAAATCATCGAATGCGGGCCAGATGTTTCACGTGAAACACGCGAGTCTCGGGATCCTTAGTGAGACGAAAAGTTCATTTCGCTAGGTGGAATCTCCGGCTCTAGATGAGTGAGAGATCCACTGCGAGCCACTTCTACCCAGACCGAGATGACTCCCTGTTTCACGTGAAACATTTTGGTCACGACTCCCACTGCCAACAGGATCCACATCAAATGAGATTGTCCCAGAATCAGGGGGATTACCTTCAGCTCGTTGTTTCACGTGAAACATCTCGGGGTTTCAGGTCACGATTGCCTGATGCGAACTTCTAGAGCAGCTCTCTTAAAAGAGTGGGCGTTTCGTGGGGACGCCATTCCGGCGAGGGTACCGCTCGGGACAGACGTTGGTCTGGGTTACGACCGCAAACCGAGAACCCTCGACAATGAGACGCGGATTACTCAACCCAACTTTATGAAGCCCGGACTCCGGCCACCTGTCATCAATGTCTTCATCTGGTGGTTCTGAAACAATGAGGTTCCCACCAACGCTGAGGAAAGGGCTTGCGCATTCGGCTAACACTCCTGGCTGTCCAAATGAACGGGCGACCACAAGGTCAAACGTTCCTCGAAGATCGGGAGAGTGTCCCAACTCCTCAGCTCTTCCACAGAGCACGGTAACTCGGTCAGCAATGCCAAGTTCTTCAACGGCTTCGGCAAGGAAGGTGCATCTCTTGACGGATCCGTCGAGGAGCACCATTGGAACAGTGGGCCAAAGTTCTTGAACCACGAGTCCAGGGAGGCCTCCACCTGAGCCAAGATCAAGGATCCTCTCGGTGGGGGATACCAAAGACGAAACGGCCGCCCTCCAAAATCCAAGCGCGTGCTCGATTTGGTGGGCGACCGTCTGTGGTCCCAAGAAGCCAAGTTCGCGGCTTCTTGTCAGAATGGTGGTTACCTCAGGTGAGACCTGGGGATCCACGAGTGATTCAGCTTCCTGGAGCGATGACCACGTAGCGGTTTGGCTCTTCGCCCTCGGAGCGAGTAACCACACCATCAATGGCGTTTGCAGCGTCGTGGACCACTTTTCGGTCAGCAGGCGACATCGGCTCAAGACTCCGCTCTTCTCCCGCATCAATCACTTCTGCAGCAACCTCAGCGGTGAAGCGCGTGAGAGCCGCTGAGCGACGCTCGCGATAACGTGCGATGTCAACCAAGATTCGATCGGTCTTGGTCGGGTACTTACCTTGAACCACCGTTCTTGTAACGTCCTGGATTGCAGCCAACGTTGATCCTTTAGGGCCAACGAGCATGCCGAGTTCCTGACCGTCAACGGCCAGCTCAACGGTGTCTTCATCAATCACGCGGATCTCTACCGTCGCCGTCAGATCCATCGTCGCAACGAGACCCTCCAGGAACTCCTTTGCCACTGCAGCCTGTTCTTCAAGCGTGACGCCCTCAGCCATGGTCTCCTCCTTTACGGCGGCGGCCTTTTGGCCAGCCCCCTGTTTCTTTGCGCCTTCAGGACGATCTGCCTTGGGCTTTGCTTCACCGCGACGACGATTTTGCCCGCCGCCGCTGGATTGTCCTCCATCACCACGGGGGCGACGATCTCCATCACCCCCGCCACTTCGGCCATTCTTCGGCTTCGATCGGCCGCCTCGTGAACGCTTAGGACGAGGCTCAACGGGTCGCACTCTCGCCCGAACACGAGCTTCACCCTTCACCCGACCAAAGAGTCCCTTCGTTGGCTCTTCGACGACCTGCACTTCGGCATCGAAGGCCGCGATTCCCAATTGCTCGAGTGCGCGTTCCGTTGCCGCCGACACCGAACTACCAGTTACTTCTACCCACTCCACGACTTAGCGTTCCTTCCTCTTGCGCTTGCTCTTCGACCGCGTGTTGGGGGTTGGCTTCCCCTTCGGGGCCGTTTGGCCCTTTGGTGCACTCTCCCCTGCGGCCGGGAGCTCTTTGTCTTTCCCTGCGTCATTCCGAGGGACAACCTTTGGTGCGGCGCCGACTGGCGTCACCACACCCGTTCTAAAGATGATGTCTTGAGTTGCAATTCGAATCAGCGTTGAGATGATCATGTAGATCAACACCGCTGCCGGGATCAAAAAGTAGATGTAGGCAAAGATGATGGGCATGAATTTTTGGATTTTCATCATCTGAGAATTCTGCTGTGCTGCTGCATTTCTCTTATTCATTTGATTCATTTGGACATACTGGAAAAGCACCGCTAATCCAACAAGTATGAAGTAGGGCGCAGCCGCCAAAACCGAGCCATGGTGGGAAAATGGCTTCAGAGCAAGGTCAATTCCAAACGACTTCATTTGACCATTATGTGCAATCAAATTGCAGTACATCTTTGAAGAATTCGGAATATAACGAGGGGCAACATTTGTATAGGCAATGTTGAGGTGACAAGAAGCGGGAACAGCGAGTTTCGTTGTGGAGACGTTGGTGAGACCCCGAACGATGTCGTAGAGGATGATGAGGAAGGGGAACTGAAGGAACATCGGGAGGCAACCACCAGCGGGGTTGACCTTCTCCTCCTTGTAGAGCCGCATCATCTCTTCATTGAGCTGCTGGCGATTCTCTGCACCCTTGTACTTCTGCTGCAGTTTCTTGATTTCTGGCTGAATCCGCTGCATTGCAATCATCGACTTCGTGCTCTTGACTGTGAGTGGCGTCAAGGCACCCATGATGAGAAGGGTCAAAATGGCGATTGCAATGGCGTAATTGGGTATGACTGCGTAAATTGCGGCCAAAATATCTGCGAACAGCTTGAAGATTGGCTGGAAGATCTGCCCAATTGAGTGGGTGATTGTGTTCGCTAGCAACACGTGGGTTGCCGCAAAGATGTTCATTGCTCAGCTCCTGTCTTCAGGGGGACGAGATCAACGCCGTGGCCGCCAAAGGGGTTGCAGCGCATGACTCGCCACATCGCCAGTCGCCCTCCACGAAAGAGACCATGGGTTTCGATTGCTTCAATGCCGTACGTAGAACAACTGGGTGTAAATCTGCACGGAGAAATTTGATGACGTCGGAGGTGTTGATAGGAGTGAAGCATCCAGAGCGCGCTTTTTGCGCCCAGGCTGGTTTTCTTCTTTGTGTACTCCATACTCGTAACTCCTTAGCCCTCTTTAGCCGCTCGTGCCATAGCGACGGTCACTGACCGTGCGAGGTCATTGAACGGAAGCTGGGCGACGCCAGGGTCGGTGCGAATCAAATACGCACCTGGTGAAAGGTGCGGTGCATTCGCCTCAACCGCTGCTCTGAGCCGTCGACGAATTTTGTTTCGCATGACAGCCCCACCACACCGTTTTGACACGGCATAGGCAACTTGAGGCCGTCCGTCAACAGAGGGGAGAGGGACAAAAAAGACCAAAATAAAGCCATTTTTCGCCCTTCCTGCAGGTCGTCGGAGCGCCTCAAAGGTGCTTGTGGAGGCGACCCGATCAATCGGGCCCCGTCCCACCGAACTTAAACGGTCAGACTGTGGCGACCCTTGAGCCGACGGGCCTTGAGGACGGCACGTCCGGCCTTGGTTGACATCCGTGACCGAAAGCCGTGGGTCTTCGCTCGCTTGCGGGTGTTTGGTTGGTATGTGCGCTTCACTGCTGTTGCCTTCCGTACTTGCGCCGCCGGGGGAACTAATGCGACCAGAGTGGTCTCTTCGCCGGGCGGCGATCTCGAAGTTCACATGCTAGGCGCGATTGACACCACTCCACTAGTCCGGCTGCTTCAAATGGGCTATGGTCGTCGTCCCGTGATTAAACAAAGGTTCTCCACATGGAAGGTTTTTTAAGCCTTTTCTGTGGAATACCCTGTGGACAATGTGGAAAAGCGCTGGAGGGTGCAATGGAGGAAGTTGACGAGCTTTGGGGGAAATGTTCCCTTACGCTCCGTGAATCAGTCTCTGATGCCGTCTGGCGAATGTGGTTGTCAAAACTCACTGCTGTGGAAATCTCTGGGGATAACCTGGTTCTTGGAGTTCCTAACTCAGTGGTCCGAGCACGCATCAACGACCGTTTCCTTGGGTTGATCCGCGACGCCATTACTGAAGAAGCGGGACGTCCTCTCGATGTAGGTCTTGTGCTCGTTATCGATGATGACATTGATTTCGAAGAAACGTTTGCGTCTGGTGAGCTTCCCCTACCAACACCAGCGCCGTCGCCAGAAATTCCCTCTTCACCTGCCGCCCGTGCATCAGGGACTGTGCGGCTCGACCCCCGATTCACCTTTGATTCCTTTGTTGCAGCGCCTTCCAACAGACTTGCGCTAGCGGCGGCGCAAACTGTTGCCGAAACCCCTGGCCGTGCCTACAACCCGCTTTTCATTTATGGGGCTTCGGGTTTAGGGAAAACTCACCTCCTTCACGCCATTGGGAACTGGGTTGTGCAGAACTATCCCCGGCATCGAGTCCTCTATGTCACCACCGAAACATTTCTGAACGACTTTGTCGATGCCATGCGTTCGAAAACAACCGTTGCGTTCAAGCGTCACTACCGCGAATGTGACGTTCTTCTGATCGACGACGTGCAGTTCATGCAAAACAAAGAGGGTCTCCAGGAGGAGTTGTTCCACACGTACAACACCCTCCATGGAGAGGGAAAACAAATTGTTCTCACCTCAGACCGCCCACCAAAATCCATTGAAACACTTGAAGATAGGCTTCGAAGCCGTCTTCTTTCTGGTTTGATGGCTGAAATTGATCCACCGGATCTCGAGACTCGACTCGCAATTTTGAGAACAAAAGCCTCAAACGAAGGTGTTGTCCTCCCCGACGATGTTGGTGAGTTCATTGCTACCAACGTGAAGGACAACATCAGAGAACTCGAAGGAGCCCTGACGCGCGTCTCGGCATTTGCTTCCCTGAGCCAAGAGCCGATTTCTCTAGATCTGGCTCACCTTGTGCTCTCAGATATCGGTGCTGAGACCAAACCAATTACGCCAGACATGATTTTGACAGCAGTGGCTGCTCATTATGGATTGGGTGTCGATGAAATCATCGGTCCTCGGCGAGCGCGTCCTCTTGTCACCGCTCGTCACGTCGCGATGTACCTGACTCGGAATCTCACCGACTACTCCTACCCAATGATCGGGAAGGTCTTTGGTGGGAGAGACCATTCAACTTGTATTAGCGCCGTTGAGAAGATCGAAGACCAGATGAAACTTCGGCGCCAGCTCTATGAGCAAGTCACCGCGCTGATTCACGACATCAAGGGAAATGCGTAAAACCTGTGGATAACTACCCTCTTCTATGTCGTTTGATTGCGTGTTGCTTGGGGACAGAGCTGCCTCTAACCCACAGCAATTCACTTCATGAGCAGAATGGCTCTAATCTGCTCCACAAGGCAGCAGTGGGCTGGGGAAAGTTCTCTGGGGTCTGAGCAGGACAAATAGTGAGTTCTCCCCAATCCACAACCCTTATTACTTCTGCTTCTTTTTATAAGGATCACCCGGTGTGGTTAGACCACCCACAGAAAGGACCGAGACAATGAAGTTCCGCTCAGAGCGAGACTCTCTGGTTGATGCACTCGGCACTGCTGGCCGAGCAGTTTCAACCCGAATGACCATGCCAGTCCTTTCAGGACTTTTGGTGTCACTCCAAGGGAACGAATTGACCGTAACTGGAACTGATGGGGACCTTTCAATTCGTGTAGCAATTGAAGCTATCGGCCTAGAAGACGGCACCGCAGTGATTCCTGCGCGCTTGGCAACTGACATTGCCCGATCTCTTGAGCCAGGGGCAGTGACGGTGAATGCCGGCGAAGAGCAAGTCGAGATCGGAGCAGCCCGTTCACAATTCACACTTCGCTCTTACCCGGTTGTTGAATTCCCCAACGTGTCAATTTCGACAAATGCCACTGCGCATGTTCCTGCTGGGGTCTTAGCGGAGGCATTGCGCCAAGTTGTGAGGGCCTCATCAAATGATGACGCTCGTCCACTCCTTACCGGTGTTCTCCTCACCACAGTCAACGGTGGCGCACGTCTTGTGGCAACTGACTCATATCGCCTCGCACTTCGTGACCTTGAAGGAACTGAGGGAATTGCAGGAGGGGAAGACATTTTGGTCCCCGCGCGGGCACTGAATGAACTACAGCGCCTGATTAGCCCAGGTGATGAAGGCATGGTCTCCATTACGACGTCCCCTTCGGAAATCACGTTCCAAGTAGGTGACGTCGCTATTTCAACTCGCTTGATTTCCGGCACCTACCCCGATTACAAGCAGTTAATTCCTGAGTCGTATCCAAATTCGTTGCATTTTGGAAAGGAAACACTGGTTGCAGCACTTCGCCGAGTCCGCCTTTTAGTTAAGGACAACACGACACCAGTTCGTCTTTCAATGCGCGCTGGTGGTGTGGATTTGAAAGTGGTTTCCCAAGAAGTGGGAGAGGGTTCTGAAACTGTCGACGGTGATTTCCAAGGCGAAGAAATTGTGATCGCATTCAACCCCGCCTACCTCATTGAAGGCATTGAAGCCGTAGCTGGTGATGAAGTCATCATTGAAACTTCTGACGCCACTCGTCCTGCGACAATCCGCAGTGGCGAGGCAGATAGTTATCGCTACCTCCTGATGCCCGTCCGTGTGACCTGATCTCGGTTCGCGACGTGGGACTTACACACCTGGAATTAACAGACTTCAGGGTTTTTTCCACCGTTTCCTTTGAGCCTGATCCCGATGGCACCACGGTATTGATTGGGCCAAATGGAACCGGAAAAACATCGCTTCTCGAGGCCGTCGGCTATCTAGGTCTTGGGAGATCACTCCGTGGGAGCCCCCGTGACGCAATGATCAGAAATGGCATGGAACGCGCAATCTTGCGCGCGCAACTTGACCTTTCTGATCGTGAGCTCCTCATAGAAGCTGAACTTTCACGAACCGGCCGATCGCGAATGCAAATCAACCGACAAGCCGTGCGCTCGCGCCGCGACCTCGCAGATGCAGTTCCAGTAACAACCTTTTGTCCCGATGATCTTTCGGTAGTCCAAGGAGGCCCAGGGGGGCGGCGCGATCTCCTTGACGACGCACTCATACTCCTCGACCCTCGAGCAGGCGCGCTGATAGAAGAGGTTGAGAAAGCCCTGCGACAGCGAAACGCCCTCTTGCGCCAAGCATCAGGCCGGCTGACTCCCGAAGTAGAGAGCACACTCGACGTCTGGGATGATCGCCTCACCCGATCGGGAAATCAACACGTGGCACTCCGAAGAGACATGCTTGAGCAACTTGCGCTCCCGATAGATGCTGCATACCAAACCTTGGCCGGCACCGACGGCCCGGCAACCGTCCTCTTGGCCTATGAAGGGACTCCTCGAGAAGGGCTCGGCGAGCTCCTTGCCCAGGCCCGCGCTGAAGATCTGAGGCGAGGCGTCACCACGAGTGGCCCACACCGAGACGATCTCCTCCTGCTCATCAATGGTCGAGATGCTCGCACCCAGGCCTCACAAGGTGAACAGCGCACACTTGCTCTCGCCCTGCGCCTCGCCGTTCATTTAGCGGCAAAAGATCATTTGGGAACCGCACCTCTGCTGTTGCTTGACGACGTGTTTTCCGAACTTGACCCAGACAGGGCTCGACGCCTGGTCAACGAACTCCCCCCAGGACAAACAATGGTGACCACCGCCTCACCCCTCCCCGAAGGAGTCAACCCCGCACTGGTCATCAACGTTACGAAGCTGGTGTCGTTGCATGGCTAATCCACGACGACGGCGTAGCAGCGATGAACCCATTGCCCTTGGCGACGCAATCAAGGCAGTTGCCGGTCGTCTCACCAAAGTGGACCTCGTTGGTCTGGCAGCGCTTCGAGAGCGATTTGCTGAGGTGGTGGGATCCCAAATTGCGGCACACGCACAACCACTTCGTCTCACCGGTGAAGTCCTCACAATTGCCGTCGACCAACCAGCGTGGGCGACGCAACTTCGACTCCATTCGGGCAAGCTCCTTCAACCCCTGAGCGATGCAGCGGCAAGCAAAATCTCTAAAATTGAGGTTGTTGTTCGAACGTCTTAGGTACCCAAGTTCGACCGTTGGGTGCGGTAGGATTAAGGAGTTCAGGCGCCCTTTTTAGGGGCGCGACGCGCCTCGTATTTGAGTGCGTGGAGACAATCGCGGAGTGAGGTTGCGTGGCGGAGGCAAAGGCCAAAACATCTGGTTCTTATAGTGCGAGTGACATCACCGTCCTCGAAGGATTAGACCCGGTTCGGAAGCGACCCGGTATGTACATCGGGTCCACAGGACCCACGGGTTTGCACCACCTCATTTGGGAAGTTGTGGACAACGCCGTTGACGAAGCAATGGCGGGTCACTGCACGCGAATTGACGTGACCTTGCTTGACGACGGCGGCGTCAAAGTAACCGATGATGGTCGAGGAATCCCCGTTGACCCCCATCCGCAATACAAAGACAAGTCAGCAGCTGAAGTTGTCTTGACCGTCCTTCACGCAGGTGGAAAATTCGGCGGCGAGGGCTACAAGGTCTCTGGCGGACTCCACGGCGTGGGAGTTTCAGTCGTCAACGCATTGTCAACGCGCTTGCTCCTCGAAATTGATCGCAATGACGAACACCACGTCCTTGAATTCAAAGATGGCGGGAA
>Ga0164296_1001887_pt1 | contig 21572 bp, 17 predicted proteins | sample GEODES057metaG_FD_113533 | JGI IMG/M metagenome (GOLD analysis project Ga0164296, IMG submission 113533) | Dystrophic lake water microbial communities from Trout Bog Lake, Wisconsin, USA - GEODES057 metaG | ecosystem: Environmental > Aquatic > Freshwater > Lake | place: USA: Trout Bog Lake...
AATTGAAGCATTCGTATCGTTTAAAACATATTGAATAGTTTCTAAAGGAGAACTAGTACTAATAGGAACCGCTACGCCGCCTGCCAGCCAAATGGCCCATTGAACCATTACATAATTGAACCCGGGTTTCACCATAAAAACAACACGCTCTTCGGATAAATCTTTTTTTGTACCTAATAGTGTTCTAGCAAAGCATTCGGAGGAGTCTATCAACTGCTGATAGGTGTAGGGTTTGCCCAATGAATAGATGGCTATATTATTACGAAATTGCTTAGCTTGTTCAATTATTGGTATCATAATTTAGAATACTTCTTAGCTAAACTAATAAAAATGGCAAAGAATGCACGGCTTTTTAACGAAAACCTTTTCGGGTTTCTTGTCTAGAGGCTTTGAAAAGAGAAGAAATACTATTTGGCTAGTAAAACAGTACTGCGAACCAAAATCTCTTTACTCTATTTTATTTTAAATACAGTTGCAGCTGCTCATGATATTAATAAATACCTTGATCTACTTAAAGTAGGAGGCAAAATGCTTTTAGTGTGCATTCCTCCCGAAGACAATAAAATTGGCGCTGTTAAACTCATCTCAAAAAGAAGAAGTATTATGGGTTCCATGATTGGTGGTATTAAAGAAACACAAGAAATGTTTGATTACTGCGCTGCCCATCCTATTGTATCGGATGTAGAAATTATTGCGATGAAAAATATAAATGAGGCCTATGAAAGAATTATAAAATCGGACGTGAAATATAGATTTGTGATAGATATGAAAACCTTGTAACCCATTTTTTATTAAATAAAATCAGCTACATTTAACAATAAAATTGCTTTAACCATTATGAAATTATTTATGCTAAAGTTACCGACAATGTTTACCAAACTACTCCCCTTATTAGTCTTTATTTGCAGTTCTACACAGAACTATGCGCAGGAATTTAAAACGGCAGATCTTGCCAATAGCAGTCTAATGCCAGAACAAAATTTAGCACGAAATGTATTAAACCTTTCTGGCATGTGGAATTTTAAAGTGGACTCTAATAATATAGGAGAAAGCGAAAAATGGTACACTGGATTGAAGCAATATAAACCTATTGCGGTACCTGCAAGCTGGAATGACCAATACGATGAATTAAGAGACTACCTAGGTAGAGCCTGGTATGAGCAAAATACATTTATACCCAAAACCTGGAAAGGACAAAAAATATTTATCCGATTTGGATCGGCAAACTATGCTGCAAAAGTATGGATCAATGGAAAACCATTAGGAAAACATGAAGGTGGTCACTTGCCTTTTTCGTTCGATATATCTGATTTTGTAAATTGGAATGCCACCAACAAAATAGTGGTACAGGTTGAAAATATTTTGAAGCCTACAAGAGTACCGGCAGGTGCCATAAGCGCTGACAAAGTATTTTATAATTATCCTGCTAGTAATTTTGATTTCTTCCCTTATTGTGGATTACAAAGGCCTGTCTGGTTATACAGTATACCGCAAAGCCATATTAGCAATGTTACTGTTGTTAATAAACTACAAGCAACTAATGCAACTGTTGAAGTGAAAATTAAAAAAGAAGGCAGTACGCAAAAAGGGAAATTAACGCTCACAGGCAATGATAAAACCTATGAAAAAGAATTCTCTTTCCAAGGCGATGAAGCATTAGTAACCTTACAGGTTCCAGATGCCCATTTATGGAATACAGAAGACCCCTATTTATATAATCTAAATGTTAGCCTTACGGAGGCAAAAGAGGTGATTGATAATTATAGTCTGCAAGTAGGTATCAGAACCATTGTTGCAGAAAATGGAAAAATCTTACTAAACGGCAAACCTATCTACTTAAAAGGCTTTGGCAAACATGAAGATTTCCCTGTATTAGGCAAGGGCACTTCTTTTCCAGTGATTGTAAAAGATTTTTCGCTACTAAAATGGGTTGGAGCTAACTCTTTTCGTACCTCGCATTACCCCTACGACGAAGAATATATGAATATGGCCGACAAACAAGGTATCTTAATTATTGATGAAATTCCAGCTGTTGGTTTATTCTTTGACAAGAATATTGCACAACAGAATGAAAGAATGGAAATGTGTAAACAGCAGATCTCAGAATTAATTAATAGAGACAAGAATCATCCTGCTGTAATCATGTGGAGTGTTGCCAATGAACCCGGATTGGGCTCTTCCTACTTACTAAACGACACAAAGGATTCTAGCTCCTATAATTTCTTTAAAGAACTAACCAATACTGTACGAAAAACAGATGCTACTAGACCTGTAACATTAGTTGGCGCAACCAATGAACCCTATGAATGGTTTAAGTTGGCCGATGTAATTTGTATTAACCGTTATTATGGTTGGTATAGTCAAATAGGCAATATTGCCGAAGGAGCGAATTTATTAAGCAAAGAGCTCGATAACTTACATAGTCAATATAATAATAAACCGATTATTATAACAGAATTTGGTGCCGATGCATATCCTGGCATGCATGCAGAAACACCTGAAATGTTTACAGAAGAATATCAAAGAGATTTTATTAAAGCCTACCTAGAAGTATTAGATAGCAAAAGCTTTGTTTGTGGTGCGCATGTATGGGCATTTGCAGACTTTAAAACAAGTCAGGGCGTGAATAGATTTGGCGGATATAACTGGAAAGGAGTATTCACAAGAGATAGAAGACCTAAAATGGCTGCTTACTTCTTAAAGGCGAAATGGGCAAAAGACTAGTACTTTTATTTTGTCACATTCAGAGCATCATGTTACTTATTTAATAGTATAAGTATAGCCTTCGGGTGGGTTAACTAACCCACCCGAAGGCAAATATGAACGTACATATTCAACCTGTACTTCGTTGGCAGAAACCTTTACATTTAAAAAACCAGCATTGGGCACTAGCACACCCGAATTATAGGCTTCCTTATTAAAAGCAGTTTCTGTATCATCGGCAGGATTAGGTACAGTTTGATAAATTAATCCATCTAATGCTTGTTTTGCAAAAATGTGATCATGCCCCTGAAAAAAAATAGTGACTTTATTTTTCACCATTAGCTGATGAATCGGCAATTCCCAACTGGGTCTATATTTTTTAAAATCATACTCCCCATTTTGGCTATAACCACCCCACTCAAAGAAGCTAGCCCTTTCAATGCCTCCTCTTCCTGTACCCATAACATGATGTGCAAAAACAAATTTATACTTAGCATGGCTTTTCTCTAGTGTGTGCTTAAGCCAGTAATATTGTTCATCACCCACGGTAATTAGCCAAGGATCTTTCCTAGGCTTCGGCTCGCTATTATTGGGTTGATTATCTACTGCAATGCTAGAATGCCAATAAGGGTCTATCACTACAAATAAAGCATTCCCCCATTCAAATGCATAATAGTCTTTCAACAGGCCTATATGCTCAACAGCGCTATTGTCTCCCGTATAAAATCCATCTACTGATGGCAATGGAAAATATTTTTTTCTTGCATTACCTGCATAAACTGCAGCATTATTAGCACTACCATCTAATAAATATTTGGCTGCTTGTTCATGATTACCATTTACAAGAAAAAGGGGTGGATTGGTTCCCATCTTCCCCCAATAATTACGCTGAACTTGATAAACACTTTCTACTGAGCCTTTACTTAATTCATTTTTATTCATCAATCGATCAAGACTAAAATCATCCCCTAGCATAAAATAAAAATCCGGATGCAAGGTCGATACAGCTTGAATGGTTCGATGATAAAGGGCACTACTAAACATTTTACCAGCCCTCTCCGGATGAGAGTCGCCTTGCAATGCAAAAGAAAAAGCAGCTCCAGCAATCTTCCTTGTTGAAAAATAAGACTGCTCCGTTCTTGTAAATTCGCTTTCACCATCAAAGCGATAAATGATCGTATAATAATAGGTAGCATTCCCATTCAAGCCGTGAATCTTAACCTCCACTGGCTCGCTAGCAATAGACTTGATCATAGGGGTCTTCATGCTACTCATTTGCATAGTATCGGCGTACTCAATATAAAAACTGGCATTTTTTTCAGTAATAATGCTCGCGACTATACTGCTTTCGGCAGGTTCTCCCATTACAACATTAACACCCCTGATGCCCTCATTGATGAGTGGTTTACGTTCTGGACGACTATCCGCTGGACCTCTCCTATTTTGTGAAAATACATTGATAGAAAAACAAAGTATACAAAAACAAAAGAACAATTTAATTCCTGTTGGCATAGACCTGAATTTACGACTTAGTTTATTTGATAGGTACACAAAATTTCTTTGTTATTGTGCATATGATCAACACTTGTTTGAACAAATTCAACAAGGCAATTTGTACTCGTGACACGCACCCGTAAATAACCGGGCTTATTTAAGATAACACCAGCAGTATATCCATATTCGTTCACCGAATTATTAGTTTGGTATGTTGTTCCGCCAGGCTGAGGTAATAACTGATATACAATATGATCCAATTCTTGTTTGGCAAAAAAATGATCATGGCCATGAAAAACAACATTTACTTTATTCGCCACCAATAAGCTATGTATTGGCAAATCCCAGTTGATTCTATTTTTTTGAAAAGTATTCTCACCATTTAAATCTAAACCACCCCATTCAAAATATTTAGCTGCTTCAACGCCACCTCTAGCTACGCCTCCCATATCAAGACCTCCTACTAAATTATGTATAAAAACAAACTTAAATTTAGCTTTACTCTTCGCGAGTACCTGTTTGAGCCAATCATATTGTTCTTTCCCCAATGATCTTTGCCAAGGCACCCGATTATCGTTGGTATATCGAAAAGGGTCTAACACTATAAATAAGGCATTTCCCCATTCCCAAGAATAATAGTCCCCAATAAATCCTGCAGTATTTTTCCTATCCTCATTACCAGCATAAAATTTATCAGGAACCGGATTGTAATAAAATGTATTTCTAGTTTTAGTGGCCCAAGCGCTGACATCGGCTTGACCTTGTCGTTTTAAGAGTTGACCAGATTCTCCATCATGATTACCAAGTGTTAAATACAGCGAAGTTGACTTACACAACTCACCTAAATAATAACGCTGCGCAATATATTGCTTTAATGATTCCAGATAATTTTGCCTGTACTTATCCGTCATCCAAGTATCTCCTAGATCAATCATAAAATCGGCAGAATCGGCAGCCATATTCGCTAGGGTCTGTTGATAAATTTCGGTACTAGTATTTTCATCTAAGTGCGAATCGGCCTGTATCGTAAAAGTAAATGCAGTTTCTTTAGAACGCTGTGTTTGAAAAAAATGAAGTGCCGAAGACTCGGGTTTCCCAGTAATATGCTCGTTAAAGACAAACTGATAATAATATCGCTTATCACCCTCCAAAGAATCTAATTCTACCAAGGTTGCTTTTTGATTGGAAAACATATAGCGCTTCGACTTTTTATTAAGATTCGTTTTATCAAGTCCATATAGAATACTTCCATAAATAGTATCATTAGATAGAATACTCATTGCGATAGAATGATCGGTTGGCCTACTTAATATGATGTCATAAGTATGTGCAGGAATTTCTGTTTTGAACGAACCAGACTCCTTGGGCGTTGGGCTGACTCCTCTATTTTTTTTATCTTGAGAAAAAGCGGTAAGGCCTACAATAAACGTATATAGTAACGCCTGAAGAAAGATCATCAATTGTTTCATGCTAAATAATTAATTATACTAAAAACTAACTACCGAGCATAGGTAACTTCTAACTGTGCGGTAGATAAAGTAATATTTTGAATAGCGGCTAAAAGTTGGTCCATCGTTACTCGAACGCCTGTGTTAAAGTTAACATTCTCCGACAATGCATATGCAGTAATGATATAGGTTTTGGGTCCAGGGCCTTTTGAACAGGGAGGCGAATAACTTAAATCTCTGTTTTGTGTATTACAACCCCAGTTGCCAATACCTTGCACACCCTGTGGTAGGGTAAATACATTACTAGGAATGTTATACAAAACCATATAAACGTGCTTCTCTCCGTCTTTAGGAAAATGATGCATAGTGATAGCAAAAGATTTAGTACCCGCAGGAACATTACTCCAATTCAGTGTAGGCGATATTCCCAAGCTATCGCAAGAATACAGCTTTGGATATACCCCCTTATTTTGAAATGCCGAACTAGCTAAAATAAAAGGATCATCCACATTTTTAATTCTAATAGCGGCATGATTAATGAAAGGAATCAGTAGTAATAAAATAACTATTTTTTTCATAAATAAGAATTGAAAATAAATTTATCGTCGACGTTGATAAGTTGCATTCCGCATCACGCTATCGGTATCGATATAAGTAAAGAAAAAATTATTATCCGTATCCCAGCTATAGTTAATATGCCCAACCTTATTATTCAACCGATAGGTAAGCGAATAGCCATTAGACAAAGCAGGCTGTAACCCAACAATAGAAGCGCCCCGCAGTGGCCTTGTAGGAGGCCTTACAGGAGCAGCAAAGGCCTGAGGTGCAATTTGGTTTTCTGGCGCTGGCTTCGAATCATCTATTAACACTTTACCCCGCATATACGCAATAGCATAGGGATAGCTCATAGTGCCATGATAATGATATACTCCATTTTTACCTAGATGGCCATGACAACTATCGAGTGGCTCCATCAGCCTTCCATCAGGCTCTTTTGATCCATAAATCGGGAAACCATCGAGCGCAAAGGCAATAGGGTTTAATCCATTTTTCTGCGACAAATGCATAGGTGCAATATGATAATGATAATCGTCGCCCTTACCACAATGACCACCCCATTCATCTAATTCCCCAATCTGATAAGCATCTTCGCCTCTATTATTAAGCGCATTAAAGATGGGAATACCATTTGCTGCTAATGCAATAGCACCTCGCATAAAATTACTTTTCGTACTCAATGGATGAACTGCATATTCGGGCTGTAGCGGTATCGACCAATGGTTATTGCCGGTATAATTTTGTGGAAGCGGCACCTGCTGTTGCCAATTGGTGATACCCACCATCATATTATGATCCGCAAGCCCATTTGATTCAACATAAAAATAGTGATCATCCCAGCTAGTTTTAACCTGTGGCTTGAAAGCCGAAAAAGCCGAATCAATAAAGAAAGGATTGGTTTTAGGCAAAATATATTTTCCTTCAAAAGAAACTAGAACAGTAAAAAAAATAAATAGTTGCGGAAGATGCAGCTTGGCATCAACCCTTGCCTTAAAAATAAAAAATAAAGAAAGTATTAGTAAGAAAAGAGCAATCACCCAAAGCTCCTTTTCATTGAACCTATTTTCGCTATTGGATCGAATAGGCGCTATTGCTAGGGTATTATAAGTATTCAGCGCTTGATACTTCTTGATTTTAGCCAGCGCTAGTGCTTGAAACTGGGGAGTCAAATACTTTATAGGAAGCTTAATCAATACCCCTTCTCTTTGTTCAAGAACAATAGTATCTTTTCTTCCCATGAAAAAATTGCCTTCGATTGTTTTTCCAGAGAGAAGTGTCCAGCTATTTAAAGCATCATGCTTATGATAATGTCCACCCGGATGTGCATGACTAAAAACAGTTACAAGTAGGAATAGAACTAAATAAACCACCGAAAGCCTAAGATGAAGCTTACTCTTTACCATTTATTTAATTTTTAATATTATTACTAAGATATCCCTCTTTTTGGAACAGAATAATACTCCCAACATGCTGCATAGCCTTTAATAAAATTCCTTTAAAGAATATAGAAATAGCTATTATAGTCATATTTAGGAGTTCTCACCCTAACAAGACTGCATTTTTAGGCTTAGGTTTAATACAAGCATAGCTGCTTTTTTACGATATGGCTTAACTCACCTTTTGAGGCTTAAAATATCGGAATGGGTTGCATAAATAACAGCGGTAAAATTCTGTTTAGCAGAACAGCATTTATTGATACCAAGTTAAACATTTGTGGCTAAATTATATTGGTACTAAACCTTGATTAATAAAAAACCCCCGTCATAAATGACGAGGATTTTAAAAAAAAATTGCAATTTTAATGAAACACTATATTCAATCTAACTCGCTACCAAAGTAGATGAAGACAATTGATAAGAATATCTACTTATTCTCACTTGAAATAATCAGGCCTACAGTATTACTTTTTACAGACCAACCAACTATTGATAACGAAATACAAAGCATCGTAAGTTCTATTTAATTTCATCATTAGCGTTAATAATAATTTTCTCATCCGGCGATAGATTACCAAATATTTCAACCTTATCGATAGATTCATTACCTGTCATTACTTCTACTTTTACGATTTTGTTATCTCGTATCACATTAACGTATTTCTTCTCGGTAGAAGTCACCACTGCCGTCTTTGGCACATTGAGGGCCCCTTTATTTCCCTTCGCCACAATAACAACATCGGCATACATGCCCGGAGAAAGTAAATTGTTTTCATTGAAGACATCCACTTCAATTCTCTCTGAGCGAAATTGCGAATTGATATTACCCGACTTTCTAGATAAGATACCCTTTATTTTTTTATCAGGAAATGTACTCGTAAAAAAGGCCACAGAGTCATTCATATTGAGTTGCCCTGCTACAGCTTCCGGAATGTCTACTTCTAGCCTTAAATGGTTTACTTGCTTCAATTCTAGCATCGGCTTATCTTTTGCGGAGGCATTGACTAGCGCACCTGGATGCACATTTCTTTCCGTAATGACACCCGCAAAAGGTGCAATGACTTTTAAATAACCCATCATAGTTTCTTGTATTTTCCAGTTAGCTTTTTCGGCATTACACAATGCACTATCTGATTCAACTTTTGCTTTGGCAACAGAAATATCAATAGGAGAAACGGCTCCAGCAGTTTTTGCAGCTTCTAATAAGCGTAGAAAATGTTCCTTATCGATTAACCAATCTGACTTTGCTCTAGCATATTTTTCTTTTGCCTGCATAACAGCTTGTTCCAATTCAGGGGCTTCTAATAACATTAAAACATCGCCCTTTTTTACTTTGGTACCAATATCTACTGAAACAGATTTAACATAGCCATTTACTTTTGGAAATATACTTACCTCCTGGTAGGCTGCTAATTGGGCTGGCAATTTAATAGTAGTAGCAATACCTCCTTTTATAACGATGCCCAATTGATAATGTGGCGATGCTACTTGCTTTTGCTCTTTCTTACCTTCGCCCGCTTTATTTTGAGTACAGGCATTGATAAGTATAATAAAGGAGAGGAAAATTGTATTTTTTTTCATGTTAATTAATTTAATTTTTGATATCTGCTGGCAATAATGAGACTGATTTAAATGATGCTTTTTGTTGTATCCACCCATAAACTAATGGAACGATGAACAAGGCAGCAAATGTAGAGGCTGCTAGTCCACCAATGACAGCCCTGCCCAAAGGAGCTGATTGATCGCCTGCTTCACCTAGTCCGCTTGCCATGGGTATCATGCCAGCAATCATGGCAAGGCTTGTCATTAAAATAGGTCTCAACCTTACACTTGCAGCAACAGTTGCTGCTTTAAAAGGATCTTTATAGTCCAATCGCAATGTTTCGGCATTTGTTACAATAAGAATGGCATTGGCAACCGATACACCCACTGCCATAATAATACCCATATAGGATTGTAAATTAAGTGTTGCCCCTGTTGCCAATAGCAATAACATAGCTCCTAACAATACTGCTGGCACGGTTGATAAAACCGAAATAGCCAAACCAAAAGATTGATAATTGGCTGCTAACAATAATAGAATAATAATAATAGCAGCGATTAATCCAGATTGTAATGAGCCTAATGTTTCTGTGAGTAAGGAAGACATGCCCTTTATTTCAACAACCAATCCTGTAGTAGGCTTAACCATTTCATCAATAACTTTTTGAACCGAACTAGTAGCTGCAGCCAAATCTTTTTTATAGATATTAGCACTCACAGTCACAAATCTTCGAGGACCACTTCTATCATATTCGCCAGGTAATGTATCAACCGACAAAGTTGCTATATCAGCTAACACTGGACGAGCTTGCCCTTTTACCAATGAGATACTCTGCAATTCTTCAACAGAATTCATAATATATTCAGGTACCTGCACCTGTGTTTGGTAGGTATAAGAAGTTTTTTCGTCTAACCAGAAATTTTTACTTGTATACCTACTCGATGAGGTGGCAGCTGTAATACTTCTTGAAACATTATCAAGCGAAAGCCCCATCATTGCTAACTTCTGCCTATCCACTGTAATATTGATGGTAGGAAAATTTAGTGGCTGTGCAACTTGCACATCGCGTAAAGAAGAAATAGACTTGAGTTTCTTTAGCAATTGAGAAGCGTAAGCTTTAATATCATTGATACTTTTTCCGGCAATTCTTACTTCAATGGGTGTAGATGCACCCTGCGCCATAATTTTCTCTGTCAATTCAATGGGTTCGAATGAGATCCTAATGTTCGGAAATTTCTTAGCGATAACATTACGCAAATCTTCCTTTAGATCTTCCATCTTCACTTTATAATCTTCACTCAAATTAACTTGTATTACTGACTCATGTGTGCCACTATTGAAGATGTATAAATTACTCGTTCCAAAATTACTAGGCACTAACCCTACATAGGCCGAAGTAATGGCGATATGATGATGAACGGTAGAATCAATAATATCCAATACTGCTTTTGTGGTTTGCTCCGTTACTTCTAGCCTTGTACCATCGGGCTCTCTAATTCGCAGTTGCAATTGGCCGTTATTCGTTTTCGGCAACAAGTCCTTTCCAATAACTATAAAACAAAAAGCAGCAGCACTAAACGCAATAATCAGATAAACAATTACGATTAACTTTCTTTTGGGCATCCAACGATCTAATAAGTTGGCTAGGCCTATTTTTAATTTCTGAAAAAAGCCATTTTCTTCTGGATGAGATTTGTCTTCTTGATTATGTAATCCAATTTCTTTAACTTCTTTATCATCGAGTGCTAAACCCGCATGCGCGTGTACTTGGTTGTGATGATACTGAAATTTTTCTTCCTTTAATAACCAATTCGCAACAACCGGCACCAATGTTTGTGCAGCAATAAACGAAACAATCATTGCAAAAGCAATCGATAAAGAGAGTGGAAGAAACATGGCTTTAGGAACGCCGCTCATAACCAATGCAGGTGCAAATACTGCTAGTATACATAATAAAATTAAGAGAAGTGGAAAGGATATTTCGGTACAAGCATCTAATATGGCTTGTTTTTTATTTTTACCCATTTCCAAGTGCTGATGTATATTTTCGATGGTCACCGTTGCCTGATCTACAAGTATCCCAATAGCTAAGGCCAATCCACTTAAGGTCATTATATTAATGGTTTGACCAGCCAACTTTAAACACATGACAGCGCTTAACACGGCAATAGGAATCGTAATAATCACAACTAGACTACTTCGCCAATCTTGCAAAAATAAGAGTACCATGATACCTGTAAGAATAGCGCCTAAAATGCCCTCAGTCATTAAACTTTTTGCCGCATTCATTACAAATACAGATTGATCGAATTCGTAACTAATGTTAACATCATCCGGCAATAAGCTTTTCATTTCGGGCAATTTAGAACGTAAGGTTTGAACCACTTCCCAGGTAGAAGCATCAGCGGTTTTTACAACAGGAATATATACAGAACGTTTCCCATTCACTAAGGCGTAATCAACGGTAACATCTGCCCCATCGGCCACTTTGGCAACATCACTTACAAATACAGTAGACCCTCCATTACTTTTAATAGGTATATTCTCAAACTGTTTTACTTTGGCTTCTAAACTATTTACAGAAGTTACATACATCATACTATCTACACGAAGGTTACCCGAAGGAGTAATAGCATTGTTTTTTGCAATGGCATCAACTAATTCGTCGGCAGACAAATTATACGTATTTAATTTTTGAGGGTCTACATTGATTAAGACGGTTCGAGCATTTGACCCGAATGCAGGAGCAGCCGAAAGGCCTGGAACTGTGGCAAATAATGGTCTAATACGCGTAAGTGCCAAGTCGAACATCTCCTGTAGTGATTTTGTTTTACTACTAAACACTAGTTCCCCAACAGGCAATGAAGAGGCATCAAACCGAATAACAGTGGGAGGCAAAGAACCTGGCGGGAAAAAGGCCAACATTCTATTAGACTGCAAAGCAACTTGTGCCGTAGCTTCAGCCATATCGGTATTTTCGTAGAAGCTTAACTTTACCAACGACAAGCCTTGTATGTTTTTACTCTCAATATTTTTTATGCCATTAACATATAAAAATTGGTCTTGCATACGTGTAGCAAAAAAACCTTCCATCTGTTTTGCACTCATTCCACCATATTGCTCCATTACATAAATGGTGGGAGAATTTAATTTGGGAAAAATATCTATGGGAATTGTTCTCAACGCTATTATTGAAAATAATAATAAGCCTATGAACAAAACCAATACAGCAATTGGCTTTTGTAAAGCAGATCGTACCATATTAATTATTTTATAGCTTGAATAAATGCATTAAGCGTACCATTAGCGGCAGCTTTATGTAGTCTTGCTGTATATAGCGTACTTAGCGTTTCTATATAATCGGTTTTAGATCGGTATAATACAAACGCAGCATTGGTTAAATCAATTAGATTTATTAATCCCGCTTTGTACTGTGCCATTTTATCTTGAAGCACATTTGATGCAGCCATCACCTGATTAGGCAACTCCTCCAAGTTATTTTGAGATGTAATTACAGCATTGTCTGCCTGAATTTCACTATTCTGTAAAAGATACTTTTCCTGTAATAATTGCTTATCTATACTTTGGATCTGAAAATTATTAATAGTTAATTTATCTTTTTTCCTGATATTATTGAAGAGGTCGTAATTAACAGAAATACCAGCCATATAATTAAATCTTTGTAAGCCTAATCCTTCCCCTAAGGATTGGAACTGATCGTTATATTTAATACTAGAGCCTCTAGCCCAAGCAGATCCCGCTAGCGTCAATTTGGGTAAATACGACTTACGAATAACGCTATTATTACTTATTAAAAACTGTTTCTGCTGGTTAATAAAATTTAAATAAGGATGGTTGGCAGAATCCTGAAGAACTGCAGTGTTAGGGACTACCTTTTTATAATCTAAAACTATGCTAGTATCAATATTGACAGTGGCGGAATCTAAACCTGTTAAATAGGAAAGCTCCAACTTAATAGCCTTTACATTACCTAGCGAGAGATTATAAACAGTTTTCGCCTTCGATAATTCAGCCTTTGTTAATGAGGAGTCTGCTCCTGGTTTTAAACCACTTTTAACCAATGCTTCAATAACTTTAAAAATTTCCGAATAACGCATAACGTTATCCTGATCTGCCGCAAGCTGATAGGTGTTTTTAATTAAATTAAAATAAGCATTACTTACTTGTAGCTTGAGTGCATATTTATCCTGATCCAAACCAGCCCGCTCAATATGAACCGACATTTGAGCATTGTTTGTTTTTGCTTGCTTAAGACCAAAATTGTACAATTCATATTCACTATAGAATGCAGCAAGGTTACCTGAGGCAGCTGTGCTGATATTACTATTTCTTACACCTGCGGAAACCGATGGAATAATACCCATTGGGAGATACCCTCCGGCAATGGAATTATCGGTGCCCAAATTAATTTGATCGTTCACACGCATAGTTGGTAAATAACTATGACGTATATCTGTTACTATGGCCTCGGCTGTTTTTATTTTTAGTTCATCCTGCTGCAATAATGGATAATGCTGCAACGCAGCATCGGTTAACTCTAATAAAGAATACCTTTTTTGCTGTGCACTGATACAATTCAGCATGAATAGAACATAAATAATAACACAGAGGCTTCTTTTATTGAAAGAAGTCATGTTAGCATTTTAAGTTGAAAAAAAATTAAATGGAAAGCGAAATAACTGGCGGTCCTCGTAGCGAGTAATGCTGAACAAAAGTTGCTAATTGCAAACTTTGAAAGGAAATAAATTTTTGATCCTTCGCAATAAAAGCGATGAATGGATCAATAAATAGAACAGGAAGAAAATCAAAACTCCTAGGCTGAAATCTTTTATTTAAACGAGGTTTACTATTATTTTGCTCCTCCTGTTTTTTGGAAACTGAATTTACTGTGGAAGAACCCGAATATTTTACGGGAGATATTACCGAGAGATCTTTGCTCGAATGATTAAGCCAAGTAATATCAAAGTTGAAGAATAGTTGCACTGTAAAAAAAGCACAATAGATCACAGCCATTAAAAGCTGAAATCCTTTACGAGTATGTACAGTTAACTTAAACAACATAAATCAAAACTAAAGCAATTTCAGATAACCCCAAGCACATTATTTGAAGACAGAACAATCCATCTTACAGGATGAAAGTTATATATAAGCCAAGCATACAAGATTGTAAACGCAACAAAATAAGTCCAAAAAAACTAAAAAGATGCTCAAAAAAAATAGCCTATATAAGAAATATTGGATGTTCTTATATAGGCTTATTCATACAATGATATTTTGAGTACCCTCGACTAACCAAAATAGAATCGAAAATTAGAAAGACCGATTTCAATAAAAAAATTAGCTCTTTTTACGATGTTTAAGCACTTTAGCTTCCAAATAGAAAATGATCTCTTCCGCAATATTTTTGGATTGATCGCCTACTCTTTCTAATTTTCTAATGATAGATAAGGCATACAATGCTTGATTAATATCGTCGGGATAATTTTTAATATACGCTTCTAGATTTTCGTTTGCATTGATATTTATATTATCTAAAAATTCATCTTTTTGAAAAACCGTTCTTGCTAGTCCAGTATCTTCATTTTCGAAAGAGGTCAAAGTATCATCAAACATATTAATCGCTTCCCCAAACATTTCCATCACTCTACTTGCTTCAATTAATTCGTCGCCAAACACCTTATCGGTATCGATAATATACTTAGCGATACCTTCGGCTATATCACCGATTCTTTCTAGATTTGAGTTAATCTTTAATACTGCCAATAAGAAACGAAGGTCAATAGCAACAGGCTGATAGATGGCAAAAATATTTTCACAATCTAAGTCAATCTTTAATTCGTAACTATTGACTCTTTTTTCTTTTACAGTTACTTCTCGAGCAAGGTCTTTATCAAAATTAACCAAAGCATCAAGTGTTTTAGATAATTGAGAGCGAACCAATAACCACATGCTTTTAACTTCTTCTTTTAATTCAGCGATTTCTGTTTCAAAGTGTGTCATAAAATAATATTAGATAGTAAGGTATAAAATTAACTAAATCGTCCAGTAATGTAATTCTGGGTTCTTGTGTCTTTTGGATTGGTAAACATTGTTTTAGTATCATCAAATTCTACCAACTCTCCCATATAAAAGAATGCGGTTTTATCGCTTACCCGAGCAGCTTGTTGCATATTATGCGTTACAATAATCATGGTAAGTGTTTTCTTTAATTCCTGTAACAATTCTTCGATACTTGAAGTAGAGATAGGATCTAATGCCGATGTAGGTTCATCTAATAATAATACTTCAGGCTCCATGGCAATGGCACGTGCAATACACAAACGTTGTTGCTGTCCACCCGACAAAAAGGTTCCTTTTTTGTGTAACGAATCTTTTACTTCATTCCATAAAGAAGCATTAGTCAATGCTTTTTCTACAATAATATCACGTTCAGTTTTAGCGATTTTTATGCCATTCAGTTTATAGCCAGCTATAACATTGTCGTAGATACTCAAATTGGGAAATGGATTAGGTCGTTGAAATACCATTCCAATTTTTAGTCTTGCAAAAATGGGATGCATATCATAAACGTCTTCATTATCCAACAACATCTTTCCACTACTTCTTGCACCTTCGGTCAACTCATGCATTCGATTAATACAACGCAAGTAGGTTGTTTTACCACAACCCGATGGCCCCATAACAGCAACAACACCATTTTTAGGTATCTCTATATTTACATTTTTTACAACATGATTTGTCCCAAACCATGCATTAAAATTTTCGCTTTTTATAATTTTACGTTCCATCTTTTTGTTATAAGCTTTGTAATGATGTTTAATGATAACACGATAAATAACAATACCAATGCTGCACCCCAAGCTAAATCATGCCAATCGTCGTATGGACTAGTCGCGTAATTAAAAATTATTAAAGGAAGGCTCTGCATGGGTTTTAACATATTGGTATTTAAAAAAGGATTCCCAAAAGCAGTGAATAGTAAAGGGGCGGTTTCTCCAGCAACCCTTGCGATAGAAAGTAAGATGCCCGATAATATTCCACTAATACCACAAGGCAGCACTACTTTTAGGATCACTTTATGATAGGGCAAGCCAAGTGCTAATCCTGCTTCCTTAAGTGTTGGCGGAATCATTTTTAGAGTTTCTTCGGTGGAACGTATCATAATAGGCAACATCATAATGGCCAATGCTACACTACCAGAAAATGCAGAAAAAGAACCCAAGGGTTTCACTATCCAAAAATAAACTACAATACCAATAACAATAGAAGGAACCCCTTGCAATACATCAACAGCTAAACGACTCCAATAAGAGAGTCTAGATGTCTTATTTTCACTTAAATAAATCCCACATAATATACTTGTTGGAATTGCAATGATAGAAGCCACCAATACCATGTATAAACTACCCACCAATGCATTTGAAATACCCCCACCGGTTTCACCAACAGGCTTTGGTATTTTTGTAAGAAAGGTCCAATTAATTTTTGTCATGCCTTCTTTAAAAATATAGGCAATAATCGCCAATAATGGAATCGTAATTATAAATGCAAGTACAATAATGAATACCTCCATCAATTTACTTTTGCCTACTCTATATTTTACATGAACATTCATAGATTAGTCGTTTGCAAAGCGTTTAATAATACTTTTACCTACTACATTAATGATTACCGTTACTACAAATAAAACCAAGCCCAATTCTATTAATGCCGAAAGATAAACGCTATGATCTGCTTCGGTAAATTCATTGGCAATAACGCTTGCCATAGTATTACCTGGTGAGAAAATATTAGTTGGCATTAAGCTAGTATTACCAATGACCATGGTAACTGCCATGGTCTCACCTAATGCACGACCTAGAGAGAGAAGGATGCCTGCAAATAACCCAGATTTTGTATACGGCAAAATAATGCTTTTAATTACTTCAAATCTAGTAGCCCCTAAAGAATAAGCCCCTTCTTTTAAATTTGATGGAACCATTTTAATTACCTCTCTACCCATTGACGCACCATATGGAATAATCATGATGGCCAGAATAATAGATGAAGTAAAGATGCCAATTCCATAAGGAAGTATATTAAATTTCGTTTCTAATGCGCGTACCATGGGCACTAAAATAATTAATCCCCAAAAACCATAGATAACCGAAGGCACTGCTGCAATTAGTTCAACCATATTTTTTAATAAGTTCGATAACCAGCCTTTCGAATTGTATTCTCCTAAATAAATCGCAATGGCAAATGAAAAAGGAATCGAAATAATTAATGCAAGAAAGGAAGTTAATAAAGTACCCACCAAGAATGGATAAGCACCATACACATTATTAACCGGATCCCATGTTTTTCCCCAGAGATACTTTATTCCCAGAGACTTAAAAGAGGGGATTGATTCCACCGAGAGGGTAAGCATAATACCGAGCACCAATACGAGCATCACAATTGCAATCATCATCAACATACGCCTAAAAACCACTTCCATGCGTATTTGCTTGTGCGACCTTCTTGAATTTTTATACAGGCTATCATCCATAATGTTGAAATATGCAATTACCTGCAGTATTATTTACTGCAGGTAATTATTAAAAACTATTACGTGTATCAAAGAGATATACAATAACTATTTTAAGATTGGTTTGCCATTGTAGGTTGCAGTCTTAATAATCTTTTCAGCAACTTTCAATGCTTCTTTAGATAATGGGGAATAATTTAGAGGAGCTGCATATTGCTGTCCTTCGTGAATATTCCACCATAACAAATCCAATAATTTCTTTGCTCTATCGGCAGAACGTGAATTATAATTTTGTTCTTTGTATATAATTACCCAAGTAAGACCTGCTATTGAATAACCATCAGCAGCTTCAGTATCGGTCAAAAATATCTTAGAATCTTCAGGCAATTTTACATTTCCAGCAGCAGTTACAGAAGCAAGAGAGGGTAGAATTATTTTACCTTTTTTGTTTACCACTTTTGCATAATCCATTTTATTTTGCAAAGCATAAATCAACTCAACATAACCAATAGCACCTGGTGTTTGTTTTACTAAACCAGAAACACCTTCGTTACCTTTTCCACCTAAACCAATAGGCCAGTTAACAGCACTACCTTGACCAGCTTTTGCGAGCCACTCAGGACTAACTTTTGACAAATAGCTTGTAAAAATTGCAGTAGTTCCACTTCCATCAGAACGATGTGCTACTAAAATGGGTAATGCTGGAATATTAACGCCTTTATTTTTTGAAATGATTCTTGGGTCATTCCATTTAGTTATTTTTCCTAAGAAAATATCTGCAATAACATCTGGCGTTAACACAATTCCATTATTATCACCAGGCAAATTATAGGTAAGTACTACCGCACCTGACACCATGGGAATATGCAATACAGGAGCACCTATTTTAGCAGTTTGATCGGCATTCATTGGACCATCAGAAGCACCAAAATCAACAGTTTTGTTGGTTAACTGTAGAATACCGCCCCCAGAACCAATAGACTGATAATTAATTTGTAAACCAGTTTTTTTGTTGTACTCAGAAAACATCTTAGAATACAATGGATAAGGGAATGTTGCACCAGCACCTAACAATGTTTTATCGTCTTGTGCCTTTGTGCTTGACATGAAACCGATGGTAACTAAAACGATACTTAGAATCTGAACTAACTTTTTCATAAAATGTATTTATATTATTTTATTGAATTACTTACCAAAAACGTAATAGAAAGTCAACCTTAACACTGTGTCATTATCACCAGCAGCACTTCCTGTAACACCAGGCATTTGAGATGCATAATGGTTAATCCAAATATTAGGCATGAAATGTACATTCTTTGCAGGCATATAGTCTAAACCTAAAGTAATAAATGACTGTTTGTTTGTCATATCACCTGTTGCAGTAGCAGCAGTTGGTGTGCCATTAGAATTGTAAGTCATTGTATAGGAATTATCATTATAATTTCCTGTGTTGGCTACATATTTATTATAGGTATTATTATCAATTACTTTCTTCATTGGATTATATGCATCATAACGAGCAAAGAATCTCAATTTAGACTTGATGATATCTCCATGAACATAGAAAGAAGCACCTGTAGCTGAATTATTTAAAGTATCTACACCACCAGCAATTCTGGTTGCAAAAACATCATTCTTTAAGTTATTAACAAAAAACTCAGCACCTACCGTAAAACCAGTACCCGGATTCATACCACCTTTAGCGGTTGCAGCGCTATTATAAGCAATATAACCTTTCAACATCTGATGTGCACGATCTACGCCTGGACTTGTACCCCAGTTTGTTCTATAATAGTCTGCATAAACATCAACTACTACTTTTTTATCAAACATATAAGCATACACATCACCATATAACCATTTATAACTAGTACTTGCAGGCTTAGCACTTGTTCCGTTACCAATCATTAAATTATATCCTAAATTTTTTGTTTCAGGATCGAATGTACCTTGTAATGCACCACCAAAATCGTAAGAAGGTGTACGACGTATATCAGCAATCGTTCTTTCGATAGATCTGTAATTCCATACTTTTTCTGATAATAACGCGAATGAAGGAGTTGAAACTTGACCAAAAACAAAATCAGTTCCTTTCCATACATTTTTCCAACGAATATTCGCTAATTTAATATAGAAAGCCAACTTGTTATTTAAAGTTTGATCTCCACTAACCGCTGTAGAAGAAGGTGCATTAAATGCAGGAAAATTATCTTCGGCAGCTAATAATAATTCCGCAGAGAATTTTTTAGAAATATTATAGTCATACCCTAAATAAATACGACGAAAAGCAAAAGCATTTCTTCCTTCAGGTATACCTGAATATTGATTGCTGCCACCTCTATTTAAAGCATCAGTATGACTTTTATAATAATAATCACCAAAAGCATAACCCCAAACTCTTCCAGAATTTGCAGCTCCTGCTTTAAAAGCAGAATCAGAGTTTAGTAAATACTGCGCATTTGAAGCGTTCGAAAAAAACATTATCAAAAGAAAAGTTAAGATTGATAATGACTTGAAATTTTTAATCATGATGGTTGTTTTTTATTAGAACGCAAAGATTCGGTGCCAATGTTACCGAATTGTTAAGTGAATGTATCCAAATCATTAAGTCTAGTAGAAATTGCCCCAGTAGCATTCACATATTATGCGGCAAAACAGAATAGTTAGCAACTAGACAATCTTTTGGCCTGAATTGCCGCGATTATAATAGAAGTAGCATGCTATCTATTAATTAACCCAGACATCTAAAATGATGATTTTTTTTATTCACCTACTTATTTCCTAGCATTCAACTCTCTTTTTTGCCTTACATACTTTATCCCATTCTCCCGGCCAATTCTCAATAAATGAAATTTGCACCTAATTAATACAGAAGATCGATGCTAATACTCTATTCTAGACTTATTCGGGGCATATTCGGGGCATATTCGGGGCAAGTGCATGAATTCATAAATAAATTCGAAAAAAGTCCCAGATAAGTCTCGAATAAGCCCCGAATAAAAAGGAAACATTATAATTTAATTGTAAAAGGGAAATATCCTGAAATCCAACTTTACCATAACATTTTAAAAAATTAAATTCCGTATATTAATATTACCAAAACAAGCGATATCTGCACCCGATACATTAAAAAAAAGACTGAAGAACATATGCAAGTTCGCTTAAAATAGGTTTAAGTATGAATGACTAAAAACTGAATTGAAGAAATTAACTTTGATACATAAAAAAGAAAATTATGAATTTTTTTAAGGTAAAAACAATTTGGAGCAATGCAGAATTTATTCCACTAAAACTCTGTATTGCATCGGCCTATATTTTAATAGGCAGTTATTTCCACAGCTTTTTTAGTTCCTATATTTTTATCATTCTGGCGGTTTTTACAGTCACCGTTACTTGGTCTGTGTATTTATGGATTAAAAAAATGAGAATAGCTAACAAGGCAGAAAAGAATTGAGTTAACAAATCGGCTCCATAGAACTCTTGAACGATGAAATTATACTTAGCATATTTAGACTATTGCTAGCTAAGATTTATGCGTTACTTGTTGCAGGGATGGCAGAACTAGCGCATGATAAAATCAACTATTTCGAAACAATGATTGCATTTAAGAAAGAAAACGATTTCCCTTATTGTAATTTCTTTTACAAAATCATTTAGAAAAAAGAAGCCAACTATTTGATTTTTTTAAGCCCCCTTTTATAGGTTTGTTAAGCCGATAGTCCCATAAATGAAACATAATTGATAGTCTTCTTTAGAAAACAATTGTGGCAATGGAATGTGGCAAACTATTTATTTGTACCGACTGGCCACTGATCCATATACAATAAGGCACTTTCTTATCGCCTTGATTCATCACCACA
>Ga0164296_1001888_pt1 | contig 21567 bp, 21 predicted proteins | sample GEODES057metaG_FD_113533 | JGI IMG/M metagenome (GOLD analysis project Ga0164296, IMG submission 113533) | Dystrophic lake water microbial communities from Trout Bog Lake, Wisconsin, USA - GEODES057 metaG | ecosystem: Environmental > Aquatic > Freshwater > Lake | place: USA: Trout Bog Lake...
CGGGTTCCTCGGGGGCGGGTTCCTCGGGGGTTTCCGCGGGAGCGGGTTCCTCGGGGGTTTCCTCGGGAGCGGGTTCCTCGGGGGTTTCCTCGGGAGCGGGTTCCTCGGGGGTTTCCTCGGGAGCGGTTTCCTCGGGGAGGTCCTGAACTTCAACCTGACTATCTTCCGTCACAACTTCCGGTGCCTGGTCAGTAAAAGTATCACTCACCTCTTCCAATGTGGGTTCAACAGTTGATTCTGGTTCCGACATAATAATATATTTAAATATAAAAATATTATTATTACACCTAAATACCCAAAGATCGTCTATTAACGTATAGTATATTTTTTTGTCTTTCTTGCCATTTTATTTTTCTTCTTATTATTACGCGTTTTCTTTCTGTTATTCTTCATCGTTTTTCCTCCCTGGGTTCTAGGTAATCGAGTTGCGGTTTTTTTTCTGGGGAAAGGTGACAATGACTGCGCATATTTACTGAATCTTTCATATAAAGAACCTGGTGGGGCGGCAACACCAGTAGGTAATACCATTTCAGGTTGTTTTAACATTTCTGTGGGAGGTTCTGCTGCGGCGGTGGGTTCTACGGTGGGTTCTGCGGTGGGTTCTTCAGTGGGTTCTGCGGTGGGTTCTGCGGTGGGTTCTGCGGTGGGTTCTACAGCGGGTTCTTCAGCGGGTTCTTCAGCGGGTTCTTCTTCTGCTACAACAGGTTCTGTTGCGGCGACGGGTTCTGCGACGGGTTCTGTGGGGTTTTTAGAACTGTCTATTATTTTTTTACCCGTATCTATCAAAAAATCGTACGTATTTTCTTTCAAAGAATCTATATTCGTCATCATAACCTCCTCTGTTTCGGATTTAATTGTGAACAATTCTTTCAACCCTACATCTGTCATAAAATCTATAAAAAACGGGGTTTTCAGTATGGTCATTCCTAGATCCATTTCTTCCGAGGTCAACACACACATCCCTGTGATTCGGTGTCTCAATAAACTTGTCAACAAGGAAACGGGAATGTACTCGTCCTGAGTTAAACCATAAATATCTGTAGTTGCGTCACTCATATTCAATACATCGTGTGTAAATAACAAAGAACGGATACCATAACTCAAAACCGCACGTTTTTCGGGGTTTTCCTCGTTTTCCAGGACCAAACTCATTTTTTTCAGATAATTCAAATAATTCACGTACAAATCATACTCCATCATATCTTCTACATGGTACTTGATGGTATCGTTCAATGCCTCTGTTATCATGTAAATCGGCAAAAGAGGGTGGAATATCGCTACAGTTGTTGTCCCGCCAACGTACGCGGTTTGTAGCCCTTGTTTGTCAAGTGTGACTTGTCCCATCTTGTTGGCAAGTGCGTCCACTTCGGAAGACTTTATCTCGTTGTTATTTTGCTCCTCGGCGGCGACGGCGGCGGGGGCATTTTGCTCGTCGTCACTTTCCACTTCTTCTTTTGCCCGATTCTTTTCCGCAATCTCTTCCAAAATTTTCTCTATGACGGTTGGAACGGGGACTAAATAAAATAGCAACATGTTCATTAAACTGTAGGTTGCCTGTTTTGTACTCAATTCTTCGTTTGTTCTTGCGGTTCCGGTATATTGAAAAGGATATTCATAAAATTTGTCCGTTCTTCTACCCATACTGCCACCATACTTTTCTTCTTGAGTAGCCTGTATCATCGCATCATTAGGAAACATTTGTGAATATTTGTCATTTCTATCTTTGATTTCCTGTCTTGCTCTCTCTTCATCAAACCCTTTCATGTCTTCGACTAATTCATCCGCAAATATACTCTCGGATCGTTCCTCTTCTGCTGCTTTTAATTCTTCATCGGTTAATTGTAAAATATCATACAGTGTATCGAAATCTTCCTCGGTTAAAACAACATTTTCATCCGTAATTTTGATATTACGGTCAATTTCTACGTTTCCCGGTCCGGGTTCTTCCACCGGATCAGACATATCTACAACCGCATCCGGAAAAATATAATCGTTTTCTTTGTCTTTTATTAATTCCACAGTTTGGTTTGAATCCAAATTGGCGACCTTTTCGGTCAAATACAACGTTGACAATATTTTGTTCTCGTTCTCCAATTCAACCATTTTATTGTGTTCTTCTACAACACTTGATTCCGTCAATGTCAGTATTTTTTCTACCTCTACCTCTACGTCTTCTTGGCCACGATCTTGTTCATTTTTTTGAAAAACAAGTACATCGGTGATCATTTCTTTGTTCGTATCATTTATGTGTAATGCCGCGAACAATTCGGTACAAAACGTTTTACCCAAAATGATGATATTCTTGACATTACGACTTGTATTCTCCTTTTCTTCTTCTTTTGTCATTTCTTTATAGATCTCGCCATATTTGTCAACAATCATTTCTTTTGTTTCTTCTGGTAACATGCCCAACATGTACAGAAACATGTTTCTGTCGCTGACAAATTTTTTATCTGGAACAACCTTGTCTGTATTGCTATTAAAAAATATCTTCAGGGATGACCACATTCGTACATCCGTGGATCCTTTTCCCGATTTATTGGTAACATCCCATTCTTTTAATAATTTAATACAGGGTTCTCGCAAAAACGTGGTATACGTTTTTTCTAGATCAAAGATAATGATGACTTTTTTCAGTTTCTCGTCGTACGATACATATTTATCCAATTCACGTTTAATTTGATCATGTTTTGATACCATACGTTCGTACTCGTTATTTATATCCTTGTTATCCTTCAAATCGTCAAACCCGTTTTCTGGGTAGGCTTCTATTTTATCTACAAATGAATCATAATATTCTGTGTATTGTTTAAACAACACGTCAATATCGGGTAAAATGGTAATTGTATGGGCAAGTACCAGTGCCGCTATAAATACCTTTCGGGTATATTCATTAAACGTATTTTTAATGTCGATATTTATATCAACCGGTTTTTCCATTTCTATATTCAAAACCTCTGTATTGTTTTGAATTTTTTGATTGCGCCACTCATTATAACCATCAATGTATTTTTTTATCTCTTCTTTTGCATTTTCGTACGGTTTTTTATCTTTAATGTTTGTCATTTTTTCAGTCAGGGTGGCATTCTCCGCCTCGGGATCCTGTATTTCAAATTTATATATTCGTTTCGATTTTGAATGTGTAAAAAGTACATTTACACCCATAGACAACGCAAACGCCAACAATATAAAGTCGTGCGTTACCAAATACACTTTTCCAATGTCGCCCAATGGTTCGGTGGATTCTCCGTATTTTTTCAACAGTAAGGATTTATTCGCCACGTTCAAACAGGCCAATGCTTGTAACCAATCTCCGGAACGTTTTTGTTGTACCTTGGCATTGAACGAAAAGATTGGGTTCAACTGTTTTTTATCTCCCATCACTAACTTTTTGAATTTTGTGATCACGTCATCAATCAAGTTTTTTATCATAGATTCCAAAAACCCAATCGAGTTTTTTGCTTTGTTTCCTTCGTCGGCTTTTTCCACAAATTTGTATTGTTGATCTTTGATGAGTAAGTTACTACTGTATCTGACAGTTTTACCCAATGTCAGTTTTTGTAACTCGGACAACTGAAAGTCGTATTTTGAAAAAAACTTGTTGTATGCCGATTCGACCGTAGGATCCCATCGATACGTATAAATGGTGGACGCCGGCGCCACAGTTACACACGGAATCAATTCTACTCCGCCCGATATATTGAATATAGAATCGTCCAGCGCGGTTTTGGGTGCAGGATCATTCACCACTTCAGGAGTGTAGAGGTAATACACATTTTTCCCTATCAGAGGGTCTCCACTTTTCAAGATAGATAATAGCGAAATTGAAAACGCGTCAATGATAAGCGCGATTTTGGGTTCTGTGATGAATCCGTCGGTAAGCTGTTGGGCGGTTATATATTCTCTTTTATCTCCAGATCCAGTCTTCGCGACGATTGAATTCAGCGCGTAAGATTTTCCAAAAATAGTCGTTACTGTGTATTTTTTATCATCTGTTTTTTCATCCTCTTTATAATTTGTCTCGATAATAGACGATTTATCCACGGTTGTTCCATCCTTTTCCAATTTTTCTATAACACTTAAAAACCCGTCGCGCTCAATTTCTCCACCGCCAGGTACTACATTGGAGAAATTGCTGCCATATTCTGGTAATCCTTGGTTAAAAATATTAATACCGGTTATGAATTTCGTGACTTTTGAAAAAAAACTATTTATTAACGTACCGAAATCATGTATCGCATCGCGCTTTGACAAATCTGCCAATGTATTCTCCATTTTTTCCTTTGACACAACGTCTTGATCCATTGTAAAATATTTATATTATATAGACATAAATATTTCGATACGGCTTTGCCGATTTACACCCTTGAAGATTTATAATGGGACACCCGAAGGGTGTCTCACTAGAGATTCAAGGGCAACGTTACCGATAAATGAATTGTATCAGGCGCCCATCAAAGATGGGCGTCCGGATTCAAATCTTCATCGGTGTAAGTGGCAAAGGTGTTAAATGATAAACGAGTTTACGTGTATTTGTCTAAAATACAACTTGGTATCAAATGCTGTTTAATGTTATCTAATTTCTTGAAACACTTGTTGATCGTCACTTCACTTACCCCACAAATCGCCTTGATGTCCATTTTACTTATGTTCAAGTTACAATTTTGTGAAATGAAAAACACGATTCCCGCGGCAATAGCATGTGGTGTATTATTATTGATAATGTTTTGTTGTTCAACCTTCTTTGTGATAAATTTTGATAACAATGTTAACTCGCCGTTGATATTCAGACGGCTACAGTAACGTTCAATGAACGCTGATGGACGCGTTGAACACAACTCGGTCTGTTCCGATGGTTCATAGTTTCGTTCAATATTGTGTAAAATCTTTACCGCCATTGAACATCCGGCCGTCGCCGATGCCTTGTCTAGTCTGAATATTTCGGCAATTTCGTGAGCCGTTCGCGGGCAGCCGTTCAGGCGACAAGAGATATATATTGACGCGGATTTGATACCATCGCGATTCATACCGCGAAACATTTTTTGTTCAGAAATATCCTTGTGAATCGCTACCGCGTCGTCGATGAAAATCTTGGGAATTCCGGCGTTCTGGGCCATAATAGTAATAAACTGGAATTCGTCGTAGAGTGACTTTTCTTTGTGGGGCATCGATTGCCATTCCGTCCATTTACGTATTTTCCGCATCTCGTATGTCGACGAATTTGAAACCAATACTTTACAGCCAAACGAGGATTCTTGTAAAAGTGGGTTGATCGGATTACCACACCGCGTTGGATCGTTTTGATTCTTATCGTCCGCGCCATAAAACCGCCATTCTGGCGAATAATCCAGGGTTTCTTTACAAATACGTGCACACAAAACGTTCGAGCATGTGGGAAACCCGTCCTCCATGATAATGAGAGTGGAATCGCAGATTTGACACAAATCGGTTTCCTTCAGTTTCGCGACATTCGGCGTCGCCTCTTTCGCCAAATCGGGTTCAGGAGTTTCCGTCATTCTTTGGGTTTTTTTGTCAGTATCAAACATATTCCACATTGTATCTTTGTCGGCTTTAGACAAGCCCTTTTTCTTTTTTTGAGTAGTTTTCTGTGACTTTTTTTTGGGGGTAACCCGGTGTGCGGCATGCTCCGGTACTTGTAACGTTTTTATATTTTCTGTATCCGATAATGGTACCGTGGACTCCGACACGAATGTGCTAATCTCTTTCAACGCTTTTTTGGGTATTTTTATTTTTATGAAAAATTTCGCAACTGGCTCCTCATTTACATCGTTATTTGGTTTCAAAACTTCATTTACTGATAATGATTTACTCATTAATCTATCTGTTACTATTATTTTATTTTTTAAACGCAATTCAATTTTCTACTCTTTCTCCACTAAATCGCCCCCTATTGCCTTAAAATATATAGAATATATATAATTAATCGTAAACAGTTGAATGGCGGAAGTGGCCGCTTTAACACAAACATTGGACCATATTTTGAAACTTACAGAAGCCGCATTACCTAAACGAATTGACGAAATCATACAGACTGAATCTAGATCAATTGTAGCAGGTATCAAAAAAAGTTTGGAAACCGAGGCAAGTATTGTTGGTAAAGAGATGCTGGAAGATTTTAAAAAAAAACTACGCGAGGATCTTTACAGTACAAATATGAAACAAATAGAGGATATTTTTGCCAACAATATCAACGATGTTTTGAAGAAAATGGCTCAACAAAAATTTAATACTGTAGCTGTTGACACGGTTCCTACCCCGGTCGAACCCGTCGTGGATCGCCGTTCGGAGGGAGGATATCAAAAAAACAGAAAAAGCCGACAACCGCGAAGAGTAAAACGGAATCGCCGAACAAAAAAATCTTATTTTAGACACCTATAATATACGGTGACGAAATGACAGATGTACAAGGCGGCGTCGATTTATTGGAAAGAGAATGGTCACGAATTTTACAAGACGGTATTTGTTCCGCTTTCAAAACACATATTACCAACGACACCAAAATAAGCGACATATTTTCAACGACATCTACCGCACTTTTAGGCGGCGATCCTAAACAAGTGATAACTCAGCTTCAAACCGAGAACATTATGGAGAAACTGAACGTTGAAAAACAGCCGAAAATTCAACGAGCTATCAAGCGCGCGATCGTTAAAACCGCCACTGAATTGGTCAACGACCACCAGCGTTCCATGACGGAAACTGCCGCATTTTACGTGAACAGAATCGTCGAGAACTATTTTGATGACATTCAAACTAAAATAAATACGTTACGAGTTAAACCGAATCTGGACGAGAACACCCGAAAGGAACTGGCCAAAAATATCCTCATTTTAAAAACACGTAATCTCGATGAAGTATACCAAACATTTCGCGCGATGAAAAAATCGCCGATTGAAGGAACCGACCTAGCTACCATTTTACGGGTACTAGAATCGCGCGGCGTCAAAAAATAATTATGTATCGCGAGCAATTTTTTTCTCCAATTTTTCAAACATGTCACTGCTATATACCAAACTACCCAGTGGTTTGTAATTTTTCACAGAAATATACTGTTTTTGTTCCTTTTCACGTTCTTTATAATTCGCCGCATTTTGTTGTTTAAGTAACATATTATCCAACGGATTATCTGTTAACATGTGGGAGTTCGATTCTTCGATGTCGTCTTTTTTACCGACAACGTTGCCCTTTTCATCTAAAATAACCCCCATTTTCTTCTTCACTTCACTACGTACATAACTTGGTACCCAATTGTGCCAAGAAATAAACAGGGTATTCGGATGTGTATATTTAATATGAAAACCATTCTTTTCCAACTGTGCTACTAAATATCCGATACACTCTCCCTTGTCATAAATGGGTTCTCCCACAATGTACTCGGGAACTATAAACCATGTATGGGTTTCGTCCAATTTCTTTTTGGCAGCAGTATGATTTATTTTTTTGTGAATTCTACCCAAGATCTTGTTGAAAATACTGATTTGTTTCAAATCGCGTCGTTGTTTGCGTTCATACAAATCGTCAATGTTCAATTTGTGGCTGGATTCTTCTTCGTGTGGAAATATGAATATAGACATGTCGATAAGGTTCTCGAAAATAAAATATATATAGTTCATCACAATTTAATCATTGAAATAAAACAAAAATAAAACTATCCACAGAAAGGTTTACACATGGAAACTGGAGAACCTGAAATCATCATAAAACACATCGTTCTTTCTGGAGGTGGAAATACCGGCCTGTCCTTTTACGGCATTCTACGTGAAGCCAATAAAAAACGAATATGGTCCATCGAAAACATATCCAGCATTTATGCGACGTCCATCGGTAGTTTTTTGGCGGTGATCCTGTGTCTTCAATACGACTGGGAAACCTTGGACGACTATTTTATTAAAAGGCCTTGGCAAACGGTCTTCAAATTTGACGTGTATTCGGCCATCAAAGTGTTTCAAAACAAGGGAATTTTCGGTATCAAGATATTCGAAGACATGTTGGGTCCTCTCTTGTTGGGCAAAGAAATGTCCCCGGAAATAACTATGCACGAATTCTACGAAAAAACCGGCATAGAACTTCACTTTTTTTCTACCGAGATTAACCGTCTAAATAGTATCGATATCTCCTACAAAACTCATCCGGAATGGACCCTCATTCAGGCCATTTATTGTTCTTCTTGTTTACCTATTATATTTGAACCCTTTATTGACGGAGAACAGTGCTATTTAGATGGAGGTATTCTAGTAAATTACCCCATGAATCAATGTATCCGTAATACGGAAGATGATATAGATTCCATCTTCGGTATCCAAAAAAACAACAAACCTAGCGGTAAATGTATCGACGCGGATTCTTCATTTTTGGATTTTATGATGACCGCATTTCACCGGGTGTGGGACCGTATGTTGTACGATTTCGAAGGCGACCGCAATATAGAACCGAAATATTCCTATACCATCTACGAACACGCCGTCAATCTCCAAGATATCATACAAACCGCCACTTCAATGGAAGAACGCGTCCGTTTGATTCAAGTGGGGCACGATATTGTACAATCCAACATGTTTTGTAATCATACGGACGAAACATGAAAGATCATTTTATCGCGCTTTGCTACGTTGTTTGCGGGTCGCCGATTTGGACGTCGATTTGGTTATCGAACGCGTTTTCACGCACCGTTTTGTGGCGGGGTTATATTCATACATTTGAGGGCAGGCGGGTAAGGGATCGGTATTCGTAATATTGGCGGCGTTTGCGATTTTAATCGATCCCAATTTTTCCTCCACAAATTGTTTGGTTTTATTGTTCATTGATGGTTGAGTTTGTGTTTGTGACTGATACACGGCGGAAACCACCATGTGTCTTTTGAGAATCGTCTTGTATTCTTCGGTCAGCGACTGAATATTTTTACGTTTCATTACATTGAAACACACCATATTTGTAAATAAATTGCGCAAATCTATCGCAAACGCGGCATCAATAAGCGTCTCTGTCTTATTTAATACATATAAAAGGGCCACTCCTAGTCCATAACTGTCAATAGTGTTTACCACCGCTTCTAAAAACGCGCTGTATTTGTTCGGTACAATCACCTTGAACAACAAATCATAATACTCTTTGATATGCTGTATGATGATTTTTGAATCTTTTTTTTTGTAGTAATCGATCACCGTGTTTTTAAAGAAATAGTTGATTTTATTTTCAGAATCGCCCAATCCCTTTATAAACCGGTCGAATTCGCGGAGTTTATTTCGTCGGCTCATCTTGGCAAATTTCGTATATGCCAATTTGTTGGTGTACGGCATTTCGGGGGGAAAGGACCAATGAATAATCGCATTGTGATTGTGCGATTTCAGCGATTGTTCTGTTATTTTTTTTTCAGTCGTCATCAACCCAAAATCAATGTAATTAGCGCGATTATTGACCACATCGTACAGTATATTTTGCGGTTTTAAATCGTGGTGAACTAGCCCATTTTTCAGAAAAACTTGGATGCCCTGGAAAAGACGCATACATTCCCCCCAGAAATCACGCATTATTTCTTGAAGATCCGTGTATTCTTTGGAATCGGTGCGGACGTTTCCGCTCAACAGTTGATACTGAATAGAATCCGCGAAAACGGTCAAATTATTGCCCCCGTCTTCCATAATCAAGAGGTAGTATTTTTTCAGGTCCTTGACATCGCGATATTTACATTCCTTGATTGCGTTCATGTTCTCCGCGGAATTTTCCGGAACACACATTTCCGGTTTGCCTGTATAATATTCCGCACGTTTGTCTATTCTCGCCATCTGTTTGTATTCTTCCAATTCGATGAGTGCCTCTGATTTATCCATCACTTTGGATATTTTATTGTTATAATTCAAAGATTTAGATTTATTACATTTGAGGCTGGGTTTTATGACACAACCGTAGGTGCCTTCACCAATAACACTTGATTTATTTTTAATATCAGATGCATTCATCTAAAATCCCACTATACAATACCATTTTATTTTTATCCACTCGACCACGTTTATTGGGCGATCCAGGATTTCCATTCCTCAATGCACCGGAAAACGGCCATTTTTACCCCCCTCGGCGCCGCCGCCCCCCGCCCGCCCCATTTTACAAAAAACCGGGCGGGTTCCGTGGGACGTTACCGTGAATGCTTTACAAAAGACCATACAATATAAAATAATGAAAAGTCAGTGCGGGAGATTTTTAGGGGGTTGGAAAAGTATTTTTAAAATTTTCCTTTTTGGACATTTTTAAAATGTCCATTTTTCATTTTTCTGGGAGACTTTTTTTTTCTTTTTTTGAAAAAGTCGTTTGTGAGCATAATGCTGTAAATACCAAAATTGTAATTTTCATTTGTTACCATAACTTTTTTTAAGAAAAAATAAATTCGACAAAGTTTAGGCAACTTTTTTTTCGACAAAGATGCCAAAGTTGTTTTTTGGGTATCGTGTTCCGAGGCATGTTATTTTTGTTACGATATGTCCTGAGAAAATAAAAAATATTGGATTTATTCGATGACCATAAAATGGGATTTTACAAATTTGAAAAGTTGCTTTACAAAGTTGCCAAAGTTGTGTTTTTATGTAAAATTATCGGTATTCTTTCAAAAATGTTACGATAATGCCTGCGGGGGCGTTCGTTCAATGCCCCAAAATAAAATATCGTGTTAATTTATGATGGATAATAAGACAATAATCTGTGAAATCTGTGATTATAAATGCTCGTATAAATGTTTATATAAACGTCACTGTGTTTCACAAAAACACTATAAAAACGTCTTGGAACGTTCTCGAATCGCCCAAGAAAAAGAAGAGGATACAAATACGAAAATGAAATACTTTTGTATAACGTGTGATTATACGTGTAGTAACAAATATAATTATAATAAGCATCTGGCTACACAGAAACATATCAAGGCTCAGATCAAAGCCGAGAGCGATACTAAAACCCCGGCGGAACCCGTGGCGATCGCGTGTGAAGTCTCGGAAAATTCGGAACTCAAAGATCCTGCCGTGGGAGAACAATCGGACTCGTACATGAGTATCATCAATAAACTGTTTTCGGAGAACCAGGAATTACGTAATTTTGTCATTGAACAGTCAAAAGAACATACGAAAGATACCAAAGATTTGGTGAACAAGGTTCTCGAAATATCGTCTACCAAAGGGACGGTAGTGACGAATACATTGAACGGAAACATCAATCATACCAATCGATTCAATATTAATTTATTTTTGAACGATAAATGTAAAGATGCCCTGAATTTGAGTGATTTTATTGATAGTATGGAGATTACCAACGAGGATTTGGAGAACAATGCCAGTTTGGGGTTTGTGGGGGGTATTTCCAAGATTTTATTGGATAATTTGAAGAATTTGAGTATTTATGAACGACCGATTCACTGTACAGACGTGAAACGCGAGACAATTTATATCAAAGACGAAGACAAATGGGAAAAGGAAGACGACATGACGAAAATGAGAAACGCCATTCAGGAAATTTCTCGTAAAAGTTTGATTCAACTTTGTAAATGGCGCGAAGAGAACCCAGAATACAACAATTTGGACAGCGAAATGGGGATGAAATGTTTGATGATAAATCAGGCGTCCATGGCCGGGGCCAACCGCGAACAATATTACGGAAAAGTGATCAAAACCCTCATAAAAGAAACGATTATTGATAAAAATCAACTCTCCTGAGACAGTACCGTGCAATTGGCCCATCCCTGGTAGGTACATGATATACTGAACAAACCGTATATTATGTAGCATTCACAATGTAGTGAGAATAGGGGGGTGCGGTTGTGCGGTTTAACTCGTGCTTGAAATACGGCGACCATATTTGGTATTACCACCGACAAAGGTAATGGGCTGGGGTTTTACGTAATGGCTCGACGGAGAATAATGATATTCGTCGTAAGGAAATATTTTTTTTAAAAAACTTTCCATGTTGCGGTCTTCTTCAAATATTACGGTTCGACGACGATGCGATGGTGCCTTTTTTTTACGTGAATATGTATGGTCACTGGAATAATTTTCCGAGACGGACCCACTACAAAAGAAGATGCGGTGAAATATATCGATACATGTACCGGTAGTGGAGAAACAGTGTTGTTCGTCACACATAGTTTAAAATATTCGTACAGTTTTAGAAATACAAATATTTTGCGTTTAACCTGTCACCGTTTATTTTGATGCCACCGTATTTACAAACGTTTCTAAAGAAGAACGTGTAATTTTAGAATCGTAATCGTACACTACATCACCACGGACCAACTTGATGGTGGGATATCCTTCGATGTTGTACTGTTTGATCATTTCGGCGGTAGTCATACCGGTAGTTACCACTTCGGTGGAACTGTCGTCCGTACAGTTGACACTGTGACATTTCAAGGTAGACCCGTTGAAGGTTTTACCGTTGTTGTTTTTCATGAAATCTTCCCATTCGGGTTTGGCCTTTTTACAGTGAGGACACCAGTCGGCGTAAAAGAAAAAAATATCGAGGGGTTTTCCGGTGGTGGCAGCATTGGCGACATCCGTAAAAGGCGATTTATTGACGGCAGGTGCTGCATATTGTTTATACGCTAAAACGGCAACCACCACAAAAATGATGAAAATGATGATGTAAACAATGTAATTTACGTAGGGACGTAAACTATTTAGTACAGTATTCAATAATTTAGACGCCATCGGTTTATTATATTATCCGTAGATATATTTTATTTGCGTTACAAACTAAATCGTTCTATAATATAAGGTATTCACTTCTATGAACAAGACTGTGAAAAAGGAATCCAACTTACAATTGTTATACACACCAGAAGACTATAATAGTAACGATGGTATGCTTACTAGTGTTTGGGGGCCGAGTATGTGGCATTATTTACATACAATGAGTTTCAATTATCCGGTACACCCTAGTCCCAAAGAAAAACAGGACTATTACAATTTCGTCTATAGTTTAAGGGGTGTACTGCCCTGCGGTAAATGTCGCAAAAACTTGAAACAGAATTTCAAGAAATTACCGTTGAAAAGGTCGGATATGGCATCGCGGCATACCTTTTCGCTGTATATATATCGTTTACATGAATTGATCAACACAATGTTGGGTAAAAAATCCGGATTAACATACGAAATTGTGCGCGAACGTTACGAGCATTTCCGGGCTAGGTGTGTTAAAGACTTGAAAAAGGTGGAGATGCGCCGTAAAACCATGAAAAAACACAACGGATGTGTGGTACCGATGAATGGAGTAAAATCCAAGTGTGTTTTGAAAATCGTTCCTGCTTCTGAGAAATGCGACACGTTTCAAATGTAAAATATCTGTTTAGACTATATAGTATATTATCGCCGAGATGTCAAAAATAGAATTGTCCGTGGAAGACAAGCTAAAAATGAACGACATGATTGGGGGGTTACATGTGAAACTTGAAAAAATACGCACTATAGCGACGAATTCGTTTGAATTTCCGGAAGTGGATATTAGCACGCATGTCGAGTTTATTAAAGGAGAACTTGACGATATGATCAGTAAAATATCCGACATAGGTTACGATTTGAACCGAAATAGAAGGAGTACAAAACGCGTAAGATCGGGTGCAGCGCGCACCGCGCGTCGTAATCGTAAAAATTGATTATATTTTTGTTTTTTGTTCAAAACAACAATATCGCTCTTTTCAAAATGGAATCAAACCGCGTAAATGCGAATATGAAGGTGAATGAGAAGGATGTGTGTGCTATTTGTATGGAATCGCTGACGTTCAATCGCCGAATTTTACATACAACCGAGTGTGGACACTGTTTTCATGCGTGCTGTTTTGGTAGAATTGTTGACCCAATTTGTCCTTGCTGCCGCAGGCCGGTAACCCACGAAATCCGCAGACAAGCGAAGGAAATACGCGACAGATTGAGAGATTTACGCTTGGAAGAACAAAACTCAATGTATGATCATTTCAACTCGGAATTGAAGTATATTAATGATCGCATGGCCGAACTGAATGATGAGATGAACCGGATGTATGAAATGCGCAACATTGTTATCGATAAGGTACACCAAAAATATCAGTACTATCGATTGCTACGTAAAACTCTCCAGGGTCAACTGAATCGCGTGAATTACGACATTCGTGCCGGAAAAAATATGAGAAGATTGCTAGAAGCGTCGAAGAGAATTGGCGAAATACCCGTGGTCGAGAATGTGGTGGTTCGTTCGACGGAAGAGGATACGGAAACAGAGGGTGATCGTGCGTCGTTGTACATTTCCGACGTTTCGGAAGATACCAGCAATTTGTACCAAGCGGAAGGATTGAACGAAAACCTGCTGTTTGAGGATTTGTCGGAAAATATGTATCAACGTCGGGTCGAAGACAGTGATGCGGTATTATCTTCGGTGGATTCAGAATCTGAAGTAGAATCCCAGCCTGAACCCGATTCATTCGCGAATGAAGTCGAAGAAACGGAGGAAATGGCATTTTTGACACTTTTATTCAGCAAAATGAACATCAACCGTGACGAGTTTTTGGAACATTACGATGCCCGTCCGAACCCGGTATCGTTACGTTATTCATCGTCAGAACTGTAAAAATCACTCAAGAGAATTGAATATATTTAGCATTCGGGTTAAGTGTTAAGTTGGGTATTCTTTATAATAAATATAATATTATAATATAATTATTATGGAAATAGAAAACCCAATAGTACAGGATAAAACGAATGATTCAGGAGTAAAACACAATATGGAAGTGCCGTCAGAGGCGTTTATGGACGAAAAAGATAAAACACCGGTTGAACCCCCGATACCATTTTGGTCTGAAAACCCCAACATTTTGTTTGATCCTAAGTACATGTTTGAATTTTTTCCTGTAGATACGATGGAATATAATCAGAAATTGAATGCGATATCCCGTGCGGTGATTGTTTTGACAATCGTGGCTTTTTTGTTTACCCGTAGTATCCGCCTTTTAACCATTTCCGGAGTGACTTTGGCGGCTATATTCGCACTTTATCATTATCAAAATAAGGAGACGAAAAAGTCCAAGAAGATTGTCGAAGAGACTTTCGAGAACCAAGCCGACGAGGTTTATCGAAAATATCAATATAATAAGAATCCTGAGGTATTTGATAAACCGAAATCGGGCAATCCGTTTAGTAATGTTTTGATACCCGATTACGAGTATAATCCCAAGAAAAAACCCGCACCACCCTCGTACAATGACAATGTGAATGATACTATTTTGAAAGAAGCAAAAAAATTGGTCCAAGAACTGAACCCGGGACAGCCAGACATTTCAGATAAATTGTTCAAGGATTTAGGAGAACAATACGCATTTGAACAATCGTTACGGCAATTCAATTCGAATCCGGCGACCACCATACCGAATGACCAAAAAGGATTCGCCGAGTTTTGTTATGGATCGATGGTATCGTCGCGCGACGGCAACCCGTTTGCTTTGGCACGTAATTTGCCAAGATACAACAACTATTAAAAAGAGAACCCGCGGTCCCCGTAGTTTTATAATATAATATTTTATATATTATACTATTCAATAATATGACATCCACGAATGATTATATGTTTAATAACTTGGGTCGTATTGGTGCGGATACGGTCGACAACACCCAGCGCAATTTAGCAAATACCCGTTATGCGAATTATATGTTGGATAATCAGTTTAGTGCAGTCAATTCCGCGGCACATGTTAATTTTGCTACTCAACAACCCAGTGTGAATTTTCGTGGCACAGGGGGAGGTGTAGGTGTTCCCGGAAACGCCATTGATTACGACTCGACCTTGCTGATCAAAACCGATCAAGAACGCGCTTTTGAACGTTTACAGTTGAATCAACGTCCATTTGCGACGGTCCCTTATTTAGGAAGAGGGTCTGTGAATCCGACATTGGAATCTCAGTTGTTGGTGGGGGAATATATGAGTGATAAAAAGAGTGACAAGACGATTATGGATAAGGCGTTTATCAATTACACGGATTATCCGTTGATGGATGACGTAAAGGCTCGTGTGACGAACCCGGCTTATTCCGTGGAAGAGGCGGCTTTGAACGGATGGACTCGTGGGGGCGCATCATCTCGTGATATGGCCAACGACCGGGTGGTTTCTACCAACCGTTAAATTGTGCGTTTGAAAAAATTGTGTTTATAAGAATATCTTTAGTTAATATATATTCTTATATAATGTCGCCACTTAACTCATCACCATTTTCGTCTCATGGAGGAAATAGCCAACAAGAGCAGCGCCAACAGCAGGAACAGCGCCAACAGCAGGAACAGCGCCAACAGCAACAGCAGGAGCAGCAGGAGCAGCAGGAGCAGCGCCAGGAGGGTGGCCGTCGCAAACGCCGCGCGAGCCGCCGCAAGGCCCGTCGCTCGGTTCGTGGAGGTGCGGAGCAGCAGGATCACCACCAACAGCAACAGCAGCAGCAACAACAACAGCAGCAGGAGGGTGGCCGCCGCAAACGCCGCACGGCTCGCCGCAGCCGTCGTGCGCGTCACCACAAGAAATAAATTTACCAACAAATCAATATAAAATAATTTCAATCTGTTATTTTATACTGTAAAATGTCGGAAGACAGAATTTATAATACAGATATTCTAGTACAATATAGTACAAATTTGGAATATCGTAGATGTTTACGCGATGTATTTCGTATGAATACCCCGGCGAGAACCCAAGAATTGCGCGATCAATATGGTGAAAAATGGGATACATTCGAAGACGAAACTCAGGACGAATTGTTGTTTGATGAACAAGCCGCAAGTCGCACAATAACTTTCTTGTACGATTTAACATACAATATACCAGAATTTAGAGATTTATATTTGAAAGTAGCGGCAACGATGATTTCCGAAGATCCGAATCTGGGACTTGTTATATTACTTTCTTACGATTATTTTGCGGATTTTCATCAATGTTTGGTCAGTTTTTTGACGGCGGATACGGAAGGACCTTTAGTAAGCGACATTACACGATCATGGATCGAGTATTTTATGAAAAAATTTGACCGGTAAATCTAACAATATTTTATATTTTATATTCAATAGTATATAGCATGGCTTCCACAAGAAACAGAAATACCCCGGGTAATTACCGTTTAGAAAAAACGCAAAGTATCCGTCCTTGCGATTATTCTACCTACATCCAGTCCTCATATGGTATCACAAATCAAACATATTTCCCCGGAAACGGCTTGATCGGTGCTCGCATTCCTCGTTCCGAATTATCGACCAATTCTTGTGACATAGAAACACAATTGTTGGGGATCGGATCGTGTAATTTGGAGACACCTCAACCCGAAATTGTGCCTGAAATACAACAGCGTCAAAGTTTGAATATTTGTGACCGGATTCCTTTGATAGTGCCCCCGCCTTTGGTTGTGGATACGGCCAATCAACGCCCCTTGTTTTTGAACTAATTTTTGTTTAGTTCGTAATAATATTTACCCTGGCGGGTCAATGCGCATGAGAATCCTCTTTCATAAACTATATAGTATCTAGTATATTCTGTATATTATATAGTATACTAACCGTTGGATTTTTACACCTTTACACCTTTACACCTTTGATGTTCAAGAGTATATATAAAACAATTATAGGATTTATTTGCGTGAGAGAGTCTCGTATAACCCCCGAAGAATTACTCATCACGATTCGAGAAGCCAAAATGGAGGCGAAGCCGCATTCGTCGTTGGCGGTGTGTATAGACTACTACTCTCAATTGTTGTTTCCCAAAAGCGTATCTGAACTGTTATTTACGAGCCCGTCCAAAAAAGTAAAGCCAGTGAATGAAGAACCGTGGCGCGGGTTTTCTGTCACTCCCTATGTAGATATTGATATTGATAGTAATATGGTGCATTCTTAATCATCTAGTTTCTTTGCCGTCATTCGATGATTGCGTTTGTTTTTGTAACTGCGAAATGACGTATTTTTGGAATGTGTGCGTTTTTTATCCGTATAATTCGATAAAAAATGGTCGATTTCGTTCTTGGATAAGACGTTTTCGAAGGGCTCGGCCACCGGGCTCGTGAAGGGCTCGGCCACCGGGCTCGTGAAGGGCTCGGCCACCGGGCTCGTGAAGGGCTCGGCCACCGGGCTCGTGAAGGGCTCGGCCGCGGGTTCGGCCACGGGTTCGTTACGGGGCTCGGTTTTAACAATAAATATGGGTTCATCTTCTGTGGGTTGATTGAAAAATTTGTCAACGACGTCATCCAAAAATATTCCCTGATAATCTTTTATCGGAGGCAGTTGATCGCATTTCAAAAAATCCAGTTGCGCACGATCTGTATGGGTATGAAATGAACCATCGGACATGATTTCAACCGGCAATTCAATACGAGCAATGATGTATTTTTTGAGAGAAGATTTTTCCACTCCCCCTTCCGATATCATATTGTTGTTCAATAATATGATATGATAATTATTTTATGTTTTATGTGGATAAATGACGATATGTTTTATTTTTAGGCTCTGGTCTACCTGGGTAACGTTTCAATGAATGCCGTACGTTTTGATAACGTTCGTCGTTTCCGCCAGTGTGATCCACCTCCTCGTTTTGTGATACCGGCACGGATCCTCCATCAGAAGGACTCTGTGATGGTCCGCTGACGCTTGTGGGTACGGGTGCGGTACAAGTTCCGCTCAATTGAGGATATGATTCTGAATCTTCTTTATCTCGGAAATATTTTCCGTAACGTTCAAAATCGGTCTTCAAATCAATACAGTTCTTGGTGACGTCGCAAATTACATTGTTGGTGTACAATTTCGCAATACTGTCTAAGAATTTAATGGTTCCGATCGGGGTCGCGTCGTTAATGTTGTCCCAGGTTTGGATCAATAAATTGATTTGGTCAAAAAGATTTTCTTCTGTGATAGGTTCGTCCGTGATACTTTCATTGAACATACATGTAGTTAATATAGATGGTTTAAGTTTCGGTTCAGGATTACTTGCCAAAAAATTATAAATTTTTTGAATTTTCGCCGCACTTCCTGTATTGAGAACGTTGTTCCATCGTGTTTTTTTGTTTTCATCTGCGACTTCGTATGCTGGATCCGTTCCCACTTGTTTGAAATCAGTTGTAGGCGCTTCAGTGTTGAGCGTTTCATTTTTATAAAAATATCCATCCTTTTTTGAAATGTGAGGTTCTTGAAAATTACGTAAATGATATTTATTATTATCGTCTGACCCTATACCGTCAATGTAGGTACCGTAAATGTTATGGTACATGGACAAGAGACGGTCAAATATTTGGGTTTTAAGTTCATTATTTGTTGGGTTTTTTTTGTATTGACACAACATGATTTTGAGATCATTCGTGTCCGTGTAAGGTTGTGCCAAATAAGAGTTTTTACTGGCGGTAATGTTGTAAACACAAAACACCGAAATCAGGATTTTTTCGTAGAATAATACCTTGTTTATAGTGGCCTGGTCTGATGGCGAAAAAGACTGTTTGTATTTGTTATAAATCCATTTAATCATTTCGGAGGTAAACGTTTCGTCTTTGGGGATCAGTTTTTTTTTCAATTTAAAACAGTTCATGCGCGATGGGCAAAACGTGCTGATACATTTGAAATTGAGCTCCGGCGAATAAAATACAATGTTTTGATTCTTGATTTGCATGATATCCGCAATGTTTTCGCGCAGATCTTTCAGAGATTTATTGATAAAATTGCCTTCTTGTAAACGGTGTAGACAGACCTCTTTCATGGCATTGGATACTTTTCTGTTTGTTTCGATGAGTTCACCTATTTTATCCATAAATTGTGTGTATTGGGTGGAATTATCATTGAAGTAATTGCCAAATGTAACAGGCGTGATAGGTAAAGCAATAATTGTGTCTTGAACAAACTCTGTTTTTTTATTGAACCAATCGAAATTTCCGTAAATAAATGATACGATCTCTTTTATTGGCGGGTCTGTACTGGCGTTGTATCCTTCATAGTCTTGGTTCAGTGTGGCTATTACTCTTCCAATATCTGTTGTAATATCGGTTGTTGATCTTAGCATAGATTGCCCAACATTAGCGCCGGTTGGCTTATCTACTTTTGTAAGTGTTATATCATCTCCTTCACGCGGAGTCTCTTTAAACCATTTAATCGAATGTACTTTTGTTTTACCTTCATGTATAGTAGTAAAATATTGCTTCCATCGGTCGACAGCACCTAGTTGTGAGGTATAACCAGATACTTGATCAACACCATCAATATTCGATGACTTGAAATTTATACGTAATAAAAAATCTGTTACTGCTGAAAATTTATTACCGGGGATATTATTGAAATCAATATAAAAAGCGTTTATTGATTTATTGTAATTATATGGGGATTCAGGTTTACCAGTTTTTAAAATTTTTTTGATAGTATCATCATTAAAATTATCTTTAACATAATTAATTATTTCTACAATGGACTTTGCGAGGTGTGCGTTTTTACTGTTTACCGAATTTTTTGTACTAAACTCTTCAGTCATTTTAAAAAGAACCGCTTTAATAATCAGTATTTTATTATTAATATCGTTGTCGATTAGTTTTTGCTCATAATTGTCTGCTGCTGCTTTAGCTGCTGCTTTAGCATGAGCGTTACTTTTTTCGAATTTTTGAGACGCATCTAAATCAGCCAAAAGTCCGTTTAATATATCAATATTTTTATTGCGTTCCTCATCAATACCCTTTTTCATAGCATTTATTTCTTCAGTAACATTCTCTGCGAAATCAACCGAATTATTACTTTGATCCGCGCCTTCAGTATTAATAATTTGTTTATACAACTTGTATAAGTTTTCATCCGCCGAGAGTATGCTTTCAAATTGTGCTTTAAAGTCGGGCAGTGTCAAGTTTTTCAAATCAATCACCTTTTTCGCATCCTCGTAAGTAAATATTGTTTCGTATTTGGTTTCTTTATAATCAAAGCTTCCAGTATTATCGGTTTTAGGCTCGGTCATGTAATATGGACGGTTAATCGAACCCGGGGTGATGGGGGCTTGACCGCCTTGAACGCGGGTCCAAGGATCGTTGTCTCTTTCTACTTTGGCAAAATTGGTCAAAATAGTAGGATCGTCGCAAGCAAATGCGTTCTCCACACCCGCAAAATCGCCCACAAAAAGATTGACAGGAATACTCGGTTCGACCGCGCCCGCATTATCACTCGGAGCGCTCTTTGTAATTTTAATATGAATCAAAATATGACTACGAGAACTGTTGGGGTTGTTGGTGGTAGCCTTCACAAAACGGTCTTTGTCCACTAAAAATACGAGAACATTCCCCAAGGATTTATCGACTGCGTCGAAACTGTTGGGGGCTCTATTACCTTCTTTACGGTTTGTTCTATATGTATGATGTAAATTAGCGTCGTTATTTAGATAAGCCGTTATATCTTTATTTTCCTTGCTACCATTGGTTCTATCTGATATATAATCGAACGAATCTCCATTCAATTTAAATATAATAGTTCTACTGTCGCAACTGTTTGAAAAATCCGCACTGTCACACGATTTTTCCTCACCAATGAGCGTAGATTCAGCCGCATCGTAAAATTCTTTGACGTTTATTTC
>Ga0164296_1001890_pt1 | contig 21560 bp, 19 predicted proteins | sample GEODES057metaG_FD_113533 | JGI IMG/M metagenome (GOLD analysis project Ga0164296, IMG submission 113533) | Dystrophic lake water microbial communities from Trout Bog Lake, Wisconsin, USA - GEODES057 metaG | ecosystem: Environmental > Aquatic > Freshwater > Lake | place: USA: Trout Bog Lake...
TATCTGATCCTGCCGCTCCATTCGGTGGCGTAAAGCAATCTGGCTTGGGCCGCGAAGGTGGTTTTGCTGGTATCCACGAATTTCTTGAGACCAAATACATAGGCGTGGAAATTTAACCACTTAAAAATCTCGTATAGCCAGGAGTAGGCTCTAAGGATCCAAATCAAATAGGAGCTCCGCTTGCTCACTGCAATTCTGAAGAAATATCTGCGTCCTTATCGGGCGCAGGTGTATCTCACGGGGGGGGTAATTGAGGGGGTTTTGAGCGCAGAAGCCGATCAGAAGTGGCCGTGCCTCCATTTGATTTGACCCTCAATAGCTCAGGGCTTACCCTTAGGTAACGATTCGATATATCGCATAATGAAAAAGGCGATATATCTGGGCGGATTTCCAGTAGAGAGAAGGGTGGTTAGAGGTGCGTTCTAAGAGCGAAACCCTCGAATTCGCCATTCTCGGGCTCTTGGCACAGGGTCCCTTGCATGGATATGAGCTGCGCAAGCGGATCATGACCATCTTCGGGCCATTTCGTGGCTTAGCCTTCTCGGTCCTCTATCCCCAACTCCACCGAAGCCTGGAATCAGGCGTCATCCAGGAGATGGAGAGTGAGACCCCTGTTGGACGTTCACGCCGTAAGCGCATTGTCTATGCGATTACACAGGCAGGCCGTGATCAATTCGAATCGTCGGTTGAAGCTGCTGATCCAGAAACCTGGAACGACGAGAACTTTGAAATTCGCTTCGCCTTCTTCGGGCCAACGCCTGTTGGAAGTCGGCTACGGATTCTCGAAGGTCGTCTTCGTCGACTCAGCGAAAAGTCAGCAATCTTGCAAGCTGAGATTGAAAATTCACGAGCTAGTAAAGACAAGTACTTAACGGAATGGCGTCGTCATTCTTTAGATGCAGCTAATCGAGAGATCGCTTGGTTGCAAGACATGATAAAGACCGAAAGGAAATCTGCGTGACCACTACAAAAGAAATCCGCGTTGCGATTGTTGGCGTCGGCAACTGCGCAAACTCACTCGTCCAAGGCGTCACCTATTACAAGGATGCTTCACCTGAGAGTGAAATTCCTGGCCTTATGCACACCGTTCTCGGTGGATATCACGTTCGCGACGTTAACTTCGTTGCAGCGTTTGATGTCGATGCGAAGAAGGTTGGTCTCGATCTTGCCGATGCAATCTGGGCAAGCGAAAACAACACAATTAAGTTTGCGACTGTCCCTCAGTACAACGTAAAGGTACAGCGCGGAACAACACTCGATGGTCTCGGTCGTTACTACCGCGAGACAATCACCGAATCGACAGAGGCTCCGGTTGATATCGTCGCAGTGCTCAAAGAGCGCAAAGTCGATGTACTCGTCTGCTACCTCCCTGTTGGATCTGAAGATGCTGCAAAGTTCTACGCCCAGTGCGCAATTGATGCCGGCGTAGCTTTTGTTAACGCGCTTCCAGTCTTCATCGCCTCAGACCCTGTCTGGGCAAAGAAGTTCACAGATGCAAATATTCCAATCGTCGGAGATGACATCAAGTCACAGGTTGGTGCCACAATCACCCACCGCGTCATGGCTAACCTCTTCCGTGAGCGTGGCGTTCACCTTGACCGCACACTTCAGCTCAACGTCGGTGGAAACATGGACTTCAAGAACATGCTCGAGCGCGATCGCCTAGAGTCGAAGAAGATCTCGAAGACCGGTTCTGTAACATCACAGATTGAGTACGAGATGGGTGAGAAGAATGTTCACATCGGACCTTCTGATTACATTCCATGGCTTGATGATCGCAAGTGGGCGTATGTTCGCCTCGAAGGCCGTGCCTTCGGTGACGTTCCATTGAACCTTGAGTACAAGCTCGAAGTGTGGGACTCACCAAACTCTGCAGGCGTAATCATTGATGCAGTCCGTTGCGCAAAGCTTGCAATGGATCGTGGAGTCGGCGGACCTCTCACCTCTCCATCTTCATACTTCATGAAGACACCACCAGTTCAGTTCACCGATGATCAAGCTCGCCAGAAGACTGAAGACTTTATTTCAGGCGCTGCTCAGCATTAATTAATCAAAGAGAAAGCCCCGCTGATTATTCAGCGGGGCTTTTTTAATCTTCTCTTACTTAGCTTTCATTAGCCTTCATATTGAAGGATATAGAGACCGGCGTTGTAATCAGTCATATAGATAATGCCTTCTGCATCGACAAAGCAATCTGCGCTTTGAATAACTTGAGGACGATTAGGACGGTTATCCCACATGCGATCTGGCTTTGGTGGAACCCAATAAGCCTTCTCTTGTGGATCAAATTCGTTCTTGAGATCAAAGACGCGTAATCCAGCGTTCTGATAAGTGACGAAGAATGTGTCATCGCTGACAAATGAACCAGGACGATTCTCGTGGAAGTTATGTAATCCAAAGTGGCCGCCCTTATTTGGGTAATCCGCTTCACTTGGAATTGGGAAGGTTGAGATTGAGATTGGGTTCTTAGGATCGCGGATATCGAAGACCCAGATCCGCTTAATTCCATCTGCACAGTCATCCATCGTTCCTTCATCTCCTACGAGGAGAAGGTTGCGATTTGGAAGTGGAAGCGGGCTATGTGTTCCCCCTTCAAATGGTGGCGACCATTGCTTGTGCACAATGAGCTCTGGATTGGTGCGATCCTTCACATCAAGGATGACGAGTGAACCATCGCGCCAAGCGCCATAAGCAGTATCACCATGGATAACTGAATGGTGGTGTCCGTAACGCCACTTGAGTGGATCCCATGATGGCTTCTCACCGGCGGCGATGTTCTGTCCGGGAATCCACCACTTTCCAGCGATCTTTGGCTTCGCTGGATCTGCCATATCGATCGTAATAAACATGTAATCGGTGAAGCCTGTGAGCAGAGCTGATGCATAAGCCCAACGCCCACCCGTGTACCAAATGCGGTGAAGGCCAACGCCATCGACATCCATAAATCCGATTTCACGTGGGTTTGCTGGATCCTTTAGATCATAAACACGCATTCCTGCTTCATAGTCCTTCGGCTTCTTCATGAAGATCTCACCAAATGATTGGCCGTAATAATCAGCTTCATTAGGAAGTGCAGCAAAGAGATTAGCGGCGCTAATGACTAAGAGCATGTCATCACCAACCTGCATATGGATATTCCACGTGCCAGGCGCTGCTGGGTAATACTTTCCAGGGACTGGCTTACGTGGATCGCGAACATCAATAACAGTAAATCCATTTGAGAACATATGAGATACATATGCATAACCCTTGTGGACCATCAGTTGCATGCCATCGGCGCGATCACCTTGGAGTGTGTGTCCTAGATATTTAATACCCTTTGCGAAATCAGGTGTTTCTAACGCCATGAAGATGCTCCTATGGTGAATGGGTTGAAGCTTTGTTGCTAGAAGGCTACTTGAGGTAGAAGGGGCAATCAATAGTCTAGAGATAAAGTTTTCGATACAGTTACGCTCTCGTTATCTCTCACAGTAAAGGGTTTTCCATGGCATCGCTTGCAGATCTCCTCCCTTTTGGGACAGCCGTCGACAAGGTCTACACCGGAGCGATTTGGTCTGAAGGTCCTTGCTGGGTTCCCCAGCGTAAATGTCTACGGTGGAGCGATATCCCCAATAATCGAATTCTTGAGTATTACCCGGCGACCCGTGAGACCAGCGTCTATAAGAGTGATGTCGAGTTCACCAATGGTCGTACCCTCGATCTTGATGGTTCCGTGATTCAGTGCTCACACGGCTATCGCCGTCTTGAGCGAGATCGCGATGGCGAGGTCACGTCGATCGTCGATTCATATGCTGGTGTTCGCCTCAACTCACCCAACGATGTAGTTGTCTCCAAGGATGGAACTGTCTGGTTTACCGATCCTCCGTACGGGATCATCGTCGAGATCGAAGGCCACCCTGGCGAGAAGGAGTATAAAGATTGCTTTGTCTTTGCGATTGATGGCAAGACAAAGGAGCTTCGTCCAGCAGTAACAGATGTTGAAGAACCAAATGGCCTGGCATTCTCACCAGATGAATCAATTCTCTATGTTGCTGATACTTCAGCGTTATTTAAAGCGACAGGTAATCACCACGTACGCGCCTACGATATGCAAGATGGTCGACCAAAGAATGGCCGCACCATCATCACTATTAAAGAAGGTGTCGTCGATGGCCTACGCGTGGATAAGACCGGAAATATCTGGTGTTCGTCTGAGATCGGAGTTCAGATCTTTACCGCTGCTGGCGAGCCGATTGGAATTATCCCAACTCCAGAGAAGGTTGGAAACCTAGCTTTTGGTGGAGATGACGGAACTGATCTCTTTATCGCGGCTAACACCAGTCTTTATCACATCAAAACTGGCACAACCGATGCTGCTCAACACTACTAAGAATTAAGGAAGCGATATGAGACTAGCTCGAGTACAGACTTCAAGCGGAATTCGCCAGGTAGCGTTCACGGAAGGCAAGTGGCAGACCGTCGAAGATATCTTTGACTCACCGCTTCACTACACGGGCGAATCATTTGATGAGAGCGCAGTTACCTTTCTTGCTCCAGTAGAACCCCGCACCATTTTTGGTATGGCACACAATGGCACACCAGATCAAATTAATAATCCTCCTCAGGCTTTCCAGAAGTCAGCGCACACTGCTGTCGGACCGGGGGATGCAATCCACCGTGATGGTTCACTTGGGCAGATGGATGTTGAATGCGAACTTACTGCAGTCATCTCTAAAACTGCACGACACCTCACACTCGAGAATGCACTAGACCATGTCCTTGGCTTCACGATTGGTAACGACGTGACACTGCCAGAACAGACTCCGAAAGATAATCTTCTTCTCCAATCAAAGAATGGTGATGGATTCACACCACTTGGCCCATGGATTGAAACTGATTTAAAGTCCTTCGATAACGTAACTCTCTACGTGCGAGTTAACGGTAAGCAAGTGGTCAATACCAATACAAACCAACTCGCTCGTGGAGTTGCTGCTCAACTTGTCTACATTACAAAGTACACAACACTCGGAGCTGGCGATGTAATCCTCGGCGGATCACCCATGTCGATGTATGCGGTAAACGCCGGCGACCAGGTAGAGCTCGAGATCGAAGGAATCGGCATTCTCGCTAATCCTGTTGTTGGAAGTTAATTCACTCCAACAATTTCTAACACCTTCATGAGGGTTTCTGGGTCTCCAACATTTCCTGGAACCACGACATACAAGAGCTCTCTGCCGTTTTGATCATTCATAGTCCAGACTGAAATTCCAGGAAGTATCTGACCTAAGACCCAACCCTTTGTGGCGCCAATACCGGCACGCGCTACCTCGGCCGATGTAATTCCACCCTTTGCAACAATGACATCAGCGTAAGTACAGAGCTCTTGAACTGAAGCAATGATCGCCTGCATCACCTTCTCGCCATGTTCAAGGGTGTTGTGCTCCCCTGACCGATTTCGCTCTGATGTAACCATGGCGAAGGAGCGCTCCGTCAGCTTCTCTCTACCTCTCGAAATCACCTGACGAGCAGCACTTTTCGGGTCTATGAGCGCAAGTTCGGTATTAATAACTTCTGGCTCACCCCAGCGGGCTGCAATCTGAGCAAGTTGTTTGGTAGCACCCTCAGTATGCGAACCTGCGACAAGTAGAGTTGAAAAGTTACCGGACTTCAATGGGGCGCTGAGTAATCCAGAACTGCGAACCCCCGCTAGCGAAGCGGCGAGTGGAGCTGCGCTACGGACCACTAACGGAGAACTCTCGGCTCTTAAAATTTTTACAGCCTCTGAAATAATCTCAATATCACTATTATCTTGTGCATCAGGAACGATGACGCTTCCTGGTGTGACAGTTGCAAACTGTTTTGCGAGTGCTTGTGCTCCTTCACGAACCTGATCGAGCGAGAAGTAGACTCCTTTAAGTTCTGATTTCTCTGAAACAAAATCGACCATCGTGCTCGTCTTAAATGAGAAGACTGGATCGTGCGCAAACTCAGTCTCATCTGCTCTCTTATTTACTCCCTCAATCCGAACATAATGAACGCCATCAACTGTGGTCCGCCCGACATCTGGATAAGCAGGTAGGAAGAGGATGGAGTTGTTCTCTCCAAGAAATACTGAAGTTTCAGTAAAGATATGTCCACGCATGGTGGAATCTCCACGTAAGACATAATCAATCTCTTCGCCAAGAATTACTCCTGCTGCATCACCATCTCTCTTGATGTGCTGTGCCAAGTTAACTGCGTCAGATTCATTAAGAGCCCGAGAATTAGTTTGAAGGTAGACGCTATCGGCATCTTGCAAGACAGCGACTATGGATGCAACATCCCACTGCAAAAGAACTGTAACCCCGGTCGCACACTGGGTACCGGTCGGGTCATCATCTAAAACTATTGTCTTTATTTTCTGATTCCTAACATAAGTAACTCGGCGAGCGTAATTCCATCAATACCAGCAAGCTGCTCAGCTTGGGTTCGGCAAGAGAAACCATCGGCGAGAAATACCGTCTTTGACTCCTTTTCACGCAGGGCTGGCAAGAGTGCGTTCTCAGCAACTGCTTTCGAGAGGTCAAAATGACCGCGTTCCATTCCAAAATTCCCGGCAAGACCACAACATCCAGCTAGCTGTTTAAAGGTGATTCCAGTGCTCTGTAGAACTTCTTGATCATCTCTAAAACCCATCACAGCGTGTTGGTGGCAATGTGGTTGAACAACCAGACTCATATCGCTCAAATCTGGAGCGTTCCAAGTGAGTCGTAGGTTCTGTGGTGCTCGGGTAAGTACCTCAGCGACAGTTCGGGTCGCCTCGGCAACCTTAAGCGAACGAGGATCGTGTGGCAATAAATCTAAGAGATCAGAGCGCAGAACTGCTGTACATGATGGTTCGAGACCGACAATCTCAATCCCTTGTTCGACATACGGAGACATAACTCGTAAAAGATTGTTTAATTTCTTCTTTACACCATCGAGTTGGCCGGTACTGATCCAAGTCAAACCACAACATGCTGCCTCTTCTGGGATCAATACCTCGTAACCAATATGTTCTAGAAGATCTTTGGCAGCTTGTGCGGTTGTAGGAGTAAATGAATCTGTAAAGGAGTCGACCCATAGGAGAATCTGTGGCTTTGTCGTCTTGATAGGTACGTGTTTATAGGATTTGCGGAATGATTTTGGAGCAAAGGCGGGAAGTGATCGCTTGGAATCCATTCCACCTAAAGCGAGCGCGACTTTACGACCGATCGTTGATTGGGTGAGAAGATTAATAAGTGATGGTGAGATTGAAGCGAGCGCAGCCCAACGTGGCAACCAACCAAGCACGTAATGATTGATTGGACGCAATTTCCCCTTGTAGCGGCGGTATAAAACCTCTGACTTGTACTTCGCCATGTCTACTTCGGCTGGGCAATCACTTGCACAGGCCTTGCAGCTCAGACACATATCTAATGATTCTTCGACGACTGGGCTACTCCAGTCTGTCTTCTTCCCGGTATTTTGAGTCAACTCCTGCAGCACGCGTGCGCGGCCGCGAGTAACGAGGGATTCATCCTTTGTCGCAAGGTAGGAAGGACACATAAACCCACCTGAAGCTGAAGAATCAGCACGGCACTTACCGACACCTACGCATCGATGAACCGCTTGGGTGAAATCTCCATGATCATCACCGAAGGCGAAGCCACCAGATGACTGGATCGATACTGCGGTCGGACGACGTAGATCTTGATCAATACGTCGTGGATTGACAATGACTCCAGGATTCATGATGTTACGTGGATCGAAGGCCTCTTTAATCGCCCCAAACATTGTGATCGCATCAGGGGAGTACATCTTCGCCAAGATCTCACTACGTGCGCGGCCATCACCATGCTCACCAGATGGTGAGCCACCAAGAGAGAGAACTAAATCTGATGCCTTCTCTATGAAGGTACTAAAAGTCTTCGTCTCTTTATCCAGAGGGAAATCAATACGCACATGGATACAGCCATCACCGAAGTGTCCAAAGGGAACCCCTTGAAGGTTATGTTCTGCCATGAGGTTATCCATCTCGCGCATGTAAGTACCGAGATGAACTGGTGGCACCGCTGCATCCTCCCAACCAGGCCATGCCTGATTACCGCTCTGTGTGCGCCCGGCATAACCAGACCCATCTGCCCGAAGTTGCCAGAGGATTCGTGCTTCTGGACCAGCTGGTAAGACTCGTGATGCGATCGCATTTGATGCGAGTGCGATCTCTCTGCCTTGGGCTACGGCAGCCTCAGAGCTCACGCCCCCGACTTCAATCATCAACCAGCCTTTACCCTCAGGTAATTCAGGAAAACCTTTGCCCTTCCAATGTTGGCGAGCAACATCAATAAGGCGGATATCCATACCCTCCATGGCGAGTGATTTAAATTTTAGAAGATTCGGGACATCATCACCGGCTTCTGGCATTGATGCATAGCCAAGAACTACAAGGGCGGGTGCTGGTGCTTGTGGGACTAGCTTTACGGTTGCTTGCAGGATTGATACGAGCGTTCCTTCTGTTCCAGTTAAGGCCGCCGCTAAGTTACTTCCATTTTCAGGCAAGAGATGTTCTAGTGAGTAGCCACTCACCTGGCGGCCAAATCTTCCAAATTCAGTCCGTAACACAGCAAGATTTTGCGAGACGATCTGTTGTAGCCCAGGGATTGAATCAAAACCTTTCTCAGCAGTAAATCTACGGAGTCGTCCATCAATCACATCAAGTGAGAGAACGTTCTCAGCGGTCTTACCATAGGAGAGCGCATGTGGGCCACAAGCATTGTTACCAATGAGACCACCAAAAGTTGCACGATCTTGCGTTGAGGGATCTGGACCAAATCTAAGGCCGAATGGTCGAGCTTTACTTTGCAGGTTTGAAAGAATGACACCAGGTTCGACTGTTGCAGTACGAGCGACATGATCGAGGTCGATAATTTTATTCATATGCACAGAGGTATCGATAATGATGCCGGTGCCAATGGCGTTACCCGCTACTGATGTTCCACCGCCGCGCATGGTGACAGGGGTCTGACTCTCATGGGCGATAGCAAGAATCGCCTGAATATCCTCGGCATCGTGCGGCGTGACAATTAATTGAGGCGTGACACGATAGTTAGACGCATCCGTTGAATAGTTTTCTTTTTTGATCTGAGCGTCAGTGGTTAATCCACGTACCTCTTTGCTAAGGCGCGCCTTGAGTCCTGGGGTATCACCGATAACCAGAGACATTGGCTACTTCCTCCCAAAATAGTAAAAACTTCAGCGTATTAGTTGCCTAATACGCTGAAGTTTACTGTACTAATGAATTAACTCAGTATGAGTTACTTCACGCCCCATAGCTTGAGGTAAACAGCGCGATAGCCAGAAGCTGGATCGAAGATGTCTCCCTTTGGAACGTTGGTCTTATCGATCAAACCAGGTGCTGCAACCCAGTTCGCAATTGGTGCCTTTGCGAATGTGCTGTTGATTGCATCAACGATCTGCCAAGCCTGTAGGTATAGAGGCTCTGCAACTGTTGCCAACTGGTACTGGCTTGTACGGATGCGGTTAAGTTCAGCGCTATCTCCGTCACCAGCAGCAATTGCCCATGGCTGACCTGTTGGTGAGATTCCAGCTGACTGAAGGGCTGGCGCTGCACCGTTTGCATATGCACCGTTAATACCGAAGAAGTATGTGAAGTTCTTACCGTACTTCTGGAGCATTGAAGCGATGATTGCAGGCATCAACTGTGAAGTTGAAGAAATTGGTGTGTCCTTGATTTCTAGGACCTTACCGTATGGATCCTTCTTGATTTCTGCAGCAATTGCATTCGACTTTGCGATAGCAACTTGGTACTCGCTATCTGTGAAGATAACTGCGCCAAACTTTGTTGTACCTGACTTAGCGATTGCGTATGAAGCAGCTGTACGTGAAACAACGAGTGGATCTGTTGTTACGTTTGTTACCATTCCAAGGCTCTTGCCTGGAGTTGGGCCTGAGTGCCAACCAAATGATGGGATACCAGCAGCTGTAGCGGCCGCAATCTGAGCAGCCTGCTCTGTAGCATCTGTTCCACCAAGGATGATTGCGTTAACCTTATCGGCGATCGCAGCGTTCATAGCTGCTGAGCGACCGCTAGGTGTGGCTTGTCCGTCGTAAACCTTTACTGTCCAACCAAGGTGAGCGGCAGCTTCCTTGACGCCAGCGAGAACTCCGGTGATTCCACCGTTTGAAAGATCAGAGGCAACGAAAGCGATTGTTGCGCCCTTCATCTGTGCCTTTGCACCAACTGCAGGTGGGGTGAACCCAGACTTCGCAGAGAGGCTGTTGGCTACATACGCCTTAGCTGTTGCTACAACATCCGCAGCAGAAGCCTGATTGACCACTATTGCAGCTGGTACAACCAGTGAAAGACTCATGACGGCAACAAGGCCGAGTCTTACATTTTTCTTCATGTATTTCCCTTTCTTCGATGTGGGGTGTTGATTCTGGGCAGCGTCGCCGCTATTCCTTAGCATCCCCATCCGCGCCGGAACTTTTCCCGCTCGGAATTTTCTTATCTACTTTATTACGACGATTGCGACTTGCGATAGAGGCAATCGTGATCGCAGCGACCAGAGTGAGGCCGTTAAAGAGTGGTGTGAGGAAGAAGCTTCCTGGGAACATCTGAAGAAGCCCAGAGATTCCAATAACGGCAATGAAGATACCGACCACTGTTCCGAGTGGATTAACTCGACCCGGTCGGATCGTGGTCGAACCGATGAAGGCCGCAGTCAGGGCTGGCAAGAGTAAGTCGGGGCCAATATTGCTCTGCACGTTACCAAGCTGTCTGGCGCAGAGAAGATATCCAGCAAGGCCGGTGATCATGCCTGAGGCGATCATTGATCCATAGATATAGCGACTGCGCTTGATACCCATGAGCTCTGCTGCGCGAGGGTTTGCACCTACGGCATACATGTAACGGCCAACTGGGAGATATTCAAGGACGAGATACATAGCGATTGCAATGAAAATTGCGACAAGGAATGAGCCTGGGATGCGATCGATCGACCAGGTTCCGAACTTGTTAAATGCAGCTGCGCGTTGATTCTTAAGATCGATGACCTGTGCACCACCGGTGACTGAGTATGAGATGGCATAGATAACTTGGCCAGTGGCAAGCGTTGCGATGAAGGCATCCACTTGAGCCAATTCGATAAGCAATGCATTTATGATTCCAACGAGTGCGCCACCAGCAAGGATCATGACAAGTACAAGGCGGTAATCGAAGCCATGCATCTGCCATACAAGGGCCATAACCTGCCAAAGTCCAACACCATAACCGAAGGAGAGGTCGATCTTACCGACCGCCATTGGCAAAGTTACTCCGAGCGCCAAGATGAAGAGCACGGCATTTCCGGAAGAGAGAATTCTAAAGTTCTGTAGCGTTGGGAAGGTATGAGGCTTTGCGATAGCAAAGATAATGAAGAGTACAACAATGATCGACACCATGCCGTAGACCGGAACAACGCGACGCATGAAGCTTGATCCTTTTGGTGCTTCAAGTGCCGTGGATACGACGGAATTCTTGCTCATTACTTGGTGCCTCCTGAGGTTAAGACTGGATCTAGATTTGACGCGATTGAAATAAGATTATTGAAATTAATATCCGCCTTCTCAACAATCTTTACTGGCTTACCTTGGAAAAAGACAACTGCTCGATTCGCAACGCGGACAACTTCTTCCATATCGGTTGAGACGACGATAAGAGAGGTGCCTGATTCGGTAACTTCGCGGAAGAGGCCATAGATATCGGCTTTGGCACCAATATCAACGCCCATCGTTGGTTCTTCAAGGACGATAATCTTGTAGGAAAGTCCAAACCAGCGCGCAAGAATAACTTTCTGTTGATTACCACCCGAGAAGGTATCGAGTGAGAGATCTGGGTCGCGAGGGCGAACACCGAACTTATCGAGATGAGGCAATGATTGTGCACGCTCTCGCTTCAGAGTGATCGGATTATGGAGGCGACGTCCCCAAAGAAGTGGGTTGAGGAAGAGATTCTCTTTAACGGTCATTCCAGGACAGATCGCCTCGGTCTCGCGATTAGAGGTACTGAAGCCAATTCCCTTGCGGACCGCTTGAGAGACCTTCTTATATTTGAGCTTGCCTTCGGGAGTGGCGATTGATCCCATCGTTGATTGAATTACGCCCGCGATAGCGCGACCAATCTCATCTTGCCCCGCTCCGCGTAGGCCACAAAGTGCGATGACTTCACCTTTAAAAATATCTAGATTTATTGGACCCGCGTTATGAGTACCAAAATCTTGAAGTGTTACTTGGAGATCAGAGCTTGGTGCTCCGAATTCAGTATCCAAAACTTCTTTACCCACAATGAGGCTAACGAGTTCGGACTTAGGCAGAGAGGACACTGCGCGATCGGCAACAACAGAACCATTACGCATAATCACAGTCCGGTCTGAGATTTCATAAACTTCATCAAGTCGATGTGAGACATAAATAATGCCGACACCACTCTTCTTCAAATCTCGGAGGACTTCAAAGAGACGTACTACGTCATCTGCTGGCAGTGATGCTGTTGGTTCGTCGAGAACTAAAACTTTTGGTTTCTGGATCAGAGCACGTGCGATTGCAAGCAAGCTGCGATCGGTCCGGCTTAATGTGAAGATACGCGCCTCTGGATCGATTCCCCCAGCGACAATTCCCAATACATCTTTCGCTTGTTTGTTCATCGCCTTGGGACTGATCAGACCCAAGCGCCGTGGGTATCCAATGATCTGTGCAATATTTTCAGCAACTGTCATCCACTCAATCAAGCCGAGGGTTTGGTGAACAAATGCGATCTCTGGATTCTTTCCATCGAGAGCAATTTTCTCTCCATCGATAAGGACTTCACCGGAATCAGGTGTGTAGACACCCGCGAGCATCTTGATGACTGTTGATTTACCCGCGCCGTTCTCGCCAAGGAGTGCAACGATTTCTCCGGGATAAACATCAAAAGAAACATTGTTCGCTGCATGAGTTGCATAGAAAGATTTATCTAAACCTTTGATCTGCAGCACTGCCTGCGCATTACTCATCGACAGATTCCTTTAGCACCGTGAGACAGTAACAGGGAATAATGACCAGGCATAGGGTTATTTCGATCGTTATCTAAACGTTATTTAAGGAACCTTACGGTGAAGGGTTACCATTCCTTTATGCCAAGCCAAGCCTCACGCCGTATGCCGATCGCCCTCTATGCCCTGGCCTTGGGCGGCTTTGGAATCGGCCTCACAGAATTTGGAACGATCGGATTACTTCCACAAATCGGCGCAGATTTCAATATCTCTGCCGCAACTGCTGGCTACTTGGTCTCTGGGTATGCAATCAGTGTCGCGATTGGTGGAGTACTCATTACGATCGCAGTGACAAAGTTAGAACGCAAACGAGTCTTGCTTGGCTTAATGACGCTCTTTGTTCTTGGAAACTTTATTAGCGGAGTTGCACACACATTCCCCATCATGATGATTGGTCGCGTCGTCGCAGCTTTGTGTCACGGAGCATTCTTTGGAATCGGCGCGGTGGTTGCGACAGATCTCGTTGATTCCACGAAGAAGGCCCGTGCCTTATCTATTATGTTCACAGGATTGACCATTGCAAATGTCCTTGGCGTTCCATTTGGAACCTGGCTTGGACAACAGTTCGGTTGGCGTTCTACATTTTTAACCATCTCCGGTATCGGAGTCGCTGCTTTTCTGGCGCTCATGCTTCTCCTCCCGATTGATCCTCCTCACGATCTTGAGACCGGTCCACGCACAATTCGAGAAGAGCTTCGAGCTTTTAAACAACGTCAAGTTTGGTACTCACTTTTTGTCACCATCTGTGGGTTTGGTGGAATGTTTGGTGGCTTCACATATATCGCTTATACGTTAACTCGCGTTACGCACTTTGCAGATTCGTCGATTCCGTACATTCTTCTCCTATTCGGTGTTGGAATCTTTATCGGTAATTATTTTGGTGGGAAGTCTGCCGATAAGAATTTGAAAATGACAATCGTTGGATACCTCTCTGCGCTCTTCGTTATTCTTGTGATCTTCGCTCTAACGGCTACTCATAAGCCTTCGTCGGTAATCTGCATCTTTGTTATGGGAATCTTTGGTTTTGCACCAGTTTCCGCCGTACAGATGCGCGTCATGCAATACGCCTCGAGCGCGCCTACGCTTGCCTCTGGGGCCAATATCGCATCATTTAATATCGGTAATACGATCGGTGCTGCAGCAGGTGGTTACCTCATCGCTCGCAATTATGGATACACATCTCCGCTATGGTCGGCAGCAGGTATCACCGCACTTGCAGTTGTAATTTACTTTGTCGCCGATTTTGATGAGAAGCGCAGCGCTAAGAAGTTAACGCACTCTTAATAATCTCGACATCGTTTTCAGGAGAATTACTGAGCTCAATCGTAAGTTTTGCAGTTGCCCGATAGAGCGGATCACGCCGGCTAAAACGTTCGATTAGAAGATCTTCGCCATTTCCGATTAACGCTTGTCGGCCAACTCCGACCGTGCCGGCTCTCTGGATAATCTTCTCAATGGGCAATCTCAGGTAGATCGCAAATGTTTCTTCGAGGAGTTTGCGATTTTCTTGGCTCTCAATGACAGATGCCGCAGCTCCTGCAATAAATGGTGCAGGACGGGCGATGATGTCACGCAAATATCTGCCCTCTAATTCATGGAGTTGAGCAACAGGCAAGGCGGTTACTTGTTCTTCTGTTAGGCCGTAGTTATTCGTTATCTCGTGATCATTATCAAAATATGGCCAACCAAGATCCTTGGAAAGTATGGAGCCAAGAGTGGACTTACCTGCGCCCATTGGCCCTAACAAGATTACTTTCACCAACGAACCTCTGTTCTCTTTGCTACGCATTCCATTAGACTGAGGATATTCGAAATACTTCACGAGATAGCAATGGTACCCATTCATGGACTTCAAAGTTGGCTTGACTCGTGACCTCTCTAATGGTGCTGGTGGATTCAGCTGGGGTGAGATTGCAATCGAAACACTTTCACCGCTTAAGTGGGAGTTTATGAATAACTCTGAGCCATATCTTCTGCCTGCTGATGTTCGTGGCTACGACGGCGTCGCATTCGCGGGTGTGGGGGTAAGCGCCGATTCATTCGGATCGCCAGAAGATTCCCCTCTTGTGATCTCTCGCTTCGGTGTTGGGTACGACAATGTTGATCTCGCCGCCTGCACTCGAGCGGGTGTGGCACTCACAATTACACCTGATGGATCAAAGAAGCCCGTTGCAACCGCTGCCCTCACCCTCATGCTTGGCACAATGTTTCGACTCGTCGCCAAAGATCATCAGGCAAGATCTTTTGATTGGGCAAACCGAATTCAAGGTTTGGGAACTGGAGTGAACGGAAAAACAATCGGAACAATCGGACTCGGAAATGTGGCAAGCGAATTTTTCCGCCTCCTCTCTCCCTTTGAAACACGCCGCCTTGCCTTTGATCCTTGGAAGAAGCCTGTAGAAGCCGCCGCAATTAACGTTGAGTTGGTAGATCTCCAAACCTTGCTTGAGCAATGTGATGTTGTGATTGTGACCGCTGCGCTCACTCCGGAGTCTCGTCATATGCTGAGTACAGCGCAGTTCGCTTCGATGAAGGCCACCGCAATTCTCATTAATATCTCTCGCGGACCGATAGTTGATGAAGCTGCACTTATCGAGGCCCTTGAAAACCAGGTGATCGCTGGTGCTGGCCTTGATGTCTTTGAAGTTGAACCGATTGCACAAGATAATCCATTGATGAAGATGAGTAACGTTATTGTGACTCCTCACAACTTAGCATGGACGGATGAGCTTGCCCTTGGTATGGGTAAGAGTGCATTTGGATCTATCTCATCAATCAGCCGCGGTGAGATTCCCCAATTTGTTGTAAATCAAGATGTTCTGAATACTCCACAATTCCAATCTAAGTTAAGTAGATTTCTTTCATGATGGAGAAGGTGCCCGTAGCTGTAATTGGTCTAGGTGCCATGGGGTTGCCGATCGCGACAAACCTTGCGAAGGCGGGCTATCCCACACAGGGGTGGAATCGCTCTAGCGAAGCGCGCGAGAAGGCAAAGTCTGAAGGAGTAGATATTCGTGTAGGACTCTCTGATATCGACGCCCGCGTTATTCTCGTCACTCTCCCTGATCTGCCACAACTTATTGAGTTACTTGAAACAGGTTTACAGAGCGCTCTCAAACCCGATGATTATTTAGTAGTAATGAGCACAGTCTCCCCAGTTGAGATTATCTCCTTCGCAGGTGCACAGAAAGAGCTCGGTATTACCGTCATCGATGCACCGATGAGTGGAGGCGAACTTGGTGCGCAAGAGGCCCGTCTCTCCATCATGGTAGGTGGCGATCAGCCAAGCTTTGATAGGTTGAAGCCCATCTTTGATGTTCTCGGTAAAACTATTATCTTGCTTGGGCCAGTGGGCGCAGGTCAACTTACCAAGGCAGCAAACCAGATCGTTGTCGCGATTAATCTCGCTGCAATCGGTGAGGCAGTTACCCTCGCTCGCCGTGCCGGGCTCGATGCATCCAAAGTTCTAGAAATATTTGCAGGTGGACTCGCTAATTCTGCCGTTCTGCAGTTACGTCGCCCCAAAATTGAAGCGATGGATTTTCCAGCAGGTGGAAAGTCAAAATTCCTATTGAAAGATCTGCACTTTGCGCAAGATGCCGCTGGCTCAAGTGGCACTGAGCTACCAGTGACTGACTTAGTAACAGCGCTCTATGCCCAATTAATTGATCACGGCGATGGCGAGCTCGATCACAGTGCAATTATTCGTGAGATTGAGAGATTAAGTAATTAACCTCTTGCAACAATATTGAGAAGCTCTTCACCTTGGACGAGTCTCTCAAGTTGAGCAGTAACTAACTTTTTTGCTCGACTATCGAAAGCTGTCGAATTTCCGCCCACATGTGGAGAGAGCACAAGATTCTTTGCACTCCAGAGTGGATGGCCTTCAGGAAGTGGCTCAGGGTTTGTCACATCAAGACCAGCGAAGAGACGACCTGAATTCAATTCTGCGATCAGCGCATCGGTATCGACGATCGGTCCGCGACCGACATTCACGAGTACTGCGCCATCTTTCATCTTCGCCAAACGAGAAGCATCAAAGAGATTCTTTGACTCTTCATTGAGTGGAAGAACTAAGAAGAGAATATCTAGCTCCGGAAGACGGGAGTCGAGCTCACTCATCTTCACTGAACCATCAGAGCCAGAACGTGAGAAGAGCGTTACTTCAACATCATATGGAGCGAGATAGCTTGCCAAAGTTTTGGCGATCGACCCAGCGCCGATGATTCCAATCTTGCTATCGTTGAAAGCTGGATAGCGTTTGTTCGCCCACTTACCGGCAGCCTGAGCCTGAGCAAAGTCGTAAAATCCACGGCGTGATGAGATTGCAAGTGCGACTGCAAGTTCAGCGGTAGATGCATCGTGCACACCACGAGCGTTACACAGGGTTACTCCCGGCTTGAGAAATTCAAGGGCATCGTCAAAACCTGCATTGGGGACTTGCAGCGTCTCGAGATTTGTCATGGCTGAGGTGAATTCCAACCCCTTGCGGCCACTCATATAAGGAACAACATAGAAAGAGATCTGCGAAAGATCACTTGTCTCCAAGGGAAAATTCTTTGGATTGAGCGCTTCGATTCCGGCCGGGACCTTGAGATCTTCCCACTGAGTCCATACTTTATGAGTCATAGCGAAAGCATAAGGCACGGAGTAGCATCCTCTTGTTATCTAGTTGCAGGATTTGAGGGAGAGATGAAAGAAGCCAACTCACGTTTACAAGCACTTGTAGATGGATTATCTGATTGGGGAATCGAACAGTTTGTCTATGTTCCCTCATCTCACGCAGCTCCGGTCATTCGCGGATTAGAGGCACTCGGCGTACAAAGTGTGATGGCTAATCGCGAGGAAGAAGCGGTCGGTATCGCTGGAGGTTTGGCTCTCACCGGAAAGAAAGTCGCGATCGTGATGCAGGACAATGGATTCGGTAACGCTCTTACTGCGTTAGCAACATTCGCACAGTCGTATCACATCGGTTTTCCAATTTTTGCAAATACCCGTGGTGGTCTCGGTGAGTACAATGCAATGATTCACTCCATCTCAGATCCATCACCAGACCTATTGAAAAGGCTTGGGATTCGTGTTGAGAATTTAGGCATATCTGATTCAATTGATGTCTGGCGCTCATCTACTGAGTCGGTTTCCAAACTCGCCGTTATTCAACGTCGACCAATTGTTACAATGTTTGAATCCCTTCACCCAGGTATGGAGTCGATCAAATGAAGAGAATAGATGCGCTAAAAGCGCTTGATGAGGCATTTGGTAATGATCCGTTAGTGATCACTTGTGGTGCAACGGCGCGCGAAATGGCGAGTCTCTCGCGTAAGAAGACCCACTTGCCTCTCCTTGATTCCATGGGGCTCACGACGCCGGTTGGATTAGGAGTCGCGCTAGGTCACTCGGGTCGCGTAGGTGTGATCGATGGCGATGGCTCACTTCTGATGGGCTTTAGCATCCTCCCAACACTGAAGGCGTATGCCCCGAAGAATTTAATTGTGGTGGTCCTCGATAACGGTCAGCACGCTTCAGCTGACGGAATGTTCTCCCAAGCTAATGTCGTTGATATCGTAGGGGCGGCTAAGGGCCTTGGGTTGTGGGTTGCTGAATGTGACTCTGCCGAGGCGATGAAAGCCCATATTCAAGCCCAATCTAGCGCGGATTCGGTATCGCTCATCTTTGTAAAGATTGAGACAGGTAATACTCCAAATATTCCGTTCTATCTTGCAGATCCCGCAAAGCTTGGCTCGGATTTCAAGGAAGCAATCGCTGGTTAATTAATCTTGACCAGGACCTTCCCTGAGTTTGTTCCATCTTTGGCAACTTCAAAGGCTTTTACTGCATCTGTCAGTGGGAATTTGTGACTGATGATCGATTCAATCCATGGGTTTTCATTTAACATCTTTACTGCATCAGTGATCTCATCATTAAAACGAAATGTTCCGCGCAATGAAATTTCTTTTGCAACAAGTGGTGCAATGGCGATTGATTGAGGACCGGCAGCAAACATTCCCACTTGCACTACAACTCCAGCTCTACGTACTGATTGAAGTGCAGATGAGAGAGCGATTGGGGCTGCAGAACACTCAAAGACTATGTCGTAGGAATTGTCTGCTACCTCATCTTGGCCAATCTGAATTGTGTGAGAAGCTCCGACTACACGAGCTTGGAGTAGAGCTGCTGGGAGTATGTCGGTAGATGTGATCGAAGCAGCGCCCATAATCTTCGCAGCCGCGACGACACATAATCCGATCGGTCCTGAACCTGAGACCAAAACATCCTTACCCTTAACACCATCAGCGATATTCACTGCGTGAATCGCTACACCCAGAGGTTCGGCAAGGGCCGCCATCTCTAGTGAAAGGCTCTCTGGCAATATGCGAATCATGGATCTCTTCGCGATAAAGAACTCTGACATCGCGCCTTGAGTGTGCGGATGAGTCGATGCACTTCCGAGATAAGCACCGTGGGGCCACAAGTGTGGCTTGGCCTCAAGCCCTCTCTCACTCTCCCCGAATGTCGCAGGGTGCAGGGTTACGCGTGTTCCGACAGGGAGTTCACCCGATGGATCCTCAGCAATGACACCACTTAATTCGTGGCCCGGGATGAGCGGTTCTTCAACAACGAAGGCGCCATTAGCTCCATTGAAATAGTAGTGAAGGTCTGATCCACAAATTCCTACGTAGGCGACCTTGATACGTACCTCATCTGCTTTAAGAGGTTGGTCTGGCAGCTCAGCTAGTTCTCCATCGAGTTTTCCGTTGATGACAAAGGCCTTCATCTCTTCATCCTACACATCAAGATTAATCAAAGGTACCCTCAGGGCGTGACTTCATTAGCCGCACTTTCACGCACCACTGTGCCGAGTGAAAAGTTGATTCTCAAAGAAGTGCCTACCGTCACAGGAATCGTTCATATCGGCCTCGGCAATTTTCATCGAGCACATCTAGCGGTCTATACCGCCATTGCAATGCAGAAGTCGGGCGGTAACTGGGGAGTCTGCGCATACTCACTTCGCAATACCAAGCTTGTCTCAGCAATGAGAGCTCAGGACAATCTTTATAGCGTTGTAGAAATAGGTCCAGATACAGATTCGATTGTGATCCCAGGTATTCACACCCGTTCATTAGTTGGTCAGGGTGATATAGCAGAACTAATTACGATGATTTCATCTCCAGATACAAAGATTATCTCGCTCACTGTGACAGAGGCTGGTTACTACATCTCACAACGAACACATGGTTTGGATCTCGCTCACGAGGATATTACCCACGACTTATTAAGTGAAGACCCAAGAACAATGTATGGGATTTTACGTCAAGGGCTTGATCTCCGAATTAAAAATGGTGCTAGTCCAATCACAATCTTGAGTTGCGATAACATTTCAGAGAATGGCAATAAAACTGCCAGTCTCTTAAAGGAATTTGTTGCACTACGAAAAGACTCTGCCCTTCTGCTTGAATTCCTTTCATCAAGCGTTACATTCCCGAACTCCATGGTTGACCGGATCGTTCCGGGTAGCGAGTTACGACATCAAGATATGGCGGCGCAGCGGTTAGGACTCGCAGATAGCATCCCGATACCAGCTGAGAAGTTCTCGATGTGGGCGATAGAAGATAATTTCGCAGCCGGTCGTCCCTCTTGGGAGGATGCTGGAGCGATCTTTACGACTGAGGTTGAGAAGTTCGAAGTCATGAAGTTGCGCCTACTTAATGGTGCCCATTCACTTCTCGCCTATCTTGGTGCACTTCGCGGGTGCGAAACTATTCCAGCGGCTCGCTTTGATGAGCTAATCGTCCAGGCGCTAACTAAAGTGCTCTATGAGGAGTACCTGCCCTCGTTCGAGATGCCGTCTGGTTTAAGTGCTGAAAGCTATATTGAAGAGCTCTTCTCTCGTTGGTCTAACACAGCGCTCGGCGATAAGAGCGCGCGTGTGGGTAGTGATGGATCCACCAAATTGCCACAACGCATAACTATTCCTGCCCTTGTTGCAATGAAGAAAGGTCAAGAACCTCGCCTTCTTGCGATCACAGTCGCCGCTTGGTTGATGTGTCTTGCACCATTCAAAGATTTTACTCCAGGTGAAATTGCAAGGGTAATGAAGGACCCTGCGAAAGAAAAGCTCATAGCGCTAACAGCAGGAGCAGAAGATATTCATGGATACGTCCAAAGATTCTTTAACGAGAGTGGGATATTTTCAACCGAACTATCTGGTTCCCATATATTCACCAACCTCGTTGAGAAATATGTAGGGGCTATCTACTCACATGGAATTGAAGATGCTATTAGAGAAGCAGTTAAGTAGCGAGACTAGAGTTCTGTAAAAACTATTTCTTTACATAGCCGGAAGGACAGACCGGGTTTACACCGTAAGTAATTTTTGTTCCGTGGCCCGGCTCTGCCTTCGAAGGTTCAAATCCTTCACCCGCCACCAGAATTAAAAAAGCCACCCAGTGACTACACCGGGTGGCTTTTTTGTTGATACTTGTTAGATATCGA
>Ga0164296_1001891_pt1 | contig 21557 bp, 12 predicted proteins | sample GEODES057metaG_FD_113533 | JGI IMG/M metagenome (GOLD analysis project Ga0164296, IMG submission 113533) | Dystrophic lake water microbial communities from Trout Bog Lake, Wisconsin, USA - GEODES057 metaG | ecosystem: Environmental > Aquatic > Freshwater > Lake | place: USA: Trout Bog Lake...
ATAAGTTCAAAGAAAAATTTGGTTCTCCATCAGAAACCATAATTAGTTTTGGTGATTGGGAACAGAAGAAACAAATGAAATATAAAGAACCAACTAAAGGAATTGGTATGAGAAATTTATTCAGAAAGGCAGGTTATCAAGTCTATTTAGTAGATGAATTTAGAACAAGCTGTAGATGTTCTAAATGCGAAGGTGAATGTGAAAAATTCAGAGAATGTCAAAATCCACGACCTTGGAAGAAGAATGAAACCATTCTACGCCATGGGCTTCTCATGTGTAAAACATGTAAAGGCTTATGGAATAGAGATGTAAATAGTTCTTTGAACATATTCAAGATAGTGGAAGCAAAAATAGCAGGAAAAGAAAGACCTGTCTATTTGCAACGAAAACAAATTGTCAGTAATACTACTTCGGTATTACATAACCAAATTTTAGATGTGGTTGAAACACCGCAACTTTGATATTTTTTTTGGATTTAATCGTCCATTTTAAAATTTCAAAGGTCTAAATTGTAATAATATTCTTATTAAAAATACAACAATTAAAAATCTAAGATATAATATTAATGTAAATGGTAAGATTCAAGAAATAATAGTACCTGTATGTGGCTATAAGATTCTCTTAATGGATTTTGAATTTAGTAAAACTGATGGAAATATACAACAATTTTATAAAGATTTCAAATTAAATTTTGGATCTTCAATATTGCAATATATAGCTAGACTTGAATTTATTAACTATGATAAACTATCTGATATACCAAGAATAATTAATAAACTATTCGAAAAAAGTAAAAATAAAGAAGATGCACTATTGATTCTTGATTTATTTACAATTATTGATGAAATCTAACGGGGTATTGCGTAAAAGTATTTATGGATTACACATATAAGACTTATTTAGTGTTAGATGGCGGCCGCGGCGGAGGTACTGATGGCTAAATTACAAGATATACCATTAGAAAAAGATTGGTTGGATGATCCGAATCCACATAAATTCTCTATCTTTTGGGCATCAGGTATGTATAAATTAGTAAATTATAATATGAGAACTACAATATTGGAAAAGATATTAGAATATTTACCTAATACATTGTGGTTTATTCAAAATTATCTAAAATATTTTCAAGATTATGGTATTACAAGTAAAGAATTAATTCAAAGAAATATTACTAAATTATACAGAGGTATACGTAATACATCATATTTTGAAATAAAAATAGGAGACACTTATAATGATAGAGGATTTATAGCTACATCATATGAATTTAATATAGCTGACAATATATCTGGAAGAGACATGATTTTATATTTTGATGTTAACTCAATACCATTAGATACAAAAGTTGTTATAATTGATGATAGAATAGAAATGTATTTACAAGAATCCGAGGTTTTATTAATGCCGGGAAAAATCACTATAGTAAATGAAAAAAATACTAAATATGAACCAGATATATCTTTAATAAATTCTTATTTAAAAGCTCCTACACCTACTATTAAAATGTTAGGAGGAGGGGCTTTCAAAATACCAAATATAAAAATAGAAGGTAAATTATTAGTATTTTATAGAGCAATACATAATAGACCAGTTGAAGTTCTAAAAGTAAGAACAGTTCCATTAGAACCTGATAAAGAATTCCATCGCAATCTAAAAAGAACAATGGATTTATATGAATATATACCTGAATTTATACCTGAATTTATAGATTTACGGAATATTACACTCAAACCTCCTGAAAATATAAGTAATGAAGAATATACTGAAGCAAGATTAAAAAGAGATTCATATATGATTCATATAGCATTATGGAATGGCGAAGAAATAGAGACTATACATTTATTTGAATATGCTTTATTATTTGAAGAAGTATTTGATATGTCTAAAAAAGATATAGTTCAAAGCGAATTAAAAAGATTATTAAAAGAAAATTTACCTGTCTAAAAAATACCAAAATAATCTTACTTACGATGAGTTCTATTTGCTTGCATGCAAGCGCCGCAGTAACTGATCATGTCATGATCTAATTATCGTACACTTGTTTCATCATACGCGAATACCTTTAGTTCTTGGATTAATTCACAGAATTCATTTGTAACTTCTTTTTGTTTTTCATCGGTATCATTTATATATCCGCCATCTGTGAAATAATCCAGTTTCCTCTCTAATTCTTTATGTTTATTTCGAGCGTTTTCAGATAAAATAACATTACATAAGTCATTTGTAAAATTCGAAACAAGTTGCGGAAATACCGATTTATCTAATCTTGTTACCCATTTATTATTACCAATATGAACTTTCGAATGCATTGATCGCAGGTTTGTCTTTCGTACACATTGATTCTCTTTTATAGAAAATAACTCCTTATTATAATCTTTAATCATTTGAAGGGCATTTGTATATTTCGCTAATAACCATTTAATTTTCTTATGAAATGCTTCAGTTTTTACAAAATTACAATTGTCTACATCAGTTGAAAAAGATATTAGATTTATATTATTTTGAGTATTATTTATATTTGTATTATTTTGAGTATCTATATTATTCTGTGTATCTATATTATTCTGTGTATCTATATTTTGTACCAATGACTGATTTCTAAGAGTGTCTTTGTCTGTTTCTCTGGCTTTTGCACGTATTGCCGCTGCCGCTTCAGCCTCTAATTTAACTTTACATTTCTTTTGATGTCTGTATTTATTATGCGATAATGTAAATATCTCTTTGCAGTGTATACATTGTAATGGGTTTATCTTTCCATTACAATTTCTTACATGTCTAATATAATTTTGGCTACTAGATAATATTTTTTCACATTTATGACATTGTTTCTCATGCAAAGTATTAGGTGATAATTTAGCAACAAATGGGATACTATTTTGTTCATTTGGGATACTATTTTGTTCATTTGGGATACTATTTTGTTCATTTGGGATACTATTTTGTTCATTTGGGATACTATTTTGTTCATTTTGTTTAACATCCGTCTTTTCAACTTCTATATGTTTTATCACCACATGCTGAGTTAAATTATATCGCCGGTTACTTTTGTAGTCACAATATTCACACAAGAATATTTTAGCACTTTTATTCATCTTACTATAACAATATATATATTTATATCTTTAAATAAAATAGTCTACCATAATTTTGCTTATTTATAAACTAGTAAAAAATATAAGATTACTATAATGATAATATAAATAATAGTATAATATAATTAAGATTACCATATATTTGCTTATAAAAATAGTATAAAATAGAGAGAGAGAGAGCCGAAGAATTTTATAAGTCATCGAGAAATGTTTCTTGCTATATAATAATGGCTGAAGCGGAAATAAATGTTGTCTTTGAAGAAATAAAGAAAACGAAATCGAATAATCGGATTATAAATATTAAGAAACTTATTAAATTAAGTAAGAATAAACAAAATAAGAAATATATAATTACCTTTCTAAAAACTAATAAAAAATATAGAGTATTCTTAACTAAATATTTTAATAGATATAATAATGTACATCACGGAGGAGGTAAGAAAGAAGATGAAGCTTTTGCGGCTGCACAAAAATTGTTAGAGGCGGCAAAAGCTTCGTTAAAGGATGCATCGTCTAAATCTAAACCAGTTGCCGCAGCAGATGTTAGAGCAGCCAAAACAAATTTAGAAACCGCAGAAACAAATAAAGAAGCAGCTGACGCTGCCGCCCGACTCTCCGCTGTTACGGTCAGGCCAGGTACAGCCACAGTTGCTAATCCAACAACAGCACAAGCAGCACAAGCAGCACCAACACGACCGTCAAGTTCTTCTTCTTTATTACATTTTCCCCGTTTATTTAGAGGAAGAAAAGTTGCACCTGCTTCACCTCCTGCTTCACCTCCTGCTTTACCTCCTGCTTCGCCTCCTGTTCCACAAGCAAGACGACCAGGAAAAGAGCTAGCTATAGAACCAATACAAAGTAAACCCAACCTATCGCAAGCTGGTCCATCGGGTACATCGCAAGCGGGTCCATCGGGTACATCGGGTACATCGCAAGCGGGTCCATCGGGTACATCGTCATCACGTGCTAGGCCACCACCCCATCGACAACGTGTGCGGGTTTTACCAGAACTAAGCATCGGTGCTCCTGAAAATTATGAAAATTATGGCAATTTCGATGGATTATTAGAACCTACATATGGAATACCTGAACAAGTAATACCAGGTTTTCCATTGCGAAAAATAAAAAATTGGCATCAACACGAACCGTTAGCTGTAGTTAAAGGAATTCAAGTAGATGGTAGAAAAGAATATGGCGAAGGTGGATTTATCAAACATGACAAATATGCCCTAAAGAATCAACTTGAATATTTAGAAGGAGAAGTTACTGATGTACAGAAAATTCAATTAAATGAAGCATTTCTCATTTCTATTGATGATAAAGATATAAAGCTAAAAAATATAAATAATGGAATTAAAATTTTTAATAATCTATATTCGATACCTATGCCTCTTGTTAGGGCTAATAAACAAACAATTAATACAATTAATTTAATCCAAGGAATTGAAGATAAATATAAATTAGATGATAAAAAACAAGCATATTGGATTGCATCAAATATACCTTTAGGATTACTTGCTATTATTTGTGTATCTACACATAATGGAAAAGTATACGTTAATATTGTAGCAATAAAATATTGTGCTATTAGTATACAAAAAGCAGAAGATAGATTAGTACACCAATTAATCCCAAACTATAATAATTATAGCTATAATATTGAAGAAACACAGTTAGGACGTATTTTAAATTTAGCATGGAATACTCAACCATCTACTTATGTTTATCCTCCTCAACATCCGACTACATCAATTAGTCTACAAGAAGGCACAGGAATTTATAACCTTTCATATGTAACAACATTATTAGCTACAGCCCCTCAAATTATTGAAATTGTGGCGGCACCGCCACGTGGTCCTAGGCAACAAACTGCTAGGCAACCGCGGCCACAAACTGCTGTGAATGCAGCTCAATTATGGAATAGTAAAATCCGATTTCCATATGGTCCTCAACCACCATCAGAAGAACAAAAAATACGTGAAGAAAAATTAAAAGAACAAGAGACAATACTTAATACATTAGAAAAAAATGGAGATACTAATACAGAAGAATATGTTGATGGTATTGATTACGAACCTATTAAGTTCGATAAAATAGTATATAAAATTGGTAAAATAGTAATCGAAAATGTACAATTTACAGACGAAAATGGTAAAAGCGAAGTATTAAAATATCCTAAACTATTATATCATTATTACAAAGGAGAAATAGATCCCAATTCTCAGGACAAGATTCCTCCTCCAATAATACAATTTTTTGAAAAAAAACGTACAGATCTAATAGACCCTAATAGAAATGTTTTCAGTAAAGCCGCTCTTAGTATACTTAAAAGTACAGGTGAGGTAATAATTAATGATGAAGGTAACCCAATACAATCGAGAGGTGGAAAGAGAAAACCAAAATCCCGCAGTAAATCTGCAAAGTAAATTATTAATTTTTGATTTAAGCCTAATTATAAAAATAATTAATAAGGTTACTAATTAGAATGGCTAGTTTTACGCCAACAACAACGGCGTTTACAACTTCGAGTACTGTTGCGACTCAGCAGATAAATCAAACCGTTGCTGATCCATACTGGGCAAATGTAGTTTTATTAATGCATTTTGATGGACCGAATGGGTCCACGCAGTTTATTGATTCAAGTAGTTTTGCGAATACAATATCCAATCAGAGTACATCTTATCCTGCACAGATTTCAAGCACTCAATCCAAATTTGGCGGTGGTGCATTAGGTGGCGCAAGTGCTGTCTCTTCTTACTACACAAATGTAGCTACATCCCCTTGTTTCTCATTTGGAACTCGTGATTTTACAATAGAATTTTGGTATTATTGGAATGGAACATATGCAACAACTTCAGGTACGCAACAGGCTCTTATATGTAATACAACAGCAGCAATAACTACAAATAATTGGTATATTTGGTTTAGTAATACAGCAGGAAATGGAACGGCATGTATGCAATTTTACGTTAATGCAGTTGCCGGTTACGCATGCACAACACCGATTACAACTGGATGGGCGCACTATGCTTTTACCAGAACAAATGGTAATATCTATGCATTTTACAATGGACAATTACAATCAACGACAACAATTACCTCTACACAAGGTATTGATGCAGGTAGTCCAACATCTTATCCAATTATTATAGGCGGAATTCCAGGAAGTTCTTATTATCAGAATGGTTGGATAGATGAATTGCGCATTACAAATGGAATATGCCGGTATTCGAGCAGTTTTACGCCGCCAACTCAGCCATATCCTTCTGTAAATGTCGGATACGTCCAGGATCCAAATCTTTCTCAAGTTTCACTTTTACTTCATTTTGATAATGGGGTAACAGACGCGAGTCAGAATGCTCTTGCTGTAAACACGGCAGGTTCCGCTGTAATATCGGCTGGTAATTCAACAACATCCACCGGGTCCTCCGTATATTTCCCGCCATCTACCACTACGTCAACTACGTCAACTGCGTATACTTCATCTACTGCATATACTACACCAACAAATCCATATATAAATGCATCATACTCTGCTCTTTCATACACCGCATCAAATCTTGCACTCACCTCTTTCAATCCACTTGACACCATTTCCGCAGGTGCCAATGCCATGTTTAGCTTGAACAAACTCACAAGTTCTTATACAGGACCCGTAGCAAATCTTGCCATTCAGTTTAAAAACTCATCGAATGCAGATATTTACGCTGATAAATATGGAAACTTAACACTTATTGACACATCTCTTGGTGCATCAAGCAATGTCTCTATAACAAATAATGATCCTTACTTTACGAATGTAGCTCTTCTTGTTCACGGAACAGCAATTACAGATTCCAGTAAAAATACGGCGACTTTGACAGCAACTGGCGTTACAACATCGTCATCGGTGACAAAAACAAACTCAAGTTCTTTATATTATTCAACAACTGCAAATATTAATGTAATAACTCCAACTTCTTCGGTATACACTCTTGGAACACAAAATTTTACTATTGAGTGCTGGGTATATTTGACGGCAGTGTCCTATAGTTTAACTCAAGCTACAATACTCGCAAATTCAACATCTAGTTTTGCTGCGAATGGTTGGTTATTATATTATAATCAGAGTGCTGGTTTTTCATTTTATCCAAATAATAATGGTTCGGTTAATGTTACTAATACTGTAACAGCAAATACTTGGTATCATCTTGCTGGAGTTAGAAATGGAAACACTTTTACATTTTATATTAATGGAATTTCAAATGCAAGTGTGACTTCCACTGCAGCAAGTGATAATTCTTCTACAAATTACATTAATATTGGAGGAGCTATAACGAGTGTTACAAATTCTATGCAAGGATATATACAAGATGTGCGGATTACTATTGGTGTCGCGCGTTATACCGCGAATTTCCCAGTTCCTGTAATGCCATTTCCTAATTTCAATTTAGGACCACTCGCATATACAGGGTCATTGTATCCTCTCGTAAATACTTTATATGATCAGAGCGGTAATGCAAACCATGCCTATCAGATTTCGCCGTATATTCAAGCAACTCTTGATCCATATAATAAACTGATTGATTTCCGTGCAAATTATGGGTCATCTTATATGCAAATGCCACCAGGAACCATTCCTGCGAATACAGTCGGAAACACAGTGACATTTAAGTCAGGAACAATGACATACGCGCAGCAAAACCTCGTAGCTTACTATGATTTCACAAAAGTCAGTTCATATGCAGGATATGGTGCAACAACTGTCACGGATCTCAGCGGGAATAATCTTAATTTAACGTGGTATACTGTAAATAGTGCTTATAATACATTTACAGCAACTATACCTAGTTATACAACGTATGGCTATGGCGCACTTGTAACAAATAATGGAACACAGGCAGCTGTGATCAATACAACACTCGATTTGTCAAGAGGATGGACATGTGAGTGTCTTTTTAGTATGCCAGTTGCATCAGGTAATACTGGTTTAGTATTCTTTGGCACAAATTTTCAAGCATTTTCACTTGTAGATTATATTTCAGGAGGTCGCCAAATTGCTCTTTTGCCACCAGCTGGGTGGGTCAATAGTTCTGGTTTTACCACCGTAGCAAATACATGGTATCATGTTGTTGCAACTCTTACATCTACAGGTGTTGGAACTATATATATCAATGGAATCCTAAATACAACATTTACTTCTGCAACAGTCGTTTCATCAACACCATTGACAGGATATTTAGGTATTGGATATAATCCAGATGCGAATGCAGGTAATACCTCTACACTTACTAATTATGCACTCGCGCGTGTATATAATACAGCTCTCACATCATCACAAGTATGGGCGAATTACTGCTCAGCTTATAGCACTGGTAAATTTAAAGCAAAGTTTCCATCTTATGTTACGGCGGGTCTCGTTGGATATTGGGATTTCAGCACATACGCCAGTTATCCAGGAAGCGGGACAACATTATATGATTTAAGTGGGAACAATTATAATGCAACAATTACAGTAGGAACATCAGGCACAGGATATAATGCAACCGGTGCGTTATCTTATAATACTGTAACGACGACAGTGTTTACAAATACATCTTTTTATCCTATAAATTTTTCGAGTGGTATGTCAATTGAAGTTTTAGTATATTTTACAGTTAACAATCAAAACTTTTTATATATATCTTTAACACCAACATATACGATTCAGCTTTATATAAGTAGTACTCAAACTATATTTGTTCAACCAATAAATAATGGAACCACATTAAGTGGCATACAAACTTACTCTGGATATTCATTAAATATGTGGTTACATATTACAATAACGAGCACTTCTTCTACATCTGTAATTTACATAAATGGTATTGCTGTAGCACCAGCAAGTGGTAGCGGTGTATTAAGTGGATTATCTTCTTCTGCAACAACTGCAGGGACAATATATCTTGCAAATGGTTTTGTTGGTAAATATGCAATGACGCGCATTTATAATACTGCTCTTACAGCTACACAAGTCTCGCAGAATTACGCCGCTGTTTATAATAAACTCAGCGGAAATCCTTACGGTCTGCCACCTCCAGGACAAGCGGCACTTGCATTTCCTCAAACTACAACAACACTCCCAACAACTCTAGCGAGTTATACGAATATATCTGGTAATAAGTATTCTTATAATCTTTCTGGACAAGCATATGGTAACGGAACTTATATTACAAATGCATCATCCTTTTTAACAGGTCAATATCCATTTTTGGGTTTTAATTCAAATTTTTGGGATAGTGCACAAGTTGCACCATATTTATATAATACTCCTGCAGTAAATACAGCAACATACTATTCGACATCCTCAACTTCAACACTTGGTGGTAAATTTGGAGAATGGCTTTCAATTCAATTACCTGTTTCAATCTTATTAACATCTTATAAATTTCATATAGGTGGACCAGGTATTTATTCTTGGTATATAATTGCTTCAAATGATTCTACTAATTGGTATACACTAGATGATCGTTCTTCAGGCTCTTCATTTGTATATCATGACGCAGATTCTCCTACTTTTAATGTAACAACTTCAACTGCATATTCAATATATGCAATAGTTGTAACAGCAGTGTATCCAGGAGCAACAAATGTTCCTGGATATCAAACAGTGAATATTTCGAATTTTACTTATTACGGTATCCCGCAAACACCCCTCGCTCTTTACAATATGCCATTTCCTTTGCCAAATGCTCCATATATAACAACGAATTTGGCAGGATATTGGGATTTCGGCTTGTCCGCATCATATCCTGGAAGCGGCTCTATAGTTTATGATTTGAGCGGGAATGGGTATAATTTAACATACTATTCAAAACCAACTTATAATTCAACCGGTGCAATATCTATAAGTCAAACATCAAATTATGCATCATCTGCAACTGTTAGTGTAAGTGCTTCAAATTTTACATTAGAAATTTTAGTATATTTTACATCATTAGCAAATAGTCCAAGAATATTCTCTTATTGGACAAGTGGAACTTATATATATTTAAATTTGACAACAGCAGGACAAATATATATAAGTGGGTCTGGATATTATTATACTACGAATAATGTTATATCAATTAACACATGGTATCATATAATTGTTACAAATTCATCTACTATATATTTAAATGGGTCATCTGTTCTAACAACTTTGGGTGGTGCATGGGCAAGTTTACCTTCATCTGGACAAATTTTCATAGGTGATTTTGGAACAAGTTCGGGTTCTGCTCCTACATCAAATTCGTTATCTGGGTCAGTCGCATTTGCGCGTTTTTATAGTTCTACATTGACATCAGCCCAAGTCGCCGTCAATTACCAAAATGCCATTAACAGAATTGCAGGTAATCCTTACAATCTCCCGATTGCAACAGTAGCTACATATGCCGCGACAACTGTGCCTTATACAACAACTTCTCTTCTCGCCTATTGGGATTTCAATAAACCCGCGTCATATGCAGGATACGGCGCAACAACTGTCACGGATATTCAAAATACACTTCCTCTTACATGGAGCACATCTCCTACATTCAATAATAATGGGTATTCATCAGTTACTGCTGCAAGTGGTTATTACGCAGCATCTTCTGCGGTTACATATAATTTATCAACTGGATTTACATTTGAAGTCCTTATTCAATTTAGTGCAATTACAGGCACACAAACTATGTTATGTTATTCTTTAGCATCTGGAGCTACAACTGCAATTAATTTTAATCAAAGCGCGGGTCAAATTACACTACAATGTGCAGGCTCAACTGGAACAGGTTCTATTCAATCTTCAAGCACTGCAATTGTCGCAGGTCAATGGTATCATATTGTTGGAGTTTATTATTCTGCAACAGCTAGTGCTGATTTTATATATATTAATGGAACTCCTATAACTCTTTCTACAACTACAAATTTTACTAATCTTCCAACATCATCTGCATTACAATTTTGCATTTCAAATTTTGCAAATAATTATATTAATGGGAATTATGCACTCGCACGGGTTTACACGACACCACTTTCGGCTGCTCAGGTTTGGACAAACTATGGTTCTGCATATAATAGCGGGCGTTTCCAAGTAAAAACACCATCATATGTCACAACAGGTCTCGTGGGATATTGGGACTTCAGCACATACGCCAGTTATCCCAATGGCGGTAGTAGTGTATACGATTTGAGTGGGAACGGGTATACTCTTACATTTGCGGGAGGAATGGCAGCGAGTAATTTTATAAATACTGGAGCAATTGCAATGAATGCGAATGCAACAAGTATTGCATATGCATCTACTTTGACAAGTGTAACAACTGCAAATGGATTTACATTTGAATTTTTAGTTAAACCTACACTCGGAACTGCAATGGTAATGGGGTCTTTATATTCTGGAATAATATGTGGTATTGCTGCAACAAATGGTCAAGTAACTGTTATTAATCAAGGATCAACTTCATATTCGCAGACAACAGGAGGTTATTTTGTATCTTATGGTCTTTGGAATCATATTGTAATATCAATGCCAAGTTCTGGTATTGCAACTTCCTTTGTATTTTATGTAAATAATGTTGTAGCTACAAATCAAGGGTCAGGTTTAGCTAATTTTACATTTCCTTCATCTGGCACCTTTAATTTAGGTAATACAACTTCAACATCTACAACTGGTGGACTTAATGGACAAATTGCAATGATGCGTTTTTATAATACAACTTTTACAGCAACGCAAGTTTCTCAGAATTACGCCGCTGTTTACAATAAACTGAGTGGAAACCCATATGGTCTGCCGCCACCAGGACAATGTGGTCTTGTATTTCCGCCTACTTCATTATCTTCAAATAATACAATTTTAACAGGACAACCTTATGGGAATGGTTCTTATATAGTAACTGCATCAAATAGTCCTGGATATACTGCATATTATGGCACAGGGGGATGGACGGGCGCAACAGGAACATATTCAACGTCGAGCCCCTATGCTTGTTCATCGGGTAAAACTCTTGGAGGCGTTTCTGGTGAATGGATTGTAATACAATTACCTATACCAATTATTTTATCAGTATATAGTTTTCTTAATAATACAACTCCTATAACTGTATATCCTGCCGTGTGGTCTATTATGGGTTCAAATGATGGTATTACTTGGACAGTTATCGATGGAAATAGAACACCGCAAACAGGAACATTCACACAAAATCAAACAGGAATATTTAGTGTATCATCAACGACTGCATATTTATACATAGGAATGGTTGTTTCAAATATACAAGGGAATGGTGGATATTGGAATCAAGCTGCTATTAAATATTACGGAACCCCTGCGTCTTTAGTTTCACTTTACAATATGCCATATTACACATCAGGCGCCCCATATACAACTACAAATCTCGTAGGATATTGGGATTTTGGCATAAGCGCATCATATCCTGGAAGCGGTGTAAATATCTATGATTTGAGCGGGAACGGGTATAATATGACATTAACAAATGGTCAAGGATTTAATTCCACAGGTGCAATCAGTGAATCATGGACAACAACAACATATGCTTCGGTTCCTTATACTGCAGGATTTACAACTGCTTTTACTATTGAATTATTATTTTATTTAACAAATGTATCAACAAATCAATGGTTATTTGATACAGGCAATTATGGTACAGCAGGTATCTTCTCTTGTCTGATTAGTGGTAGTCAAATACAAATGTATGTAGGTACTGCTTTAACAGCTATAACAAATTCAATTAGTGCAAATACATGGTATCATTTTATGGTAACAGTTACAAGTTCAGGTCCAGCATTCTATATTAATGGTGTATTACAAACTTTGATAACTAATCCATCCTTAAGTAGTTCTTTTCCTTTAACATCTGGAACAATATTAACACTTGGAAATTGGGGGAATTCGGGTTCATTTACATATGGTTTCTTGTCAGGAAGCAAAGTCGCCTTTGCGCGTATTTATAATAGTGCTCTTACAGCCGCGCAAGTATCTACAAATTACCAAAATGCGATTAATAAATTATCAAATAATCCATATGCATTACCTGGTTTAGCTTATCCTTCTGCTGCATTATCAAGTAATACAACGACAATATCTGGGCAGGTTTATGGCAATGGTGTATATTTTACTATCGGTTCATCGTATGATAATGCAACTACTGATGCTGCTTGGTGTGCCTTCAATAGGATTACTGGAACAGCATTTAATAGTCAAATTTGGGGAGCAAATGGACCATCATATACTTCATCATCACCATATAATTATACAGGAAACACATATTTTACAACAATATCTGGTGTTGGATCTATTGGTGGAGAATGGTTAGATATTACTTTACCAAATTTTATAATATTAAAATCATATTCACTCCAAGCAAGAACAGATGCTTATCCAGGACAAATGCCTGGTGGATATTATATAGTTGGTTCACCTGATAATGGTATAACTTGGGTAAATTTGAATCAACAAACAGGTCTTGTATGGTCAAGTAGTCAAGTACAAACATTTACAGTTACCACAGCCACAGCATATAATAGATACAGGATTGTAATTACAAATATTAATTCTGCAACTGGAAATAATTATTATACATCTATTGGTGAATGGATGCTTTACGGTAATCCATTACCAAGTGTATATCATCCGCCATCTGGTTTTTCATCTACATCTCCACTTAATTATGGTGGCATAACATACACTATTTCATCATCTACATACAATTCCGGAAATCCTGCATGGAATTGTGTAGATTATAGTACATCAAGTGGTTGGTTTAGTAACAGAAATGATTATAATACATCAACTGGAATATTTGCATTATCAGGTGCTCCTTATGCAACAGTTGCTTCTGGAACAACATATACAGGTGATTGGGTACAATTGCAGCTCAGTACTGCAATATCAATAACTTCATATTACATTCTTGGAGGCGGAGTCAGTCCTTATACTACAAATCCTAAGAATTTTGTATTATTAGCTTCAAATGATGGTTCAACATGGACATTAATAGATACCCAATCGAATATTTCATGGTCAGTTATATCATATACATTTACTATTTCTCCTGCACTAACAGTGGCATATACATATTATCGTATTCTTATAACTGTTGCTACAGCTGACACATATGGATGCGCTTCTCTTAATGAATTTAGATTATTAGTATAATTAATAAAAATTATAAAAATAAAGCGATTTCTTTACACTTCTTTTTGTATTTCCTTACTTATAATGGAGGGCTTATTAGCTGGTGGAACAATTGTCAACGGCGTGCAAATTGGCATTAATGACTATCCTGTGGGGAATTTCCCAACGGTTTCTGCTACAACAATTGCTTCGGCGAATCCTGGAAATGTAGCTACACTTAAAACAGCTACAAATGCCGGGGCAGTTTACATAAATTCGGCGCAAAATAATATTACGCCGAATTCGGTATTCCAAACTGGTGGCGCTATTACACCGACGGGATACTATGATATTCTTGGCGCAGGAACAAACGGAACTCTTTATTCCATTATAGGACAAAACACATTCAATGGACAACTTTATTATACTTCAATATTTCCGTCAATTCTTTCAGAAACCGACCGCGTTGCAGTGGAAACCCAAAATACTGGCGTGCAACCCGCGACAAACTCATGGATAACTGAGTGGCCACCCATTGCATTAAATGCCTCATCAACAGGTGGAACTATATATTCTTGCCCTGTTTATGGACAACCATATGGTAATGGAGTTTATATAATAACTGCATCAACTACATATAGCACATCTGCTCCATGGTATGCATTTGATAAAATTGCAGTTGGATCATTTCCTATATGTTGGGCATCCGCTGCAAATTATAATGGAACTACTGGTGTATATGCTGGCACCGCATCTATTACAGGTTTAGGAACAGGCGAATGGTTACAAATTCAATTACCAACTGCTATATATCTTCAAAGCTATTCATTGACTTGTATTCAAAGTGGTGGTATTGGTCAGGCGCCTTCTACATATTATGTTGCAGGATCAAATAATGGAACTTCTTGGACAATTATAGATAGTAGAACAGGCATAAATTGGGTAACACAATTTCAAACCCAATATTTTACGCTAAATTCACCATCAATAGTAGCATATTCATATTATGTGATAATATGCAGCGCAGTCATGGCAGGAAATGGATATTTTGCACTGGATGAATGGCGGTTGTTTGGCAATCAGTATCCTATTTATAAAATTCCTGGGTTCATTAATTTCAAACCAACGCCAGTATTTGCTCTTGATAGATTGAGTCCGATTGCACTCGCATCAGCAAATGCTCTGTACAGTGTGCGTCGTTTATTTTCTACATGGACATCACCAGTTATTCAAATTCGCCGCGCAATAGATTCAGTTACTCTCGATTTTTATGGAGACCAGTATGGGACACTCATTTCTGCAACGGGTCTCAGTGTGCAGAACTTTATAGGAGGAACCACTACAGCAAATAGTATAGGTTACGTGACAGTTTGGTATGACCAAAGTGGTAAAGGCGCAAATGCTACACAACCAACAACGACACTTCAGCCTGCAATAGACTGGGTAAATGCTCGCGTTGATTTTACTGCACAGAGCGGCACAGCATATATGTCTATGCCAAATAGCACAATGCCAACAGGTGATCAATCGTATACAATTTCTTTTAAACACGCGGGAACGGCATCAGTTGGTAATAATATAGTAGTTGTAAGTGCATCTGCATTAAGCACTTACGTTAATCAACAAACACTTGAAATTATTGTAATAAATACAAGAGCTATTGCAATAGGATGGCAACCAATGCAATGGAACACAGGTGCTTCATGGCCAAACGCAGGTATTCCAGATACTATTACGACAAGTTATATTACTGGTGGTGGAACAAATAGTATGATAATATATCAAAATGGAACATCCGCTGGAACAAATAGTCCTGGAACTACAAGAGCAACTTTAGCAACTTACAATTACATTGGTAATAGTCCATGGCGAAGTGCACAATATTTAGGAACTCAACTTAATTATTTAGCAATATTTTCGTCAGCTCTTACATCTACTTATCAATCTACAACAAGTTCTTTACCATCTTCTGACCAAACCGTCATTGAATCACAGGCAAATTTCGCGGATCCTTATTATTCTAATGTAGTATTGCTATTACACGGTGATTATGATTTCACAGATACAAGCCAGTATAATGCAATATTGACAACAAGCGGGACAGCACCTACAATAAATGCGACAGCAACATATATTAAATTTGGAGCAGGGTCAATCGCATTTGGTGGCGCAGGATATTTAGTTACACCGACAAGTAATAATTATAATTTAGGTAATCAGAATTTCACTATTGAATTCTGGATGTATATTACAACAATAGGGTCAGGTAATTATGCATTATTTGATGGAACTTTATGGAGAATAATATTTAGCGGAGGTGCTTTAATTTTCCAGTGTTATGCGAGTGCAACAAATGTTTTCGTTACAAGTAATTCACAATTTTCAAATGCAACGATGTATCACGTAGCAGTCGTAAGAAATGGTAATACACTTTCTATATATTCGAACGGTGCAATAGTTCCTTTATCATCTGGATCAGGTTTATTACAGTATCCGCTTACTTCTACTGCAATCTCTATTGGCGGTTCGAGTTACGGTAATTCACCTTCTGGAACATATTTAGATGAAATTCGCATTACTATTGGTGTCGCGCGATATACTGCACCTTTTACGCCGCCCGCACAACCATTTGGTCCTCTCGAGTGGCCACCAATTGCGATGACATCTTCTGCAAATTCTGGCCAATTGGTTACAGGACAGTCGTATGGCAATGGAACATATACTGTAACGTCTTCGAGTCAATATGGTAATAGCATTTCACTTGTAAATTATGAAGCCTTTGATAAATCAGTAACACCTGCTTCAAATTCAAATACTTGGTTAAGTGGGAATGGTAATAATGGATTTACTAGTTATACAAGTGCTCTAGCATATATTGGTCCTTATTTCACAAATGGTATAGGAGGAGAATGGTTGCAAATACAACTTCCGTGCAATATAATTTTAACAGGATATTCACTCGGTGGTGGAAGTATCGGAACACAATGGTTACCTTCTTCATGGTATATTTTTGGTTCTCTTGATGGTGCACATTGGTATCAATTAGATTCACGCAGTGTTCCAGTAAATACAATTGGAACTTCACCAGTAAATCCATATACAATTAATGGATTATCCTTACCATATTATAAGTATTTTCGACTTGTTATTACAAGAAATAATAATACGACTGGATTTGATATTTGTGGTATTGGTGAATGGAAATTATACGGCTATTAATAGCAGTACTAAATAATATATATATGAAGTTATAATTATTTTTGTAGATTCTGATTTTTTTGTAGTATTCGTAGTATTTGTATTATTTCTATGGAGCGGACTCGTTATATTTAGAAATTCTGAAGTATAATTAAACTTCTTTGGCGGTAGTGGAGGTGAAAACGACGGCATAGGTGGGGGCGGAGAAGGAGGCATTGGCGGCATAGGCGGCATAGGCGGCATAGGACTGGGCGGCATGGGTGGGAGTGGAGATGGAGGCATAGGACTGGGCGGCATGGGTGGGGGTGGAGATGGAGGCATAGGACTGGGAGGCATAGGACTGGGAGGCATGGGTATGGGTGGGGGTGGAGATGGAGGCATAGGACTGGGAGGCATGGGTGGGGGTGGAGATGGAGGCATAGGACTGGGCGGCATGGGCGGCATGGGTGGAGGTGGAGATGGAGGCATAGGCGGAATTGGAGAAGGCACTATTAATATAGGAAGTGGAGGGGGGAATGGTGGTTCAGGTGAATGTGGTGGGAATGGAGGTTCAGGTGAAGGAGGGAATGGTGGTTCAGGTGAATGTGGTGGGAATGGTGGTTCAGGTGAAGGGGGATGAGGGGGTTTTGGCGGAGGAAATGGGGGGAATGGTGGATTCGGTGGAGATGGTGGTGGTGAACGGGGAGGAGGTTTTGGACTATATGGAGGTCTTGGATTTGGAGGATGAGGAGGCTTTGGTGGTTCAGGTGGAATAGGATTTGGTGGAGGCGGGGGCGGAGGTGGTGGTGGTGGAGGGGGTAAAGGAGGCATAAAGGGAGAAGGAGGATTTGGTGGTGGTGGTGGTGGAGGCGGCGGGGGATTTGGCGGCATAGGAGGAGGATTTGGATATGGAGGAGGCGGAAATGGAGGTGGCGGCATAGGAGACGGCGGCAGTGGTGGCAATGGACTGGGAGGAGGTCGTGGTCTAGGAGGAGGCTTCGATGGAGGCGGTGAAGATGGTGTCGTTGTCGTTTCAGCAATTCGAGAACCACCAAATAGTAAAGTACAGATTATAAATAGACGCAGTTTATTCGGCGGCATACCTAAAAATAACAATGAATAAAATTTGAATTTTCAAGGGTCAATCTCCGATGTTCGGATATACACATATAATGCGTCCATTAGAGATTTACGCGGTATGTAAGTATGTAAAATATCTTTATAGTAAATAATGGAAATAACGCGAGCTATTTCGATTCCTATAAAAATAAATAATCACGAGCGGAAGGTGTGGCATTTCTATTCAAAATCGTGCAGTGATATATCATCGACCATTTTGGACAGTGCCAGTGCAAAACACGGTGGTGTATTCATAATGTCATTTTCCTCAAATACACATAAAGTAGCGAATCCTCTTACGTGTGCTAGTCCCATAGCGACTCCACAAATATCAACATCATGTCCTATTATTGAAAAAATTCGCAAAAGAGTAAATATACAAAAAAAGAAAAATTGTAGAGAATATCAATATCGTGCAAATAGTCCTATTCCGCCGCCCATTCCGAAAATACAAATAATCGGTTTCACACCAATGCCAGTGATGGCCTAGACAGGGGCAGCGGCAGCCTAGACAGGGCGGCGGCAGCCTAGACAGGGGCAGCGGCCTAAAGGACCCCGCGGATTTCATTAACACTTTCGAGTGCTCCTTCGACCCATCCTTGATGAAGCGCTACAACTTCGCCCACTACATAAACACCTGGCATCGGATGTTGTGCTTTTTCTACAAATTCATAGCGGTCTGCATATTGTTTCCTGAGTACTTTATTATAATGAGTTCCTATAGGCCAATAATGATATTGAAGTGCACTTATTCCATTTATTAAGAGATGCGAAGGTATATTTAGCGCTTTTGCAACAGTTTTTTCAAAATATCTATACTGTTCTTCTTTATCTAATTTCTGAATTTTATGTAATTTTTTTGCAGAAGCATTATCAGAATATGCAATCATATAAACACCTTTTCCTGGGTCCATAGGAATAATTTCTTGAAGCGGCCCATTTACAACTATTAATCCATGTACTTTCGTCCCTAAAACTGCCGACGTTTCTTGCGAAAATTTAGCGTAAATGCGCAAAAATGGCTGTGACTTTATTTCGCTATAAACTCGCTCCTTGGGAAATAATTTACGAAGAGCATCTATATCTGCAGCTACAATACATTTTCTTGTTTTAAATACACCGCCGCCACCGCCGCCACCGCTACCATGCCCGCATTGTACTTTAATAATACCGTCGTCGTTTTCAGGAGTTATTTTATGAACAGGCATATTTAATTTAATATGTCGGCGACCTATATATTTTGTAAGTGTTTCGCCAAGTACTTTCCAATCTATACCAATTGCTGTCCATGGTTTGAAATTATCATCCATTCCATAAAAATTCATTACATCATTTGAATCAGCTAATTCAAAATCGGAATATCCAGATGCTACAACAAATTTCGGATAGTCTTTTACGCCGATAACTTGAGTTGCAAAATGTTTAAAATTCATTCTGGGCCATGGCGGTATCTGTTTTGCAACTTTATGTAAACTATTAAACCAAAAATCCATTTGATGTGATACACCTGATGCATATGAATGTTTTGCCGGAAATTCATTATATTTAACATGCAAATCTTTTATTAATTCTTGTAAAAGAATATCTTTCTCTTTGCGACCCACTCCAGCACCGCATACAACATTTACGCCCTCGAACATAGCATTATATGCACGACCACCTATATACGATTCTTTTTCCAAAATAAGTATTTTAGATCCCGGTGTTCTTTTCTTTATTAAATATGCACTGTAAAGACCAGCAATTCCTGCACCAACTATTATATAATCATATACGCCGACGCCTATGCCGCCTACGCCGCTCACGCCGCTCGCACTGCTCATTGCGTTCCTTATAATTATGGAAGATGATAATTATATAATTATTAATTTAATTAGTAATTGGCATTTAGATATGGATGATTTATTATATTCTTTATATCTGAGGTGATACCCCATTTTTCGCATTTCGCCATAATTACTTTTATGCGAATATCGCATAGATCATTTTTCATGTGCAATACAATATTCATATCCATTTCTTTTTGAACTGCTTTTTCCTCTAATAGAAAAGTTATCCATTCAATAGATAATTCAATCAATTCCTGTTTATTATATCCTGTGGGACTCTTTGTTTTTCTCTCGCGAGAATCTGAAAATTTGCGATTAAATTTATCAACCAGTTGTTCCTCAATTCTGTGCATAAGAATTGAAGAGTGTAAGATAATATCGAATTCTGAAGCGTTTATATTTAGCGTCATATTTAATTTACAAAACAAAAATTAAAATAAATCAAATTTTTAGAAAACCCAATCAATAATGACACCTCCTCCACAAGTGACAAATCCAGATGTATATCAAAAAGCAGTTGATAAAGTTAAAAAACAAGTACAAAGATGGCCGAGTGCATATGCGAGTGGAATGGTTGTATCTGAATATAAAAGGGCTATGGCTGCTCTAGGACAAAAACCATATAAAACCGCCCCCGCTCCCGCGCAAAAATCGAAACAACTGCATCATCCGCCGCTCCCGCCATTGGCACGGTGGTTTGCAGAAAAATGGATAGATATTCGCACAGGAAAACCATGTGGGGCGGTTCATAATAAGACGTATTATCCAACATGCCGTCCGAGTATAAAAATAACTGGTCAATCTCCACTTATCGCTGCGGAACTCACTGCCGCACAAAAACGCAAAATGATTGAACAAAAACAAAAAGCAAAAGAAGCAACAGTCCACTATAAAGAAACAAAACGCCCTCACAAAAAATAATTTACAATCTATTCACAATCTATTCACAATCTCTTCACAATCTCTTCACAATCTCTTCACAATCTATTGTTATATAATACTAATAATACTAATAATACTAATAATACTAATAATACTAATAATACTAAAACTAAAAATAAATTCATATAGTTTGAGGTGTCGATAATATAATAGATTTCTCTGATATATTATTTGATAAACTTTTATCTGGATTATCTACTTTTCTCCATTTTTTTTGTTTATTAAATGTTTGATTTTTATAATATAAATTACAAAAATTAGAAGGATTAACTCATGATGAATTGA
>Ga0164296_1001892_pt1 | contig 21555 bp, 24 predicted proteins | sample GEODES057metaG_FD_113533 | JGI IMG/M metagenome (GOLD analysis project Ga0164296, IMG submission 113533) | Dystrophic lake water microbial communities from Trout Bog Lake, Wisconsin, USA - GEODES057 metaG | ecosystem: Environmental > Aquatic > Freshwater > Lake | place: USA: Trout Bog Lake...
GAGTGGGCTCGCCGCGGTGAATCTCATTCTGGCCTGGCGGCTGCTTCCTGAATCACGCATTCCCGGGGCGATTCGCATGGGGATGGGTCGAGGCCAGATGATGCGCCACGCGCTTGCCAGCCGTGAGTTGGGGCCCTTGGTGTGGTTGTCATTTTTTGCGACCTTTGCCTTTGTCGGGATGGAGGCGACCTTCGCGCTGCTCGGTGCGCATCGATTTGGATACGGACCCGGGGCAATGGGCGGGCTCTTTGCGTTTGTGGGGATTGCCGCGGCGGTCGGTCAAGGGGTCCTCGTTGGGCGACTTGTTGCGCGGGAGGGTGAATTTACCGTGATGGTGTGGGGCCTCATCGGGACCGCGATCGGTCTCGGGCTGTTGGCTGTGGCAGTCAATTTGGCCTTGGTACTCGTGGCACTTGCCATTTTGGGTGTGTGCTCTGGACTTGCCTTCGCGACGGTCACCGCAATGATTTCCCATCGCGCCCCCGAGGATGCACAAGGGGGTGTGTTGGGCGTTGCCGCATCGACAAGCGGCCTCGCGCGGGTCGTTGGACCGATCGTTGCTGGTGTGTTGTTTGAGTTTGCGAGCCCAGCTGCACCGCTTGTCCTTGGGGCTGTGATCACGGCCATCTGCGTGGTGGGCGCACTGAAAGTCGTCCGTCGCCCCGTTGCCGCGTAGGAACGTCACCCCTGTGCGCGAAAATACTCGCGATCACCACTCGCATTTTTCATCGAGATGCGGGACAGTTGACATCGACGCAGACCGACGCCGCGGAGCCGGAAAATTGATAGCTTGCGATTCGCGATGAAGAACCGACACATTTTGCCGCTTACGGCCATCATTGTTGTCATCGGGGCGCTGACTGCCGCCGGTATCTTTTTGGTGCCGTGGCTCCCAACTGCGTCGACAACCGAGGCGCATCGGGTCGACAGCCTGACATGGTTTTTGGTGATCGTTTCCGGCGTGATCTTTACCCTCGTCACCAGCTTCGTGGTCTACTCGATGTGGGCATTCCGGGTCGGCGACGACGATGATCAGGATGGCCCTCCGACGCACGGAAATACCCAGCTGGAAATCATCTGGACCGTCGTCCCAGTGGTGCTTTTGGCGGTGATGGCGGTGTGGTCAGTGATCGTGATCAACGACAACGAAGCCACCGCCAAGACCCAAGTGCACGTCCACGCGAAGGCCTGGCAGTACGCGTGGGAGTTCAGCTACCCCTCCGGAATTGCAACCGGCGACCTGCATGTTCCCACCGGGACACAGGTGGTGATGGATATGAACTCGTTCGACGTGATCCACGGCTTTTATGTGCCGCAGTTCCGGGTGCAAATGGATGTGGTCCCTGGCGTGACCACTCACCTCAGCTTTACTCCGGACAAGGTCGGCACCTGGTACGTCATTTGCAACGAGCTCTGCGGGGAGGGGCACGCGCAGATGCGCGCACGAGTGATCGTTCAATCTCCTGCGGATTACGCGGCCTGGCTCGCAAAAGCGACCGTCCAGGCCAAGACGGCTTCTGCATCATTAGGTGCGTCGATCACCGCGGGTGGCCACGCATGATGGCTTGCTTTCGCACATCTCAATTCCTGACATCCTGAGGAACGAAACGATGGCTACTCACGCACCGACACACGCACACACCGATCACGGGCATGGGCACCACGCGCCGGCGCGCCCGACCTCGTATTGGTGGAAGCGCGCCTTCGTGGGGGTTGTGGTGGGCATCGTTCTCGCCCTGGGCCTGGTCTTCCTTGCGCGGTGGGCCTTTGGTCTGACGCCGCTGTGGGAGCCACAGGTCTACTACACGATGATTTTCATCCTTGCGGGCGTCGGTTTCCTGGTTGGAATCGGGTGTTTTGACTGGTGGTGGGACTACCTTCGCGGTCGTCGGGTCAACTACGAGGACCACTCGCTTCACGGGGCGACGTCATGGCGTGATTACTTCCGCGTGAATACCGACCATAAGGTCATTGGTATTCAGTACATGGTGGTGACGTTCGCCAACTTTGTGATCGCCGGAGTCTTCGCCGAGGCGGTTCGTGTGCAATTGGCACAGCCGGGTGAGCAGTTTGTCAACGGGCAGACCTACAACGGTTTGTTCAGTGAGCACGCCACCATCATGATCTTCGGATTTGTGATCCCCGTCTTCGCCGGCCTCGCGAACTACATCTTGCCGATCATGATCGGTGCCAAGGACATGGCATTTCCACGGTTGAACGCGCTGTCGCTGTGGCTGCTGGTGGTGGCAGGCATCCTCTTGATCCTCGCTCCGGCATTCGGCGCCTTTGGCTCCGGCTGGACGGCATACCCGCCGCTCGCCTTGCAGGGAACGACCGGTACGACGATGTTCGAAGTCGCAATCCAATTCGCAGGTGCGTCCTCGATCGCGACCGCGCTGAACTTCCTGGTCACGATTGTGACGATGCGCGCTCCGGGCATGACCGTCTGGCGGATGCCGCTGTTGGTGTGGGCGAACGCAACCACCTCCGCGCTGGTGGTCTTTGGAACGCCATTCATCGCCGGGTCCCAATTCATGTCGTTGTTTGACCGCGTCATGGGCACCAACTTCTTCAACGCTGCCAATGGTGGTGACGTGCTGATGTACCAGCACGTGTTCTGGTTCTACTCACATCCGGCCGTCTACATCATGATGCTGCCGGGATTTGGAATCATCTCCGAAGTCATTGCGACCTTTTCGCGGAAGCCAATTTTTGGGTACCGGGCAATCGCCTTCTCGACTGTCGCAATCGCCATTCTCGGCTTTGGTGTGTGGGCCCACCACATGTTTGTCTCGGGCATGGCATCGTGGATTCGCATCCCGATGATGATGACCACAGTCGTGATTGCAGTGCCGACCGGAATCAAGATTTTCTCCTGGCTGGGCACCTTGTGGAATGGGCGGATCCACTTGAAGACGCCGATGCTGTTCGCATTGGGCTTCATCGTGATGTTCACCATCGGTGGTCTGTCTGGCGTGTTCCTGGGAACGCTGCCCGTCGACATCAACGACCACTCGACCTACTTCATCGTTGCCCACATCCACTACGTCTTTTTCGGCGGAAGCGTGATGACGATCTTCGCCGGTACCTATTACTGGTTCCCGAAGATGACCGGCAAGATGTACAACGAGAAACTCGGTCGCATCCACTTTTGGTTGACCTTCATCGGTGCAAACCTGACCTTCTTCCCGATGCATTGGCTGGGGACCCAGGGCATGCCGCGTCGTGTCGCGGATTACGCACCACGCTTTGCGACGGTGAACCTCTTCATCAGTCTTGCAAGTGGTTTGATGGTCATTGGAACGGTGGTCTTTTTCTACAACATGATCAAGTCCTGGAAATCGGGTCCCGCCGCGCCGTGGAACCCGTGGCGGGGACGCACGATGGAATGGTTGGTGTCCTCACCACCAAGCCTCTTCAACTTTGATGCAGTCCCGCAGGTTGTCGGCGGTCCGTACCAGTACGGAATTCCTGGTGCGCGTCACGCAGTGGTGTTTGCGGGTCCAGAGTTGGGCGGCGGCGAGCTGAACGAGACCGAGAAGCGTCTGATTTTGGTTGTGGCCGATCAGGCTGTCGCGTCACCTGCGCTGATTAACGAAATTCGTGCACGTCATGCAGAGGGCTTCTGGCGCTTTACCTTCGCGGTTCCATCGAACGCCAAGGATCATCGTGCCGCCGAGCGCCGGTTGGAAGTGGCACTGGCCGTGCTTGCTGAATCCGGAGTCGATGCAAATGGAACCGTGATTGACGCGCCGCCGATGCAGGCGATTGACAAGGTCATGCGCGACGAGGATGTGCACGAGATCATTTTGACGACCTTCCCATTGGGCAACTCATCATGGCTCGATCAGGACATCGTCGATCGCGCTCGTAAGGCGACCAATGTTGCGGTTGCGCATCTCACCGTGCTGCCCGAGGAGGCCCGTGCGTCAGTGGTCTCTGGCACGGTGCAGCGCGTCGCGGTGGTTGCCAACGACGGTGTGGATAGCCCGAGTCTTGCCGAGATCGTGCAGGCCCGCGCGGACATTCAGCCATTGACCGCAATCATTCTCTGCCCACTCTCGCTGGATGGTCCAGGTTGGACCGATGACGCTGAGGCAACCCGTGTTGAGGCCTCGACACGTGCTGCGTCGTTGATCTCCCAGTTGCAGCAGGCAGGAATTCAGGCTCGAGGAGAGGTGATTGACGGCACACCCGCCGATGCGGTGCGTCTCGCTCGGACCGCACACAACGCCGACCTGCTCCTGCTGGTTGACTCGGTCTCCGCAGCAATCACTGAGGCGGCCGGATCCCTTCCTGTGGAGCAGATTTCCACCGCAACATCCGGTGCGTCCGAGGGTGGCCGATGACAACTGAACCTGTCACATTGCACGGCGCCGATCTCCACGGCGGTGAAACGGGAACGTCCGATCACCGCATGAGTCAGGGCACCCTCGCAATGATCCTGTTTCTGGGATCTGAGGCCATGTTATTCGCCTCGTTCTTTACTGCGTATTTCATGGTGCGCTACAACATTGCCCAAGGAAGCTGGCCTCCGATTCGGGATGCAGCGACTGGGGCGCGATTTGTGCTGCCGAAGGGGATCACCGCAGTCAACACCATCTTTTTGGTGTCGTCGAGTTTCACATTGTGGTGGGGCGAGCATCGTTTGAAGCACGGGGATCGTAAGTCCCTCGAGCGCGGATTGCTCGTGACCATTTTCCTCGGTCTGACATTCCTTGTGATCCAGTTGAACGAGTACGCGCACCTTGGCTTCACGCCGCAAGATAAAGCCTTCGGTTCGGTGTTCTACTCACTCACCGGTTTGCATGGATTCCACGTTCTCGTGGGTTTGATCCTGCTGATCATTTGCTACGTCCGCGTGAAGCGTGCGAAGGACTTTTCTCCGACGCGGGCGACAGTGCTTGTGGCAGCATCGCTCTACTGGCACTTCGTCGATGTGGTCTGGGTTCTCCTCTTCTTCTTGGTCTACCTCCTATGATCGAAGGACTGTTGATGCGTCGAGTTCGCCAAGGACTTCTTGGTGTATCGCTGATCGGCGGCCTGCTGATCGCAACCGGCTGTGGGACAACGAGCGTGAGCAGCAGCGATTTGGCCGCCGGCAAACAAAAGTTCACTGCAATCTGCGGCGGATGTCACATGCTGGCCGATGCGGGGACCAAGGGTCAAGTTGGCCCGAACCTCGATGATGCCTTTGGTGCCGCGCGCGCACAGGGATTCAAGGCGAGCGGTATGCAAAAGCTCGTTGCGACATGGATCAGCGAGGCGCAGCCGCCGATGCCGCGCGACTTGGTCAAGGGTCAAGACGCAACCGATATCGCCGCCTACATTGCCAGCGTTGCAGGTACGGCGCCGCAGAGCCAGGTGCGCCCTGCGCCCCCTGCGGATCCGCAAGCACGCCCGGTGAAGTTCCGCACCTGAGCTGGGGCCTGTCGGGCCAATGAATGTGGACCCGCAATGAGCTCTCTCGCGTTACATGGCACGGGCGTCGCGATTACGGGTGCATCTCGTGGAATCGGTCGCGCAGTGGCAGAGGCATTTCTTCGGGAGGGTGCGCAGGTTGTCGCGATGGCACGGGCAGCGTCGCACCTTGACGGACTCGTCGCCGTGGCCGAAGAGCTCCCTGGCACGCTGCGTGCCTGCATTGGCGTCGATCTGGCCGACCCGGCGTCCGTTGCGACGGCCTGCGAGATGACCTGTACGGCACTTCCATCGATCAATGTGTTGATCAACAATGCAGGGATCTTGGGACGGAGAGTGCCGCTTGTGGCGACGTCCCCTCAGGAGATGCAGGATGCCTTTGCGATCCACGTCACCGGCCCGTTGGGGCTGGTGTCCGGATGTCGGGCACACATGCCGCCCGGTGCCGTCGTCATCAACGTCAGCTCGGGCGCTGCCGGTCGTGCATCCTGGGGTGCCTACGGCGTGTCGAAGGCTGCCATGAATGCATTGACGATCATGCTCAGCGATGAGCTTCGTGCGGACGGCGTGCGCTGCATCGCCATCAACCCTGGAGCGGTACGTACCGAGATGCGCCGCGCTGCATACCCGTTGGAGGACCCCGCAACGTTGCCCGCTGCAGATAGTGTTGTCCCTGCATTTCTGGCGATTGCTCGTGGGGCACCCACGAGCGGGGTAGTGGAGGCGCGCACATGGACCAACTAGCTCCAATCCCACGACTGCGCACCAATTTTGGCTGGCGTGAGGTCGATATCGAAGGGGTCGATGAACCTTTGGTGCGCGTCGATGAAATTTCGGATCGCATCATTGATCAACCGCTCTATCACCAATGGGGTCGTGCGGGTGCGCTGCCTGCGTCGTGGGTACGTGCCGGCGTGGCGACACGACTTGCCCGAGTGGTCGACGATCTCCCGAGTGATTTCACATTGATCGTTTGGGATGCCTACCGCCCATTGGCGCTGCAATCCTCACTGTTCTATCAGTATGTGATGGAACTCAGCGCCGTGCATCCCGATTGGCCGGCGGATGCGATTGAAGAGGCTGCAGCGCGATATGTCACCCCGCCGAGCCCCTCGCGGGTCGCACCCCCACCGCATCTCACAGGCGCCGCAATTGATCTGACATTGGGGTTTGCCGACGGCAGTGAGCGTGATTTGGGAACCGCATTTGATGCGTTCGTTCCTGAAGCCGATACTCGCGCCTTTGAGGACGGTGATCCAGAGATTCGTGAGTTACGCCGACTCCTGTACTGGACCATGCATCGCCACGGCTTTACCAACTACTCAGAGGAGTGGTGGCACTTTGACTATGGCGATCAGTTTTGGGGACTCGTGAACGAGTGTGCCGCCCTCTACGGGCCTGCGGAGTTGCCAGAGGCTAGCTAGGCGGAGTCCTCGAGCAACGTCGCATCGTATTCGCGCAGCACTGCTGCGAGCAGGCTCGGCCGGTTGGTCACGATGCCATTGACACCGGTCACCACTAATTCGTGCATGAGTTCAGGGTCGTCGATCGTCCATGCGTAGATGCCCAGCCCAATCCGCTGCAGGCGCTCAACACTTTTCGCGTGCACAAGGTGCGCTGGAATGCCGACTCCTGAAATACCGTGGTGGGGTTCCGTGCCTCGAGCCGAGATGCTCACCAGTTCTGCAGCGCCGGTGATGGTGTGCATCACCGGAGCGCGTACTCCCTGTGCGTGCAGTTCGGCAATGACCTCAGGCAGGAATGACGTATAGGTCACCTGAGGGCCCATCTCGAGTTCGTGGACGATCTGTACCAAGGGCTCAATGGCATCGGGCGCCTTGATATCAAAGGTCACGCGAATCCGATCGCGTGCGAGCTCAAGGACTTCATCGGGTGTCGGTATGCGCTCGCCACGCCCTGCATCGAGGCCGCGGATGGTGGCGTAGTCGGTGGCGTCAACCCGCCCATGTGCGTTGGTCGTGCGTTCGAGGGTGTCGTCATGAATGATCACGCACTCTCCATCACGACTGAGGCGCACGTCGGCTTCGATGGCATCGGCACCTTGCCGGATTGCCTCTTCAAATGCCGCGAGCGTATTCTCCGGACGGTCGTGCGACGCCCCCCGATGGGCGATATTCCAGATCCCAGTCATAGCCCGATGATAGCCCCACTGTGTGATTTGTCGATTCAGGGAAGAAGGTCATCTGGGTGATACCCCTCCCGGCGGGCTAGCATTGCGACTTGTGAGCGTTGATTCCCCTCCGGTAACTCCTGTGCGTGGCGTGCGGGTTGTTGGCACATTCGCGTCCTTGGTGCGCTTTCAGCACACCATCTTCGCGCTCCCCTTTGCGTTAGCTGGCGCGCTCATGGCGCACCAAGAATGGCCGCGAGTCGTGGTGCTGTGGTGGATATTGGTCGCGATGGTGGGTGCACGATCGCTTGCGATGGCGCTCAATCGGGTGATTGATGCCCGCATTGATGCGATGAATCCGCGTACCGCCGGCCGTGATCTGCCGCAGGGGCGTCTGACGCGGCGCCAGGTGGCGGTGTTCTGTGCACTGAGTATGGCGGCGCTGTTGATCGCAGTGAGCCAGTTACCGCCACTGACCTGGTATCTCTGGCCAATTCCCGTGCTGGGCTTTGTTGCCTACCCCTACGCGAAGCGGGTCACGTGGCTGTGCCATCTCGTGCTTGGGGTGGTGATTGGCATCGCCCCGGTCGGCGCATGGATTGCGGTCACGGGGCACATTGCACTTGCGCCCGTGATGCTGTGGTGCGGCATCGCGACATGGATGTTTGGATTCGACGTTATCTATGCGCTGATGGACATCGAATTTGATCGTGCACACGGCATCTATTCGGTGCCTGCCCGATTTGGGCCTGAGCGCGCCTTGATAATCGCGCGGTCCATGCACGTACTCACCGCGGTGTGTTTCGTGCTTGCGGGGCTCTTTGCCGGTTCAGGGCTTTTGTATTTCGTGGGTGTCGCGTTGTGCGCAGTGGTGCTGGTGATCGAAAACATCGTGGTCGATCCGACCGACATGCGACGCATTCAAGCGGCCTTCGGCACCGCGAATGGGGTGTTGGCGATGGTCTTTATTGCCTTCGTCATCCTTGATATCGCGGTGCAGTGATGCCCAATGACCAACAGCACACCACGCTCATCGACGGGCATGGATTGGTACGAGCATTTGGCGGACGCCGTGCTGTCAATGAGGTTGACATCACGTTGCAACGCGGCCAAAAGATTGCGATTGTCGGTCCGAATGGCGCGGGCAAAAGCACCTTGATGCGCATGCTGGCGACGCTAATGCGCCCGGATGTGGGACACCTTCATATCTTGGGTGCGTCCATACCCACGCAGGCAATGCGTGCTCGTGCGGGTATCGGCTACCTCGGCCATGACCCGATGGTCTATCTGGATCTGACGGCGCGGCAAAATCTCGAATTGTTTGCGGACCTCTATGGGATTGATGACCCGCAGGATCGGGTGGTCGAGGTACTGTCGCTCGTGGGCCTTTTGGCACGAAGCCATGACTGCGTGCGGACATTCTCGCGGGGAATGGCGCAGCGATTGGGGTTAGCGAGATTGATGCTGCACCGGCCGCAGCTCGTTCTACTCGACGAGCCCTCAACAGGACTCGATCGTTCTGGACGTGCGCTGCTTGATGCACTCATCGCGGAGATCGGACCTGCGCAGGGGATGGTCATGGTCACTCATGAGATCGATCGTGCCCATGCCAGCGCCGATGAGGTGCTCATCATGCGCACAGGTCGCATTGTCGGGCAGGTGTCGACACGGGCCAATAGCTTTGGTGATTTGGCTGCCGTGCACGAGGAACTGACCCGATGAGCCGCGCGGGTCGACGCCACTACCGCGCATTGGTGCGCAAGGATCTTCAACTTGAGTTTCGCACCCGCGAGACGGTCGTCGCGATGGGCTTGCTGAGTCTGGTGGTCATCATCCTGTTCCAATTCACCGTTGGCGCGCGCGTCGGAGATACGCGTGCAATCGCCGGTAGCGTGATGTGGGCAACGCTGGCGCTCGGCGCGGTGTTGGGGGTGGGCCGCACGTGGGTACCCGAGCGCGAGCAGCGGGTACTCGACGCGATGTTGATGGCACCGGTATCGCGCTGGGTCATGCTCTGTGCGCGGGCCACCACCTTGGTGATCTTTCTTTTGGGCGTACAGGTTGTGGTCGTGCCATTGACTGCGGTGTTTTTTGCAAATGGCACCCAGTGGATCAATTTGGCCTATATCGCAGGCGTGTGCGTCCTGGCAGATATCTGCATTGGCGTGCTCGGTGCGTTGCTCGCATCAATGAGCGTGTTTTCTCGTACCCGAGAGCTGGTGCTGCCGGTATTGCTGCTCCCCACGTTGATCCCTGTGGTCATCGCTGCCGGTGGTGCAACCGATGCGGTGCTTGGTGCGACGCGCCAGATGGGTGAATATCGAGGTTATTGCCTGTTTTTGTGTGTGTACGCGGTAATCTTTTGGCTTGTTGCCTACGCCACCTTCGACTACATCCTTGATGACTGAGCCCGCTGCCCGTCGACTCCTTGTGATGGGCCTTGTCACGGCGGCATTGATTGCGCTCGCCGTGGTTGGCCTGTTTTTGATTGCCCCCGAAGATGCGGGGCAAGGTCAGGTGCAGCGCATCTTTTACTTCCATGTCGCGATTGCCATCGTCTCGATGATTGCGTTTGGCATTGCCTGTATCGCGGGGATTATGTATCTGCGTCGTCCACGTCCATGGTGGGATGACGTGGTTGTCGGTTCGGTGCGGTTGGGATTGGTGTTTTCCATCCTGACCGTGATAACCGGGTCGATTTGGGCAAAGGCATCGTGGGGGACATGGTGGGTGTGGAGCGATCCCCGCCTCGCGACCTACACCATCGTGATTGTCCTCTACGCGGCGTATTTCGTCCTGCGCAGCTCCGCCGAGGATGGTCGGCGTGCTCGCTACTCGGCGGTGTATGCGGTGGTGGGATTCGCATCGGTGCCGGTGTCGTTTTACGCGGTACGGATCGCGCAGTCCTACGTGCACCCAGTGGTCTTCACCAGCAATGGCGCAGCAATGCCGAGCAGTATGTTGGGATGGTTTTTGGTGTCATTTGCGGCAATGGTGATGCTGTTTGTGACGCTCCTGCAACGCGAGTTATTGCAATCCCGGGCAGAACGAGCGATCCATGAGCTCAAACTGCGCCTCGAGCAAAGATAGGTGCGCATATGAGCGGGGGTACTCAGTACGTTGTGGCTGCATATGCGGTGATTTGGTGTGTCCTGGTGCTGTACATGATCGTCACCGGTCTGCGGACGGCGCGGCTTGCGCGCGAGGCCGAATTATTGGTGCGGCTCGTGGACGAGCGCACGCAGGCCCACGATGGTGGTCGTGTTGACGATGCACCGCGCGCATAGGACCGGGACCTTCGTCCCCGTTTCCTCGACCTTCGGGTGGCGCCACGCCCTATTGGACTGCGCTAGTGTGGGCCCAGTAGTACAGGCGCTCCACGGCCATTTGGTCGTGTGTGCATGACGCCACTCGCGCCGATATTTATGGATCTTGTCGGTCGCCCGTGCCTCATCGTGGGAGGTGGCACGATTGCAGAGGGTAGGGCCCGCATGCTCACAACATATGGGGCGCATGTGACACTCGTCGCGCCGGACATCAGTCCTGGCATCGCACAAATGCGCACGGAGCAGCGTTTTGTGGCCCATCACGAGCGCGGATTTCGTGCCGACGATCTGGATGGAATGTTCTTGGTGGTCGCGGCCACCAATCTGCGTGCCGTGAATGCACAGGTCGCTGATGCAGCGAGGGCGCGCGGCGTATTGACCAATGTGGTGGATGACCCCGAGTCATGTGATGTGCAGATTCCCGCAATTGTGCGCCGTGGAGACTTGACCGTTGCGATTTCCACCGGAGGGGCGAGTCCCGTCGTGACGGCACAGATTCGACGTGAACTCGAAGCGGCGTTGCGTCCGGAGTGGGCGGATGTCCTTGATCTGCTTCGAGGGCTGCGTGAACGCACCAAGCAGCGCTATCCTGAATCTCGCGCACGAGCGGAGGCGATTCGCGCACTCCTCGCTGATGCGCATTTGATGGAACTCGTGCGGGTGCGAGACCTCGATGGTGCCACGGCATATGCATGCACGGCACTCGATCTTGAGGGAGCGGTGTAGGTGCAAATCGTCGTCGTCGGTCTGTCGCATAAAACTGCTCCCGTGGAGCAACGTGAGAAGGCCGTGCTCTCGGAGCGTGAGTCGCGCAATCTCTTGCGCGCGATCACCCAGACCACGATTGCGACTGAGGCTGTCGCCGTGTCCACCTGTAACCGCACCGAGATCTATCTGGTCACTGGTGATCCCGCCGCCGCTGAGCAGTTGGCGATGGACGCGCTCGTTGCCCACTCGAGGATCGCGGCGACCGATTTGCAATGCGCCAGCTACACCTACCGCGATGAGCGCGCAGCAGCGCAACTGTTTCGCGTGAGCTCGAGTCTCGATTCGATGGTGATTGGCGAGAGTGAAATTCAGGCGCAAGTGCGGGGTGCGTGGCAGCAGGCAGGCGAGGAAAAAGCTGTCGGGCCCGTCCTGAATCAACTCTTTCGGAATGCACTTGAGGTTGGGAAACGAGTGCGGTCCGAGACACGTATCGGGCACGGCCCTGCGTCAATTCCTGCGGTTGCAGTGAATCTTGTCCAACAACACATCCCCAACCTCTACACCGCACGTGTGGTCGTTGTAGGTGCGGGGGATATGGCCGAGTCGGTCCTTGTCAGCCTTGTGAGTGCGGGTGTGGGTGAGCTGGTGATTGTGAATCGGACTGTCTCAACCGCACGTGAGCTCGCGGAGAAATATGGCGGACGCGGAGTTGGATTCGATGCCCTTGAGGATGAACTCATCGGTGCGGACATCGTGATTGCATCGACAGATGCACCGCATGTCATCTTGGATCGCGCTCAGGTCGAGAGCGCGCGTCGCCGCAGTACACGTGCCCAGATGGTGATTATTGATATCGCTGTTCCACGTGATGTCGACCCCCTGATTGCGGGATTGCCGAATGTGGTGTTGCACGACATCGATGATCTTGAGCGGGTGGTGGAGATGAACCTCAATGGTCGCCGCCAAGAGGCAGTCGTGGGCGAGCAAATTGTCGCCGATGCTGTTGTGGGATTTGCTGAGTGGCGATCGGGGCTCGCGGCTGCACCGGCAATTCGTGATTTGCGAGATCGGGCCGAGGAAATTCGCCGTACGGAGCTTGCGCGCAGCGACCACGCATGGGAGTCGCTCAGTGACGCAGATCGCATCCGTTTAGATGCGCTGACAAAGGCCATCGTCAATAAGCTTTTGCACGAGCCGACGGTGCGTGCGCGTGCTGCTGTGCAACACGCAGAGGGTGTACGTCATATCGAGAGCTTGCGCCACTTGTTTGCACTCGATGACGCTGCACACGATCACTCCTCGGATGCAGCGGTTGTCGATTCGCCATCGCCGCGCGACCCGTCCCGTTTGGCATAGGGGCACTCCGATCCGGTTGGTTGCCGCGACACGACGCTCCCCGCTTGCGCTCGCGCAGACCACCGCGATTGCCGCACAGCTTGCCGCCCACGGCCATCAGGTCGATCTACTCGAGATCACGACGACCGGGGATCGCTGGAGTGCCACACCCGATCAGCCTGCCGCCGACCGCGGCATGTTCGTGAAGGAACTTGAGGAGGCGCTCCGTGATGGACGCGCAGATTTCGCAGTGCACTCCGCGAAAGATCTTCCCGTCGATCTGCCTGAGGGACTGACTGTTGCCGCCGTTCCGCCCCGCGAGGATGCGCGCGATGTCCTGGTCGGCGTGACCGGTGGATTGGCCGCACTCGCCGTTGGTGCGCGAGTGGGCACCAGCAGCCCCCGCCGACAGGCCCAGCTTGCGGTGTTGCGACCAGATGTCGAGGTTATTGAGCTGCGCGGCAATGTGGATACGCGTCTTACCAAGCGCGATCGAGGTGATGTCGAGGCACTCATGCTTGCGGCTGCCGGCCTGATTCGGCTCGGGATCCAGCGCCCGGATATTCTGGTCCTATCGCCACAAATATGCGTTCCGGCCCCCGGACAGGGGCTTCTCGCGATTGAGGCACGTCAAAATGATCTGGCAACCGGCGAGGCATTGGCACTCCTGGATGATCCCGATGCGCATTTCAGTCTTGAGGTCGAACGTGCGATATTGCGTGGGATGGGAGGGGGCTGTTTTTCGCCGCTCGGAGCGCTGTGCGTCCCATCGGAATTGGGGGTCTTCGTGAGCGCATTTACTGCAACGGATGCCACAGGCACTGCCGCACGGAGTATCACTGTGTCACGGCGGGATCGAGATGTCGCTGGCATCGTGGAGGCCGCACTCGCCGCGCTCGGTGGAGATACCGCATGAGTGCACAGGGATGGGTTGCGCTCGTTGGTGCCGGACCCGGTGATCCGGGGCTGTTGACTGTGCGGGGTAAGGAACTTCTCGAGCGCGCCGATGTCGTGGTGATTGACCGTCTTGGCACCGAGCACCTCCTGCAATTTTGTCGTCCTGAGGCGACCATCATCGATGCCGGGAAAGCCCCCGGGCAGCAGGCGCTCACCCAAGATGAGACCAATCAGACCCTTGTGGATCAGGCCCGCAGGGGTTTGGGAGTTGTGCGTCTGAAGGGTGGCGATCCATTCGTGTTTGGGCGTGGTGGCGAGGAGGCGATGGTGGTGCACGCCAACGGGATCCCACTCGAGATCGTTCCGGGGATTACGAGTGCGATTGCGGCACCGGGTGCGGCGGGCATCCCCGTGACCCACCGTGCAGTCGCCACCTCGTTTACCGTTGTGACCGGCCATGAGGACCCCACCAAGCCGGGTGAGCAGACCGATTGGAATGCGCTTGCCAGAACGCCAGGAACCTTGGTGATTTTGATGGGTATGGGCCGTTTGGCAGCAATTTCTGCGGCGCTTGTCGCCGGGGGTCGTCCCACAGATCAGCCGGCATCTGCGGTCCAATGGGGGACAACCACTCGCCAGCGCCATGTGCACGCAACCCTGGGAACGCTGGCCGCACGCGTCGAGGAGGAAGGGCTCGGCAATCCCGCCGTCGTTGTGGTTGGAGATGTTGCGGGGCTTGCCGACCAGATTGATTGGCGCACAGGGCGCTCGCTGCATGGTCGCTCGGTTGTGGTGACGCGTGCACGGGCCCAAGCGAGCGATCTCGCGCGCGAGTTGTCATTGCGTGGGGCAGAAGTTATCGAGCTTCCGGTGATTCGTATCTCGCCGCTCGCGCCCTCGCCTGCGTTGGATACAGTCATCGACCGGATCGCCAACTATCGCGTTGTCGTGGTGACGAGTGTGAATGGTGTCGAGGTCTTGATGGGGCACCTCGCAGCGCGTGGTCATGATGCGCGGGTCTTTGATCGTGATGCACTCTTCGTCGCGATTGGTCCCGCGACTGCGACGCGTCTGGCTGCGCATGGAATACGGGCGGGGTGCGTGCCGGATCAATTTGTTGCCGAGGGCATTTTGCGCGCGCTCGAGGGGCATGATCTCAACGGGGTGTCCACGCTCGTTGCGCGGGCACGGGGCGCGCGTACGGTGTTAATTGACGGATTGATTGCGCAGGGCGCACTCGTGGAGGAGCTCGAGCTCTATGAAGCGGTTCCCGAGGTCGCCGATCCTGAGCAGATCGCTCGTGCCGTGGCGGCTGACTATGTGACCTTTACCGCGTCATCGACCGTGCGGCACTTCGTTGAAATGGTGGGCGACGCTGGGGTACGGCAATTTGCCGGCCGTACAATTTCCATTGGTCCGGTCACCAGTGACACAATGCGCGAACTTGGGCTCAGGGTTGATGCGCAAGCCGATCCTCACACCATCCCTGGTGTGATTGCGGCGTTGCAGGAGGATGCGACAACGAAGGCGTCGTAGGACGCGGCAGTTGGATCCATCCCCCACAGGCCCGTGTGCAGTGCGCGCGGGCCTGTGGGGTGGACGTGCTACGACAGGACGCGCTTCTTGATGGCTTCAAACTCGTCGGATGAAATTGCACCATCGTCAAGCAACTTCTTGCCCTGCGCGATCTGGTCAGCAGGGGTGAGACCCGCAGCAGCAGTGATGTGTTGCGCCTGCTCCACCTGCGTCTTCACCGCGCGCTGTGCCATTCCCTGGCCGCGAGCCAAGATGTAGATCAGGGCACCGATCAGCGGGAAAATCAGGACCAGAAGCACCCATCCCGCCTTTGCGCCACCCGAAAGATCGGGGCTGCGGAAAATGTCAAACAAGATTTGGAACAAAAGAATAAGAAATGAGATCGCGATAAAGACAAAAATCACGTCCCACAAAAAGTGCAGCAAGCCCACGGGGCCTCCAGAGGTAATGCGCCGCCATTACGGTGACGCGACAAACGAACGTTCGAAGCTCTTATACCGGATCGCGTGGTCACACCCTGCACATTAGGTGCGAATTCGCTCGTCGCGAAGACCAAATTCCGGATCTGTTGCATATCGAAAGATGAAGGGGATGCCCGACGGGTCCTCAAGGCGAATTTCCGCATCATCCCCGTGAGAGGGGATCCCGGCGTGGTGTGCCCGCATACGCAGACCGGTGATTGCGTCCGCGGTCGGGACCGAAAAGTGGACCGCTTCAAGTTGTGCGATCGTCGATGGTGGGCGTGGCGTTCCGCGGGAGGCCCAGGTATTGATCCCAAGGTCATGGTGGTACCCCCCAGTGGACAAAAAGAGCGCCTGGCGACCAAATTCGAGCATCAGATCAAATCCCAAGACCGTGCGGGCGAATTGTCCCGCTGCGGTGATGTCGCCAGCCTGAAGATGGATATGCCCCATATCGGTCCCGGCGGGTACCCGCGCCGCCTCGTGGGCGACAGAGAGTGTTTCGAGTTCGCCAAACAGATCATTGATGTCGAGGCTCAGTGTCGTCATCTTCTCGATCTGCCCCTCCCATAGTGCCCGAGGCCGATCCCAGTAGATCTCAATCCCGTGGCCATCGGGATCGGTGAGATAGATCGCCTCTGAGACGAAGTGGTCGGCTGCTCCGACAAGTGGCAGACGATGCTGAGCGGCATAGGCCAGCCACCGCGCAAGGTCTCCACGTTCCGGAACGCGCAGGGCGTAGTGGTAGAGCCCCGCATATTTGGCATCAGAAGGGCCCACCCCCGGGCGCTCAACGAGCTCAAGTACGGTCATCCCCCCGACTGGTGCGAGCGCTACCACGCCGGGTTCGTGGGTTTCGTGTGCGACGAGACCGAACCAGCGGTCGTACCAGGTCAGCGATTGCTGAAGATCTGCAACCCCAATGCGCACAGAGGCTGCCCGTGTCTGGGCAGGGAGTGGTGATGGGGCTGTCAGCGGTTCGGCGATGGTCGTTCTCATCGGAGTCGGTGGGTGGGACTCGGACCATAGACCCCGGAGAGGGGTGCATGCCCGATCGGGGCATGGATGCCATGCGCGATTGATTGCGATCTCCGCATGGTGTGGCACGAGACGACAACGCCCCGCAGATGCGGGGCGTTGCGCAATGGCGAGACCCAGACTCGAACTGGGGACACCACGATTTTCAGTCGTGTGCTCTACCAACTGAGCTATCCCGCCGTGGCAGCGCTGAAACGCTAGGGCCACAATCGCCGTGATGCAACCCCGCGACGGTGCGAAATGCACAATGAAGGATGCTTTTTTCTCACGGGCGAACCTGTTCGGATGCATTTTGCCAACTCAATGCCCTACTCTGCCCGGTATGGCCAGTCGCGGTCACATTCTCGTGGTTGATGACGAACGTTCGATTCGGCGTCTGTTGCACATGTATCTGACCGACGCCGGGTACACCGTCACCGAGGCCGCAGATGGACGGGAGGCGCTCGCGCAGATCCGCCAAGGCGGGATCGACCTTGTGCTGCTCGATCTGATGCTGCCGGAAATCGACGGATTTGAGGTCACGCGCCGTCTTCGCGATCTTGCGAATGTGCCAGTGATCATGATCACTGCGCGCGGCGAAGAGGCACACCGTGTGACGGGCCTTGAGCTCGGCGCTGACGACTATGTGACCAAGCCCTTTTCCCCGCTTGAGGTGGTTGCCCGAGTGCGCGCGGTATTGCGGCGTACCGGAGGGGATGGAATCACGACGCGGTCGATCGCCATCGATGACATCGTCATCGAACCCGAATCTCGGCGGGTCACGCGTGCGGGCGTTGAGATTGAGTTGACCCGACTTGAGTTTGACCTTTTGGCGGAACTCGCAGGTCACCCCAGGATCGTCTTCACCCGTGAGCGCCTGCTTGAGAAGGTGTGGGGGTATCAATCTGCGGTTGGTGCCAAGACCGTGGATGTCCATATTGCGAATCTTCGCCGCAAACTCGGCGAAGATGTCGGAATCGTTGCCGTACGTGGTGTCGGCTACAAATTTGAATCCGGCCGGTGAGCCAGACCTCGTGGCGATCTGATCACCTGCGGTTGCGGACCTTCCGCGCACGCATGGTTGTGGCGATTGTCGCCGCGGTCGCCGCGGTCGTCGTCATACAGGTCATCGTCACGCTGATCCTCGATGCCCGTTCGGTTGCACGCATTGAGCGGGCCTTGCACGCACAAGCATCGGCACTCGCACATGAGATCGATGCGGCAGGTCCGGCGAATGTCGCGGCAACCGCCAATCATGCGGCACAAATTCTGGGCACGACGCGCGTCACCGTGCGACAAGATGGTTTGGTGGTGTGGTGGAGCCTGCCTGACGGGGTGAGCTACGCCACCGCCTCGGCGACATCTGGTCCCTATCAAGTCGATCTTGAAAGTGTCGATCCTGTCGGCACCAATGATCGTTGGGTCATCTTTGCGGCGATTCTCGGCGGGCTCATCGTCTCGGCGGTGATTGTCTGGTCGATCTCGGGCGCATTCGCCCGTCGGCTTCGAGTGGCACTTCGGGAGCTCTCGCGGACTGCAGATCGGATTGCGCGTGGGCAACTCGAGGCCCGTGCATACGTCACCGACGACGAGGTCGGTACGGTGGCGCGTGTGTTCAATCGAATGGCCGCCCGGCTGCAGCGCGAAGATGCACGTCAGCGAGAATTTCTTGCGGATGTCGCGCATGAGTTGCGCACCCCGATTACCGCAATTGAAGGCTTCGCCCACGCCCTGCACGATGGCACTGCGCGTACCGCAGAGGCACAGGCCGAATCCGCACAGATCATCTTCGAGGAAGCTGCGCGAATGCGAGAATTTGTGCGCGATTTACAAGAGATCACCTGGCTTGATCTCGACCCCCCGGTGACACGTGCCGCCGTGCATCTCGGCGAACTCGCCCGCAATGAGGTGCTGCGTCAATCGGTCTCGGCCACCGCGCGGGGCGTGCAGCTGATTCCTCCGACCAACGACGTGGTGGTGACCTCGGACCCGGAACATGTCCGCACCATCGTCGCCAACCTTCTCTCCAATGCCATTCATGCAACCCTCGAGGGGGGTCAGGTTGCGCTGACGGTCGGTGAGGGTGCTGGCCCAGATGGCACAACGGCCTTTGTTGCCGTCGCAGATACCGGCGTGGGCATTGCGCCTGAGCACATCCCGTTGCTCTTTGAGCGCCTCTTTCGGGTGGAGACGGCACGGGCGTATCGCGATGGGAAGGGCTCGGGGCTTGGCCTCTCGATCGTACAACGCCTCGTGGGCCTGCTTGACGGCCGCATCATTGTCACAAGCGAGGTTGGAGTGGGATCGACTTTTACCCTCTGGCTGGCCGATATCGACCGCGCAGGGGTAATCCCCAGGCGGGCGACGCAGGATTAATCGACCAGACGTGTGGTCTCAGCGTCATCGAGAAGCGCCGCCTCGCGCGCTTCGCGTCGCTTTCTGCGGCGTCTGCCCATATGAATACCCAGCAGAATGACCACACCGAGAATGATGTAGGGAATTCCCAAGAGCAGGGGATGGACCGGGGTGAACAGCAACATGATCCCGCCCACAAAAAAAATGAGACCGATTGCATACGAGAAGATCAGCCCGGTGGAGCTACTCATTCGTAGAACGCCTCAATTTCGGCCACGACTGCCGGGAGAAGCTCATCCCAATGCACTTCGGGCTCTTTGGTGACGCTGACAAAGTTGGCGGTCAAAAACACATTGGTCACGCCATCCAGGGCATATATCCGTGATCCCAGTGGGGAGTCCTCGGGATCAGAGCCTGCGCGAAAGGTTTCGCTGCGCTTGTCTGTGGCTTGCCGATCGAGTGTGAATTTGACGGCGTTGGGGTTTGGCGTTCCTTCTGGTGTGACCTCGATCACGATGCTCCTCGCCTGAGTGATCAATAACAACTGTTGTCTGAAAGATTACCGACCATGGCCGCTCGCGCCGGGTAGCATTAGCGTGTGACCGAATCTGTGCAGCATCGAAATCGCCTCGCGCAAATGTTGTCTGAGTATGCAGTGATCAGAGAGTCCGTCGTGCTTGCGTCTGGTCGCCGCTCGTCGTACTACATCGACTGCCGCCAGGTGTTGCTGGACCCCGAGGGCGCCGAGCTTGCGGGCACGTTGTGCTGGGACCTCATTCAGCAGCACGCGCCGAAGGCGGTCGGCGGGCTGACGCTCGGCGCAGATCCCTTCGTGTGCGCGGTGTCGGCTGCGGCATGGACTGCCGGAGAGCGCGTGACAGGGTTCTTTATCCGCAAAGAATCCAAGAAACATGGGCTGCAGCAATGGGTTGAAGGTCCCTTCATCGAGGAGGGCACGCCCGTGATCGTGCTCGATGACGTGTTGACCTCAGGTGGATCACTTGCAACCGCAATTGAACGCGCTCGTCAGGCCGGCGGAGTGGTGATCGGCGCCGTTGTGGTGATTGATCGCCAAGAGGGCGGCCGTGAGGTCATTGAGCCGCTGCTCGATGGTGCCCCGTTGTATGCCCTGTTTACCGCGCACGAACTCCTGGGCAACGATCTCTAATCCCACTGCCCTGGTGGTACGGGTGTCGGGTCCCACCGCGACCGTGCATCTTGGGGGGCGCGATATCGAAGCAAGCCTCCCCCCGCGGATTCCTGGGGGGCCGATCGTCGCAGGTGACCGTGTCGAATTGACTGGGGATGGCGATTCTGCGCGGATTCGGGAAATTCTTCCGCGCACGACGCTGCTTTCGCGAGGGGATTTCGGGGCACGAAACCGCGCGCGACCATTGGTTGCCAATGCCGATCTATTGATCGTGATCGCAGCGGTCGTTGACCCACCATTTCAGCCACGTTTTCTTGATCGTTATCTTGCTGCTGGTGAACTCGGTGGCCTGGAATGCGCGATCGCATTCACCAAGAACGATCTCCCTCACGACATCGCCCAGATCGCGAATGCGGTCGAGATGTATGAACAGATCGGCTATCCCGTGCTGGCGGGATCGACATTTGACCCACGATTTATCGACGCACTCAGGGATCTCATCGATGGCCGCATCGCCGTGTTTGCCGGTCATTCGGGAGTTGGGAAGTCCTCGTTGACCTCCTCCTTAACAGGCGTTGCGCGTGCGGTGGGCACCGTGTCAAAGGTGGGGGCAGGACGCCATACAACAACCGATCCACGCATGATCCCCCTCCCCGATGGGGGAGCCATTGTGGACACTGCCGGGGTACGTACCTTCTACCTGCCCCCAATGGAGGTCGGGGAACTGGTGCACGGATTTCCTGAGATTGCGGCGATGGCAACCAAATGCCGCTTTCGCGGGTGTCGCCATCTCGGCGAGATGGGGTGTGCGGTGGATGGCGCCGTCCGTCCGGAGCGTCTTGAGAGTTACCGACGATTGTTGGAAATCGTCTAAGGGTTTCTGGGGCTCGCGGCTTGACCCGCATGGGGGCCACAGCGTAAGTTTGTGCCAACACGCACGAATAACTCGTGCAGATACTTACTTTGTACCCGAAATAGTTACGGAGCTGGAGATGCCGCAGGCCGCTTCTGAAGGACGCTCGACCCCATCGCTACACTTTCGGTGTGCCCCTCCTGTACTCGGTGGCGCGCAACAAACCGGCTGGGAGTCACTCGACAAGTGGGTCGGCGGCGGCGGTGCAGCAGCACCGGCAGCTCCTTCCGGCAAAACGGGCTGGGAGTCACTCGACAAGTGGGTTGGCGGCGGCGGTGCAGCAGCACCGGCAGCTCCTTCCGGCA
>Ga0164296_1001893_pt1 | contig 21555 bp, 21 predicted proteins | sample GEODES057metaG_FD_113533 | JGI IMG/M metagenome (GOLD analysis project Ga0164296, IMG submission 113533) | Dystrophic lake water microbial communities from Trout Bog Lake, Wisconsin, USA - GEODES057 metaG | ecosystem: Environmental > Aquatic > Freshwater > Lake | place: USA: Trout Bog Lake...
CAAACCAGCGCTACTATCACCGCCAGCTATGGCGGCTTGTCTCCGAATGCGGTTCTGACCATTACGCCGGCAACGATTCAGTCTTTAGTTTTGAATCCCACATCGGTTGTGGGAGGTAACCCTTCCACTGGCACGGTAACTTTGACTGGTCAAGCTCCATCTGGAGGTTTATCGGTATCTGTGACGAGTAGCAATCTGGCTGCAACGGTTCCTGGATCTTTGACATTCCCTCAAGGCACTTCAGTTGGGACGTTCACCATCTCAACTTCAAATGTCAGCCTTGCCACAACTTCGAGTATTACGGCTACCCTTGGTAGTAGTTCACAGAAGGCAACTCTGAATTTGAATCCAACCAAGCTTGCCTCTGTTTCCGTAAACCCCAGTACGGTTCCTGGTGGTTCAACTTCAACTGGCACGGTGACGTTGTCAGGTGCTGCTGGTGCAACTGGCTTTGTTGTGAGCCTATCGAGCAGTAACCCATCAGTAGCTTCTGTTCCTGGTTCCGTAACTGTTTCTTCCGGAAGCTTCAGCGCCAACTTCTCGGTGAAGACCTCTGGTGTCAATGCTGCTACGAATGTGACCATCACCGCGACGTTGAGTGGTGTAACTCAGACTTGTGTTCTGACAGTCAATCCCGCTGTCATTTCCTCAGTGAACATGAACCCAAGTTCGGTGGTAGGTGGAAGCAATTCAATTGGTACGGTGAATCTAACCGGACCGTGTGGTTCATCTGGACTCATTGTCAATCTTTCGAGTTCAACTGCCTATGCATCGGTGCCAGCCACGGTTGTAATTCCGGGTGGTCAGTCCAGTGCCACTTTTACGGCAAAGACTATCGCCGTAGATTCGGTTCAGACTTCCAGCATCTCAGCCACTGCAAGCGGAGTAACTCAGTCAGGGACGCTAACGATTAATCCTCCAGCGCTGCAAGGCGTAACTTTGAATCCGAATTCAGTTCAAGGCGGAAGTAGTGCCACCGCAACAGTTAGCCTAAGTGGTCCAGCGGGTCCGAGTGGATTGAGCTATTCGTTGACCAGTAGCTCGACTTCCGCGACGGTTCCTGCAACTGTAACGATAGCTGCGGGTCAGAGTACTGCGACATTTATTGTCTCTACTTCGGGAGTCAATACTCAGACGAACGCCTCCATTTCAGTGGGCTCACAAGTATCTGCATCTCTGACAATAACTCCCGCGAGTGTGTCGGGACTGAGTCTCAATCCAAGCTCCATGGCGGGTGGTCTAACAAGCACGGGAACAGTGAACCTGTCTGGTCCTGCTGGACCTGGAGGCACTTCAGTTTCCTTGTCCAGTAACTCAACCAGCGCCGTGGTTCCAAGCTCGGTGATTGTTCCTGCTGGGCAGACGAGCATCACTTTCACAGTGAATACTTCTGCCGTAGCCTCGACGACTCAAGCCACCATAACCGCAACCCTCAACAGTCAATCTCAAAACGCAATCCTTACTCTTTCTCCGGTTGGATTGTCGTCGCTGTCGTTCAATCCGAACACCGTGATTGGTACTTCAACGTCCACCGGAACCGTTAGCTTAAATGCACCTGCTCCAACTGGTGGAACGGTGGTGACTCTTTCCAGTAAGTCAACAACGGTTACTGTTCCAGCTTCCGTTACGATTCCTGCTGGTCAGACTTCCACCACTTTCACCGCCAAATCATTGGGTGTGGCTACACCAACAACCGTAACGGTTACTGGTACATCCAATGGCTTGACTGTAAGTAGCACCCTGACCGTGAATCCGCCTGCGATAACCGGTTTGAGCCTCAATCCAACATCCCTCACGGGCGGTAAGAGTTCGACTGGAACCGTAACGATCTCACCAGCCGCTCCGACTGGCGGTGTGAAGGTGATCCTCTCCAGCAGTTCAACTTCTGCCAAACTTCCGGTATCCGTCACGATCTCGGCTGGTAAGACTTCTGCAACCTTTACGGTTACGACGGTGAAAGTCTCTTCTCAAACCACCGCCACCATCACCGCGGCCCTTGGACCCACGTCCAAAACCGCGAATCTGACCATTAACTAGGACTCTTTATCAGAGTCCCAGTTTTGGCCACAGGGTGTCGATCTTAGTTTTTACGTCGTCACTCATCCGAATCAGTTTTGGATAGTGGCGATGGAATCCATTTTCACCCGGTAGCTTGTGAGTACAGTCGAAACCGATTTTGCCGCCAAAACCCATCTCTTGGCTAGCGTGATCAAGCTGGTCAACCGGACCTTTGGACATCAACACGTCGCGACCCGGATCGCAGTTGGCTCCAATGCGGAAAATCACTTCGTCAATGTTTTGCACATTGCAATCCTCATCAAAGATGTAAACAAACTTTGTAAACGACAGGCCCCCGAGTCCCCAAATGGCACTCATGGTTTTGTACGCATGTCCAGGGAATTTCTTCTTGATCGAAACAAAGGCGACATTATGGAAGCACGATTCCACTGGCAGATTCATGTCGACAATCTCGGGTACTGAGAGCTGAATCATAGGTAGAAAAATTCGCTCAACTGCTTTGCCCATCCACCCGTCTTCCATGGGTGGGATGCCGACAATCGTTGCCGGATAGACTGCCTTTTCCCGCATCGTTATAGCGGTGACATGCAAGACAGGGAACTGGTCGGCTAGCGAATAGTAACCGGTGTGATCTCCAAACGGACCTTCTTGGCGCCGCTCAGAAGGGTCGACATAGCCCTCAATGACAATTTCCGCGTCTGCAGGGACCATGATGTCGTTTGTCTTGGCTTTCACCATTCGGACCCCTTCACGGCGAAGGAATCCTGCAAATAACATCTCATCAATACCCGGTGGTAGAGGGGAAATCGCACTGAACGTAATTGCCGGGTCACCACCAAGCACGACACAAACTTCAAGGTTCTTACCCTTTTCGCCTGCGTCCTCCATTTGACGCATACCCGTCTTGTGCATCTGCCAGTGCATGCCACAAGTGTTCTTGTCGTAAAGTTGAACGCGATACATGCCGACATTGCGCTTGCCTGTATTGGGATCGTGTGTGAAGACAAGCGGTAGGGTCACAAATGGACCGCCGTCTTCGGGCCAACAGGTTAGGACTGGCAACTTGGTCAAATCGACCTCATCTCCTTGCATCACGATCTGCTGCGAAATACCGGATGTAACCGTCTTGGGCGGTACTCCCTTTAACTCTCCTAAAAGCCAAGGAAGTTTCTTCAGTGCTTCGCCAATTCCTTTAGGAATTTCTGGTTTGAGAAGGGAGGCAATCCGATCTGCGTGCTCTTCGTAATCATCGCAACTCAGCGCGAGCGACATCCTCTTCTTACTGCCCATCGTGTTGATTGCCACAGGATATGCGTATCGAATTAAGTCGGCGGATGACGGCTTGTGAATCGAAGGATGTCCCATGACTGCACTCATGTAGTCTGGGGTGGTGAGACGATGGGGAGGGCCTACCGGGTTTTCAAATAAGAGAGCCGGACCGCCAGCCTTCATGACTCGGTCAGCAATTTCAGTGATCTCTAAAGTCGGACTCACCGGCTCTGAAATCCGCTTGAGCTCACCCTTTTGGGCAAGAACATCGAGGAAGTGTTGAAAATCGCGATATGCCATTAGCTGCTAGAGTCTACGCAGATTGCATACTTCTTGGCTCAAATTGGGTAAACGTCTCGCATGCAACTTGAGTTTGGTGTGATTGGATTGGGAAGGATCGGGGGCGGATTGGCGTTCCAGGCACTGAACAAAGGAATGCGAGTAGTCGGTCGGGACGTTGTTCCTGCGTCGGATGAACTCCGAGAGGCTGGAATCATCGAATCGAGCGATCTCAAAGATCTGGTCTCGAAACTCGCCAAGCCGCGAATCATCTTCATGTATATCCATGCGGGTCCTCCGGTTGACAGGATGCTGGAGAAATTGGCAGAGGTTCTGGAACCTGATGATGTGATCGTGGATGGTGGAAATTCCTATTGGGGCGACTCGATTCGTCGCCAGCAATGGCTCCACGAGAAAGGGATTCACCTGGTGGATCTTGGCACGAGTGGAGGTGTAGGTGGCGCACGGAACGGGGCCTGCTTCATGGCGGGTGGACTTCAAGGAGCGGTGGAAGAAGTCGAGCCAATCCTTATTCAACTCTGTGTGCCAGGCGGGTACGTCTATGCAGGCGGTCCAGGTTCGGGGCACTACGTGAAGCTTGTCCACAACGGGATTGAATTTGGAATGCTTCAAGCAATTGGGGAAGGAATTGATCTACTTGAGAAGTACGATGCACCGCTGCCGGTTGCGGATGTAATTTCCTGTTGGCGGAACGGATCTGTTATCCGATCTTGGCTCGTGGATCTGATGCACGAAGCCTATACCCGGCACGATGGAATGGAAGAGATTCCGGGGTACATCGAAGATACGGGTGAAGTCAATTGGTTGGTGGGGGATGCAATGAGAATGGAGGTTCCCATTCCAGTTATTGCCCAATCGGTCATGCAACTTTTCGCGTCACGTGATTCTAATAAGGATTGGGCCAAGGCGGTTGCGATGATGCGCCACGGATTTGGAGGGCATCCTTATGGCCCGAATGAATCGATTCAGCACGAAAGAACAACCAGCCGTGTAGGGGATATCTACCGTCCAGAGCCCTCTTCCGATCATAAGTGACAGCCGACTACCTGCGCGAACTTCTAGAGCAAGATGTCCTTGAAGCCGCTCCAGCCCTGCTTGGTGCGACCTTGGTTCGAGGTGAACGTCGGGCAAGAATCGTGGAGGTAGAAGCCTATCGAGCTGATGATCCAGCTTGTCATGCCTACAAGCGACGCACCCCTCGGGTTGAAGTGATGTACGGTCCGGCTGGGATAGCCTATGTCTATTTCAATTATGGCGTTCACTGGATGTTGAACATCGTTGCCCACGCTGTAGATGACCCAGCTGCGATTTTGATCAGGGCTGCTGAGCCTATCGCTGGCATTGATCAGTTTCGCTCCAGTCGATCAGTACAAAAGCTGGCTGGGCTTTTATCTGGACCTGGAAAGCTGGCTCAGGCGTTTGATATTGACGGCAATCTTAACGGAATCGACCTGCTAGATCCATCATCTGACCTCCATTTGCTGCCTGCATTGGAACCCGTGACTCGTGTTCTGAAAGGTTCTCGAATCGGCATCGCAAAGGGGAAGTGGGAAGATGTTCCGTGGCGATTCGTGGATGACAGTGCCTTGGAATGGGCCAGCCGTAAGAAAGTCTAGAAGTGTCGGACGCCTTCCCAAGCGCTTGTCTGCCAATTGTCGATGGGGTTTTCCTCTGGGACCCATCGAGGAAGATCAACAATCAGTTCTTTGGCCAAGCCAGCTGCATACGGCTCGTACATTTCTCTGGCATACGTCATTTTGGCGATTGATTCGGACGACAGTTTGAAATCCTCTCCAAGCCTGTCGACTTCACGGCACAAAATCTCAAGATCAACTGCAGTGAGGCGAGTACTGCAACACTCCTGGGGCGGTGCATTTAAGACATAAGAAAGGTCGACCAGCAGATGGCGTCCCATCATGAACGTTGATGAGGCCTGGAATCGCAGATTCCTACTAATGGAGTCATCACCACTCACCGCACACTTGACCAAGACACAAGCGTCCATGACCGCCGTTATCGATCGAAGCCAAGACTGGTCGTCATGCTGGGATCGATAAAACGCCAAAATTGGATAACTCAAATAGCTTTCCAACAAATTGGCAGCAAGGTCCTCCCACTCCTTGAAGAGTGGAATCATAGCCTCCATCACACCGGCCTGAGCATGTCTCCGAACCATTTCCAGCGCCGTAGGCTCGGAGCCAGCCTTGCTGTCCAGCTTTAACATCGTCGACTCTCGTCGTGAGAAAGCTCCGTATATAACCGGAACGTAACCGATGACCAAAGCGAGGAATCCGAATCCCAGACCCGCCTCTAGAATTGCAATTCCCCTGCCCCAACCATGCAGTGGGACGACATCTCCGTATCCAAGAGTGAAGAATGTGGCACCACTAAAGTAAAGGTAACTGATGAAGTCCCCGGTCTCCTTGGGGTTTGTGAGCGGAGTCCGAACTCCCCAATGCACAAGGGTAAAGCCGAAGATCATGAGGATCGCCCAAGCCATGATCAGTGATAAGAAATTGAGCGGTGCGAAAGCAACGAGCAGTGCTTGTCTCAGAGTGGATTTCTTGGGAAGTCTGCCAGTTGCGGAGTAAACAATGGCGCTGAAGTAGTAGAAGATCGTTCTGAGTCGAATGGAACGCCGAACGGTACGTGGAAGGACCACTGACTCAAAAGCATCCAAAAGGGACACGACCACGAGGAAAATTCCTAGGATGACGGCGGGGATATTCATAGGGAATGGGGAGCTACCCGCCTACTTTGGCGTTGTTTGCTTAATGGAAGATTGGATTGTCGCTAGTTACGCAAAGATTTGTCAAATCCTCGGCGAATCTTTCCAGCAAATCACCGAACCAAGGCTTGTAAATGGTTGTGCCTGGCTCGCTCCCGAGGTCGAGAAACCAACGCAAGTTAGGGCCTCATAGAGTCGGTAGCCATCCAACCTACAAGGCCACCAACGTAAACCACGTTACCACCCCATAAAAGTGTCTGGATAGGGTTGATCTGGCTTGGAATACAGGCAATCGCCAGGAGCAATACTGCAGCAGAAACGCCCAGCATAAGCCGAGTGGTTGAGAAGTTGAATGCCCGTAGTCCCAATGCAATCAGGATATACATCAGGGCGGCGACCCAGAAATTCACCATTGCCACAATGCCCAGCACGATCGTAGGGCCTGCCGATCCAGAACTCGTTTCGGTAACAGCAGTAAATCGATCTAGCCAGTTTCCGACAGCCAAACCTGCTCCTACCGAAAGGCCCGAGAGAAATAAGGAAACCATCAACCCAAATGACCACGTGGAGATAAACGGTAGCTTCAGAAAGGCGTTTGAGGAACTACTGAGCGCCACTGCAATGGCGTTGAACAGAACAACCGTGCCACCAACCATCGGAGCCAAGACTTTGGAGTCCTCTGATTTCATCCGGGTACCTCGTCGGTCGGAAACAATCTGGCTCTGATTCAGAAGTGCCTCATATCGCCTTTGATAAACCGGATTGTTTGGATCCATTTGTGCAGCATATGCATACATCTTGCTTGCCTCATTCACTTCACCGCGACCTCGATAAATGTCTGCTAGAACGGCATACGGTATGGCTTGCCGGGGACTTATCTGAATGATGTTATGAGCCAGATTCTCTGCCTCTAAATGCCGCCCGCTACCGTACAAAACCTGGAGCCGCTTGATCTCTTCGGCAATCGTCGAACCGGTCTGAGTAGCTTGTCGCTCCGTTTGTAGGCGCTCGGCTTCTTCCTGTTTCCTTCTCTGGTCGGCACGGTATTTAGCTTCTTGTTGGGCCGCACGAGCAATGCTTGCTTGATACTCGTCGTAACGTTGCTTCGCTTGAGGATCCGAGAGTACTTCGTATGCTGCTGAAACCTGAAGGAAGATCTCTTTGGACTCGGGCGCACTGGATCGATCTGGATGGTGTTTCAGTACAAGGCGGCGGTACGCAGACCGAATATCTGCCGCTGAAGCATCTGATCGGAGACCCAAAGTTTCGTAGTGAGACTTTGCCATCGTTGATTTACTGCCCTAACCGCCACCTGAAAATGAACTGGCGGCATTGCCCGTGTAAAAGGTGATGACTACATAGCCGATATAGATGGCGACACAAAGGAAAAGAACGACTCCAACCACTTGCGCGGTCTGAGTAGACCGGGTTGCCGCTTCATCCTCATAGAACTCCGACATCTTGGTGAGCATGTGGTCCAAGTTTCCGGTTGTTTCACCTGTTGCTACCATGTCCAGCACGATGGGAGAAAACGCTTGGGTGTCTCGGAATGTCTCGGTCACCCCTGATCCTTCTTCCATCTTGCCTTGAGCCGTGTACATTCGTGCTCTCAGAAATTCGTTTCCGCATGCATCGGCTGAGAGGAGCATTGATTTGGAGAGGGGTACGCCTCCTTTGTGAAGAGCTCCAAAGGCTCTTCCAAACTTTGCCATGGCGAGTTGACGGAATGTGGTTCCCACGTAAGGCACGCGAGCCATGAACTGATCAAAGTTGTATCGAACGCGCGGGTTAGCCAATCCAACACGAAAGAAGAGAAATGCTCCGACAATGAGTGGACCAAGAATGACCCACGTAGAAGGTTCAGTGAGCGGAGACCATAATCCCCCCTTCTTGCCCATCGAAGCGATGATCCAATTCGTTGCGAGCACGATCACAATACTCGCCGCAATTTGCAACTTAGGCATGAATGTGACTCGCTTATAGAGGTTCCGCAGCTCGATCTCGCGATCAATATAGTCCGCAACCATTCCCAATGCCTCGTCAACAAAGCCACCGAGTTCACCTACCCGAACCAAACTCAACATGACGGGTGTGAACACTTCTGGATACCGCTGCATACAGTCTGAGAGACTGTTCCCAGCATTGACATGTCCCATCATCTCGCGAAGGATCTCTTTGAACTTGGTGTTTGTGGCCTGATTGGCCAAAGTATTTATGCTCTGGACAACTGGCACACCGGCATCCAACATCGTTGAGAGTTGACGGAAGAAGAAGCCCAGATCTTTGAGGGGCACTTTGCCAACCAAAGGTCCCCACACGCTTGTTTCCATGTAGGATCGTTGCTCAGTGCTTGGGGCAGCCATCCTGCCAGGCTCCGGTGCCAAGGCATTGTAGACCTTGGCAGCTTCTGCCCTGTCAGCGGGAGTGGAAGCAGTCGTTTGCATGGATGGGGGTGGAGAAGATGGAATCGCCGATAAAGGATCGTTTGGATTGACGGCAAGCCCAATCTTAATGACTTCAAGACCCTTACTACTCAATTCTTTGATCGCTGCATCCATGCTGGGACTAAACAAGATGCCGCCGGTAACTTGACCGTCTTGAGATCGGGCTTGATAATCGAATGTGGGCATAGTTTTAGTTCGGCGACGGTGATGCGATGGCTTGCTAGAGGATAGACGGTATGGACCGCATATTCAGGTTTGAAGTTCTATGGAGTAAGACAGTTCTTAGCGAAAAATGACAAATCGCATTCGATCTGTTTCTGGAAAATCATTGTCGCCCCTTGCGCGACATACCCCTCGAAGCTCACCGCGGTGATAGGTTCCGTGATTGATCACGTGATGCATGATCTCGTGCAAGGTCAATTCATGTGTTTCACCGGTTAGTCGCTTGAATGAAATGGTCGGATTGCCATGGTCCTTGGAGAGAATCTGCAACCATTGCGCGGTGAGTTTTTCGAGATTATCAACTGTTGGTTCGGGAGCTGGCATTGATGATAGGGAATGCCCCTGACATCGACTGAGCCAAATCTCCTGAGCGGCGAGAATATGCTGCATGATTGCCCAATCGTCAGCAGTGGCATCCTTACGCTGAAGTGCTTCAATCCAAAGGGTATTGGCCCATCGGTCAAATTGAAAACCCGTGACAAGATCCTTTATCGATTCCATGAGATGATTCCTTCGGGCAAGATGGTTTTGATGAGTCCGCTATACCAAGCGGTGGAGAGCCAGGCCGCCAGTATCAAGACGACCACTGCCATCAGGCCATAAAAGATGAATCCCGACGAAGCTACTGCCGTCGTATCGCGGGCTTGAAAGTCAGAGTCGGTAGCCTTCGCCACACTATCCAAAGCCTTCGTAACGTCACCGGTGATCTCGCCAGTCTCGATGATGTTTCCGTATTCTGGGGGGAGGATATTCGAACGCCTGATCACAGTCGACAACTTATCGGACTCCACCATCAAGTTTCCTTCTTGCTCCAAGATTTCCCGTAAGTAGAGGTTGGGGACAGATTCTAGCCCAAGAAGAAAGGTGCGTTGCGGGGATAGACCTGCACGGCTCACCATCGTCATTGCCCAAGTCAATCGAGCCATGGATTCTGCGCGAGCTCGACCTCCCAGAACAGGGAAGCGAATAATTAACACATGGCGGAATCGTCTCATGGGCATTGAGTTGACCCAGAGAACGATGCCAGTGAAACAGGCCGCGATGAGAAATGTGACCGGCAAATCCTTGGTAATACTTCCACCAATCCCGTGACCGATTGTGCTCAATACTGGCAAGTTCCCACCCGCCGCATCCTGTTCCTTGATGGATTTGAGTGCTCCCTGGATGGTGCCGTAGACCAACGGGGCCGTAGCAATAGTTAAGATTAGGATGTAAAAGAAGTAATTGAGCCTTCGTTTAAGTCGGTGCGATACCTCTAGTTTTGCCGCGAGCTCATTCATGGCTTCGGGCATGAAGCCAGAGGCTTCTCCTGCTCGAACGGTGCCAACCACGTCGGGCGGGTAGAGATAGGGGTATTTTTCCAGCACGTCGCTCATTCGTCCCCCTTCGCTGACCTTGGAGGCCATATGGGTTAACGAAGGCCGGAAATGTGCAGGTGATTTCTTGGCCAGATCATTTAATGCCAGCGCCGGGTTAACTCCACTCTTGAAATAACTCCCTAATTGAGAAAACAGGAAGAAGAGATCCTTGTCACTTCCTTTCTTGGTCTTGAATTGATCGGGAGTGATTTTTGTGGGGATGGAATGAAGGACCGGTCCCGGGGAAGGCGTCTCGTGGGTGCGAGCGGTCTGCGGCTTGGAGACTGGATTGGTGGATGAAGCAGGCTGTCTTTGGTGGACAGCGGTATTGCTTTTGGGCCTAACGACGGGCGCTTGAGAAGTTGTGGGTTTGACCTGTCCTGAGGCAGTTAATTCTTCAAGGAGTTGAACCTGATACCCACCGCCATGAAGAGCTTGATGCGCGGCGTCCACGTTTTGGGCTTGAAGGGTGCCCATGACGGTTTGCCCTTGGCTATTGGTGACTCGGTACTGGTAAAAGGGCATGATCCAACTTAATGACGCAATCTGACTGCGATTCCGTTTCTTTCAATAATATCGATACGGTGCCTAGTCCAGGCAAGTTGAAGTCTGGTGCCACATCATAAAGGGGTTGAAGCACAAATCTGCGCTCGGGTACTCGAGGATGCGGCACTTGAAGCACTTTGGTTTTACCGTCTGTGAAACGATAACTCACCGCGCCGTAAGCAATGAGATCCAGATCAATCTCACGTGGGCCATACACTTGTCGGGTCTGGCGTCCGATCTGTTGCTCCAGTGACTTAAGGAGCTTTAGCACCTCACGAGGACCACGATCTGTTTTTACCAAAATCGCGGCATTGAGAAACTTCGGCTGATCTTCAACATACATTGGAGCAGTTTCATAGATAGCACTGACCTCGATCAGATCCAATTCTTGGGCAAGGCGGCGTACGGCCTCTTGGAGGTTCTCCAGACTGTTTCCAACGTTGGAGCCCAAGGCGATCAGAACATCAACCACAAGGCAGTATGTACCCCAGATTGGTCGATGCGGTCTGTGATGGAGAGCAGGTTAATCAGTCCGTTTCACCTTTTGTGAGTGGTTGAGTACCGGAACGGTGGCATTTGAACCTCAGATTGAGACACAATGAAAAACCCTTGTACGGCGGATATAGCTCAGGGGTTAGAGCGCCTGACTGTGGCTCAGGAGGCCGCGGGTTCGAGACCCGCTATCCGCCCCATTTCAAATCCTAGCCCGGGGGCCAATTCAGCAACCTTCCACCCAACAGGTGCATGTGCAGGTGGTTCACGGTTTGCCCACCATCTTCTCCCTGATTCACCACTAATCTGTAGCCATTGGTGAGCCCTTGTTGTTCTGCGATTGTCTTGGCCGCGTTCAGCATGTAAGTGTGGTCACCGGTGTCTGGAAGCGATGCAACGCCAGAAATCTCAGCTCGGGTCACGATGATGATGTGGACGGGAGCAAACGGCACGATATCCTTGAACGCGACAACATGGTCGTCTTCGTATACGATCTCGCCCGGAATCTCTCGATTGATAATCTTGGTGAAGATTGTCGACATATCTTTATGTTGGCATCTTCCGATCGGGTTATAAGGCAATTTTGGCTTGGGCAATCTGGGGGAATGAGGGCGGAATCGTGAGAAGGGTGAGAATCGGCCAGAAAGCCAGAAAGGAAAAATTCACTTCAACACCCAAGATTTAGCGCTTAAAGCGCGACCTCTTGCGGCCCTTGGTCTGGAGATATAGAGGGGCTATTCCAATCCACCCAAATTCAGCCAATTCCATGCAAAACGAGGGCAAAAAACCACCCCTCGGCTACACGGCCGCTGATGGTTTGATGACCGAACTCCACCTTCTCGTCAGTTCGTATATTGTTCTCGCGGATTTGTAGCCGCCCCCTGGATTGTGGGGGCGTTTTGCTTCCCAAAGCACGAACATTGCAGATCGTATAGATGAAACAGGTCGCCATTCTTCAAATCAAATTAATGTCACGTGCCACGATGGCATGGCCAAGGCATGGGAAGCGAACGGGTACGGTCTATGGGCGCATTGTTTCCTGCTTTCGACATGGCAGACTGGTATGCTTCGCGCATGCCAAAACGTCCAATCATCGCCGAGGACTTACTGAAAATCACGTTCGTCGGAGATGCTCAAATCAGCCCTGATGGATCCCGTGTTTTGTTCACGAAAAAGGTCATTAATGCCAAGAACAAGTACATCACGAACCTGGTTTCGGTCGACTTGGAAGGCCGACAAGTCCAGTGGACCCAGGGAGAAGGCGGCAATGCGATGGGGCGTTGGTCTCCAGATGGAAGCACGATTGCATTTATTAGCGGCAGAGACGAATCTGCACAGATCCATCTGATTTCGACAGGTGGTGGTGAAGCAAAGAAGCTCACGTCCCTTCCTGAGGGAAGCATTGGATCCATGGCATGGTCACCAGATGGCAAATACATCGCATTTTCTTTCCGCGAGGCTATGCCGCAGAACACAAAGGCGGCAAAGAAGAATCGAGAGGAGAAGGGTCTCAGCCTTCCTCCAATCGAGATCAATGATATTTGGTATCGCTTGGACGGCGATGGATACTTTGCAGGACAGAGATTCAAGGTCTATGTCATCGATGCTGAGACTGGGAAATACTCCACGCCTGATAAGAATGGCGAATTTGGTGCGCTCTATGCCGGTTGCCCACTGGGTAACTATAGTTTCGATTGGTCACCCAACTCGAAAGAGCTAGCAATCATTCATACCGCCAATAAGCGTCCGATGGTTGATACTCCCAACGATCAGATCTACCGCGTTGACTTGGAGGGCCAAGGTTGGAAAGTTGAAGGACTCCCTAAAGGAGTCAAAGATGCAGTCAAGTGGTCTCCCAACGGTAAGTGGTTGGCTTATGCGGGTGATGTAGACGAGAACGACCCTTGGGGTACTCGCAACATGAAAGTCTATGTCGTCGCTTCCGAAGGCGGAGAACCCAAGGATCTGACCGGTCATGCCGACTACGACATGGCGACCTCTACGATGAGCGATACCAAGGACGCTGGCTTCAATGCTACTTTGATCTGGAAATCAGATAACTCGGGCCTTTACGTTCAGTTGGGTTGGCATGGCGAGACCCAGCTGGGGCAAATCTCACTCGATGGGCAGATCGACTTCTTGACGGAAGGAAACGTTGCCTATGGCATTGGTAATGCCAGCAACGATAGCAACCGAGTCGCCGCAGTTTACGGACATGCAACGATGCTTCCAGAGGTGGTCGTCATCGAGCCTGAACTCGGAACCGGGAAGATGGTCCCCAAGGTTCTTACACACTTTAATGGCGAATTGCATAGCGAAATTGAATTGAGCGAGCCAGAAGAGTTCTGGCTGGACTCTACAGATGGCTCCAAGCTTCATGGTTGGGTGATGAAGCCGATCGGTTACCTGGCTCCAAAGCGATACCCCGCGATCTTGGAAATTCACGGTGGCCCTCATGCGCAGTACGGTTGGGCCTTCTTCCACGAATTCCAGCTCTTGGCGGCCCAAGGTTACGTCGTGGTGTTCACTAACCCACGTGGATCGAAAGGTTACGGGGAGAAGTATTGCGGCGCAATTCATGGAAATTGGGGAACTGCTGACTGGGACGACATCCAAACCGTCACTCGCTGGATGCAGCACCAGCCGTACATCCACCCCGGCCAAATGGGCGTCATGGGTGGATCTTATGGCGGCTATATGACCAACTGGGTGATTGGCCACTGTAAAGATTTTGCAGCGGCGATTACAGACCGGTGTGTGTCGAACATGGTTTCGATGGCGGGAAACAGCGACTTTCCGTTCAACAAGAATGGCTACTTCAAGGGAACCGCTTGGGGTGACCTGGAAGAGATTCGAGAGCTTTGGCGCCAGTCTCCGATCGCCTATTTTGAGTCGGTAACGACTCCAACTTTGGTGATTCACAGCGAAGGTGACTTACGATGCAACATTGAGCAAGGTGAGCAAGTTTTCACCGCACTTCAGATGCAGGGAATCGACTCTCGCTTCGTTCGATATCCTTCGACAACATCACATGGAATGTCTCGATCGGGTCCTGCTGATCTTCGCCTTCATCGGTTGAACGAGATTGTTACGTGGATGGACAAGTATCTGAAATGAGCAAGCCTCGATTAAGCCGCCTGATGGCAGCAGATGGTAAATGTTTCGATGTCGCCATCGATCATGGCTTCTTTAATGAAGTCAGCTTTCTTGGCGGCATCGAGAATATGGCTTCCGCAGTTCGGACGGTTGTTGATGCTGCACCCGATGCGATCCAACTCACTGTCGGTACGGCTGGGTATCTCCAAGCGATCCCCGGAAAAGACAAACCAAGTTTGGTGCTCCGAACCGATGTGGCCAACATATACGGCAAGGAATTGCCGTCTCATACCTTTACCCGACTAATCGAAGATCCAGTTGGACAAGCTATTCGTTTGGATGCGGCCTGTGTCGTTGCGAACCTTTTGCTATTGCCGAATCAACCCGCTCTCCATGAGCAGTGTATTGAGAATATCTGCCGCCTCAAGCCACTTTGCGATGTCGCAGGAATGCCGCTCATGGTGGAACCGCTGGTGATGCAACCCAACTCAGTTGCTGGGGGATACATGGTGGATGGCGATCTGAAGAAGATTCTTCCCTTGGTGCGCCAAGCAGTTGAGTTGGGCGCTGATGTGATCAAAGCTGATCCTTGTGATGATCCTACGGATTACCACCGAGTGATCGAAATTGCGGGAGATATTCCAGTTTTGGTTCGTGGGGGAGGCCGAGCGACAGACGAAGAGATCGTAAGTCGAACGGTTGAGCTGATGAAGCAGGGGGCGAAGGGAATCGTCTATGGGCGCAATGTGATTCAGCATCCCAATCCGGGAGGAATGACCCGAGCCCTTATGGCGATTGTCCATGACGGCGCAACGTCTGCTCAGGCCCTTTCCATCTTGAATTGCAACTGATTACGCAGTTTGGCGTTGTAATAGTTAGTGGCGAACTTTCTAGGTTTTGTCGGTAAGCAAGCTATGCACAAGGCAGCAATCAACCATGCCCACAAACGGGGTTGGCTTGATCTACGGCTCGGCTACACGTTGTTAAGAGACAAGCGTGTCTCGCTAGGCGTAAAGCTGGCATCTCTCGGGATCGGAGTTGCTCTTACCGTTGGACTTGTGTTGCTAGAAGTGCCATTGGAAGCGGTGATTGGAACGCTTCTGCCTCTCTTGGGGCTTGCTTTGGATTTCGCGTTTGACGGAATTGAGTTCATCGTCGTTCCGGTAGTGGTGGCAGCCCTGGTCATTCAGTGGCTTACGCCAAAATCGGTTGTGGAGATAGTTCGAGGCGCATAAGCCATCCACAAATCCCCAAGAGACCGAAATCTCCTGGCCATACAGATGTAACAAACTAAAAGGCTAGAATCCGATTTCGGATTCTAGCCTGATTTTCCAATTCGTTGATTCAGCCCATCTTTGGGCGGCATTGGCCTAGACCAAATCAAATGTGGTTTTGAGAATTTGGGTTTGCCCGGTGTCGGATGCCCTCAAACCGGCTTCGATAATCTCAATTACATGAGCGGCATGCTCGGCGGTTGCGATCGGCTGAGCACTGTCATCGTGAATCCAATCCACTAATTGCATCATGTCTTCGAAGACGTGATTCTCTTCCATATTGGCATGAACACCTGTGCAGTGCGGCCCCATCGGATGAGCCGTGCCTGGAGCCAGAACAGGCTCACCGTTGAAGCTTTCACCAACGATCTTTCCCTTGGTTCCAAAGATGGTTGGTCCCCAACCTTCTGACAAGCCGCCTGTGAAAGTTCCATACACGAACGAGAATACGTTGTTACCGAAGTCGAGAACCATCAGCGTATTGTCTTCCGCATCACAGGGATACATCTCACCACGGAACTCTCGCTCCTTAACTGCGTTGGCTGACATCGCCGTAATTCTTTTTGCCGGTCCAAGAATTCCGGTCAAGGAGTGCAATCCGTAAACCGTCATATCGTAAAGCGGACCGCCACCGGGGCGGCGCCAATACCAGGCCGGGTTGATATTCGTCAGGATGTCGGTGCCTTGACGGAGCCCTTCCTGCTCATGATAGGAGCCAAATGCGGCACCGGTAACAGCCCAAGCCAGCTGACCCAGGTCGCCATTTTGAATACGGCGACGAACCTCTCGAAGACCAGGCTTGGTGAGCTGCCCTGGGGAGGCTACGATCTTCACACCCGCAGCCTTTGCTTTGGCAATGAGATCGAGGGACTCATCGGCTGTGACCGTCATGGTTTTGTTAAAGTGGATATGTTTGCCAGCAGCAATTGCCTTCAGACCTTGGTCGTAGTGAAGGCTGATCGGAGAGCAGATGGTGACAAGATCCACATTGGGATCGGCAAGTAGATCTTCATACTCTACGTGGGAAGACTTGACCCCATACTTTGCGGCGGCGGCTTCCGCACGTCCCGGAACCGGATCACAAACGGAGGCGAGATAGACGCGATCTTGCACGTCATCGCATGAAAAGTGCTGCAACGCAGCTCGAATACCGATGCTTCCCGCACCGACGACACCCATTCCCAAAGGCTTCAATGCCATATCTATTTACGCTCCAATCTGGGTCACTCGACCACCGGTCACGGGCAGATATGCGCCCGTCACATATCCTGCCAAATCACTGAGAAAGAACACACAGGCGTTTCCGATTTCCTCTGCCGAACCATGATGCTGCAACGGTAAGGACTTCCCGAAATTGATTGATCCCTCCGAGGTGGTATCAACGTTTTCGGTCACCATCCAGCCGGGGGCAACCATGTTGACAGTAATCCCATCAGGTCCGAGTTCGTTGGCTAAAGCTCGTGAGATTCCGACCATCGCACCCTTACCGCCCAAGTAGGCTGCCCATTGACCGGATCCCATATTCCAAAGTTCCGTCACTACATTAACAATCCGTCCGGCTCCTGCCGCTTTCATGTGGGGACGGACAGCTCGAATTGTGTTAACGGTGGCGAAAGCTCCAAAGTCCAGCATATTCTGAAAATCTTGGTCAGTTAGCTCATCAAAAGCACCATGTTGGCGTCCCGAGATGGCGTTGTTGATCAGACCATCTACTCGTCCAAATGTCGCAATTGTCGTCTGCACCATGCGTTCCACTTGCTCTTGATCTCTCACATCAGCTTGAACAGCAATTGCTTGGACCCCGATCTGCGTCAGTTCTTCCACGACTGCGAGGGCTTCCTTTTCGGAACTTCCGTAGTTGACAACAACCGAACAACCGTTTCGAGCCAGCACTCGGCAGATCGACGATCCGATTCCTCTAGCGCCTCCCGTTACGATGGCAACTTTCCCTTCCAATAGCTTTGGCACGAGCGGTAGTTTAACTTCTTTTGCCGGTTTTGTTGGTGCACTATGGGGCAATTTTGGGTTTGGCTTTAGGTGTTTTTGTGGTGGTCTAATTTTGCTTTTTAGCGGAATGAATTCCGCGGACCTAATGCGGACTAAAGTCCGCGCTCCCTTTTTACGATACGTTGACCACGATGCGGTTAGCGGTGTTGAGAGCTTCACGAAGGCGAAAATCAGATTCAGGGTTACCCATATTCCTTTCAGTCTGGGAAACCAAGATCATGGCCGCGTTTTCCTCCAACGCCAGAAGTGCCGTTTCAGCGCGTTCAATCCGAACCTTTGAGCGGCCAAAGGGATGCAACTTGGCTGCCTCAACCAATTTCTCAGATTGGATACGAAGTGCCCGAGCATCAGCGCGAGCTTCATCGATCTCTTTACGGGTTCGTTTATTGTCAGGGCTTGCAGAGGTGATCAGTTCGACATATTCTCGCTGAGCAGTTGCGGCAGTTTTGATGGTCTGCCAAATCTGGTCCCAACTCCAAGCGGGCCAGAACAGATAGGAAACCAAGGCAATAACGATGCCGACTATGCTCGACACCAATCGCATTCCGCTGACCTCTCCTGCTATGACACCTGACGCAGCGATACCAAAAACGACGTAACCTGTCACAGCTGCCGTGACCAACATGTAACTGGCTTGGGCGCTGGCGAATGCAAACCAAGTCATTGCCAAGGTAAGGAGTTCAATGGTTATTGGTCCAGGATGGACGAAGTCAATGATGGCAATCGAAACCACCAACCCGACCAGGGTTCCCATCAACCTTGCCATGCCTCGGTAGAAGGTCGATCCGTAGTCTTGCCTTAGGACAATTGCAGTGGTGAGCGGAAGCCAATAGGAGTGGGATCGAGTCCAATGAATGGATATCCAGAATGCAACTTCCACCGTAAGTGCATACCGAATCGCATGGTGAAAGACGATCGATCGAACTGCCTCCCGGTCTGGGAGCTTGGTCAATGCACTAAACAGACTCTTTGCTCGAACACTTATTGGCTCAACCGCAGTCTGTTGAACGGACAATTTTGGTGTTTCCCATCCACATGATTCGATCAACTCGGCAATTGTTTCCAACCACATTCGGTAGTTGGCTACTACCGCGTCATCTGACTCAAAGGCAGGAACTTTCAACATGACGGGAGGCTGATTAAGTTGCCCTGATCGTGCCCTTCCCTCAATAACTTGAAGCGCCCTGGTGACCGTTCTGAGAATCCGCTCGGCGCGAACCATCGACAACCGATCTCGGTTGGCAAACTCACGGTTTGCCTGAGCAAATCCCACCAATGCCGCCCGAAGGGCTTCAGCTCGGCGCAAAGCTTCGACCAACCGATAGAACTCAGAGTATGTCGGATAATCTTCTGCTTCGTTCAAAAGTGACCGGGCTTCTTGTATGGCGCTTGCGGGTGGGATAAGCGGGGAATCTATTTGCTTGAAATCCCGAAGGCTCGCTACGAATCTGGCCAGCTGACTATACGCGTCCGCAACCGCTCTGCCTTCTGGCACACCCGGTTTCATCGGCCAAAAGAGCGAGAGTAGGATCAGCTGAGTCGCCGAACCGGCCAATACCAATAAGCCATTTTGTAAGGCGCCAGAGGCAGGCAATTTGAGCCCAATCACGACGCAAAGGATTGCGGTTGCTTGTGCGCCAATAGTGCTGGCTGATCTTCCAGCAGAGGCATATAAGGAAGTCACGAATGCAACGAGAAAGACTGCAATAAGAGCGGCCGAATCAGTCCTTCCTACCCAGGTACCCAAGCATGTGGCTAGAGCAATGATGAATCCGTTGGTGGCCATGGTCCGAATCCGAGCATGGTACACCCCGTTGGAAGCGGCAAGTCCGGTGTAGAGAGCTCCAACTGAGGCTAAGATTCCAGCCCCGGGATGCTTCAGGACGTAAATGAGAAATAGGGATGCAGCAACCCCGATGACGCAACGGGTCGCCTCGATCGGCATCCAACGCTTCCGATCGACTTCTAATCCGGCCGCCGCCATAAGGTTTGGGCTCATGCCGTCACCCTGCGGTGCGCGACGAACACGGAAAGAATCATCTCCACCTATTACTATGGGAAATGAGGCTGCTTCATTTCAGGATTGCCCTGGTCTGGGATGAATTCGTTACAATCCGGTAACGTAGAACGTGGCAAAGCCGCCATCCCATGTAAATTGCCATGTCTGACACGTCACAAACCCAGCACCTAACCGCACAAGAACTGATCACGACTCTTCAAAAGAACTGGACTTTGGAGATGGATGGCACAGCAATGTATGCGACTCTTGCGGAAGCCCAAACCATTCCAGAGCGGAAGAAGATCTTTCTGAAGCTCAGCGAGCTAGAGAAAAAGCATGCTGGCCTTTGGGCTAGACGAATTATTGATCTGGGTGGGGAAGTGCCGAAAGAGCATAGTGGCAAAGGGCATTCACTCAAGTCTGCTGAAACACACCAGGGGATGCAGGAGATCATTGCCGAGATCGAAGCCGAAGAACGAAGGGATGTTTCGAACTACTTGAACCAGATGCGGCTGATCCAAGACGAAGAGACTCGAGCCCTTCTAAGAGAAGTGGTATTAGATGAGTTCGCTCACGCAACAGTGCTGACAAGACTCGCGGAACACAGTGGAGATCGCTCCGCACTGGACTACCTTCTTCATCGACAACGGCAAGGGACTGGAAGCTGGATTGGTGATGCCATTTACGGTGTCAATGATGGGCTGGGCGCGATCTTCGGAATTGTCAGCGGCGTTTCTGGTGCAACTCTCGGAAACAACAAGTACGTTCTGGTCGCTGGCTTGGCTGGAATGGTTGCCAGTGCGTTGTCTATGGGATCAGGCGCTTACTTGGCTGCTAAGAGCGAAAAGGAGATTTTTGAGGCTGAGATTCATCGAGAACAGAAGATGCTGGAACAGAATCCAAAGTCAGCCCAAGAGGAACTATCTATTCTTTATCAGCTGAAAGGGGTTCCACCCGCAGATGCCGATAAGATTGCCGAGGTTTTGGCTGCAGATAAGGACCAATTCCTGAAGACAATGGCGGCAGAGAAGTTGAATCTTACAGAAGATGCTTTATCGAATCCGATCACCTCGGCGATTTCTGGCTCGCTATCAACGGCGATTGGTGCGTTCATCCCGATCATCCCTTTCTTCTTTATGAAAGGAATCCCAGCGATTGTTGCGGCTGCAATCGTTTCTTTGATTGCACACTTTGCGGTTGGAGCTGCGAAGAGCATGATCACGGTCCGCTCTTGGTTCAGCAGTGGCATGGAGATGACGCTGGTCGGTGCAATCGAAGGGATCGTCACCTATTTGATCGGTATTGCGTTGGGCGGAATCGGTAGCTAGTGCATGGATCGCAGATTTGAATTCACTATCCGAGATGCTGCCTTGGAGGATGCGGAAGAAATGGCGCTGGCCGCCTGTAGTGCGTGGCAATTTGCTTATCGAGGAATCCTTGATCAAACGTTTATTGACTCGGTAGCAGAACCTATTTCCTTTGCCGAACGGATCAGAGGAGCGATGTCTAAGGATGCACACCGATTGGTGGCGGTCTCGGCGAATGGTGAGGTTATTGGCTTTGCCAGCGAGAGGCGCCCTTGTTCGTTAGAAGGTTTCGATGCAGAGATCGCGGCTCTATACGTGGACCCTACGTCTAGCCGCTCAGGGATTGGTGGCGAATTGGTAAGGGAGATGGTCCGTCGATTTTTGACCGATGGTAGGCAATCTTTGGCCATTCACACCTTGGCAGAGAACCGGATCGGGTCAGCCTTTTACGAGAAAATGGGTGGACAGCCCGGTCCAACAACCAATTGGCAGGG
>Ga0164296_1001895_pt1 | contig 21538 bp, 17 predicted proteins | sample GEODES057metaG_FD_113533 | JGI IMG/M metagenome (GOLD analysis project Ga0164296, IMG submission 113533) | Dystrophic lake water microbial communities from Trout Bog Lake, Wisconsin, USA - GEODES057 metaG | ecosystem: Environmental > Aquatic > Freshwater > Lake | place: USA: Trout Bog Lake...
CGCCGGCGATCCTGCTGGAGAAGGTGAACAAGTGGTACGGCGCGATGCACGTGCTGCGCGACGTGTCCCTCGGTGTGGCGCAGCAAGAGCGTGTGGTGGTCTGCGGCCCTTCAGGGTCCGGCAAGTCGACGATGATCCGCTGCATCAACCGCCTGGAAGTGCACCAAGAAGGCCGCATCGTCGTTGACGGCACCGAACTGACCGATGATTTGCGCGCCTTGGATACGATCCGGCGGGAAGTCGGCATGGTGTTCCAGTCCTTCAACCTTTTTCCGCATCTGACGATCCTGGAAAACTGCACGCTAGCGCCGATCTGGGTGCGCAAGATGCCCAAGGCCGAGGCAGAAGAATTGGCCATGACCTATCTGGAACGCGTGAAGATACCCGAGCAGGCAAAGAAATACCCCGGCCAACTCTCGGGCGGCCAGCAGCAGCGCGTGGCGATCGCCCGGGCGCTGTGCATGAAGCCGAAGATCATGCTGTTCGATGAACCGACAAGCGCGCTCGATCCCGAGATGATCAAAGAGGTGCTGGACACCATGATCGGCCTCGCCCAGGACGGCATGACCATGGTCTGCGTCACCCATGAGATGGGCTTTGCTCGGCAGGTCGCGGACCGCGTCGTGTTCATGGACCAGGGGGAAATCGTCGAAAGCGGGCCGCCGAACGATATGTTCAACAATCCGCAGACCGACCGGCTGAAACTGTTCCTGAGCCAAATCCTGCGCGGGCACTGACGAACGCGCGGCGTCGCGCTATCCTGCCTGCAAAACAGGGGGGAAAACATGCGCTATGGATTTTATCTGCCCACACGCGGCCCGACCGGGACCCGGGAGGGCGTTCTGGCGCTGGCTCGAGCGGGCGAACGTCTGGGACTGAACTCGGCCATGGTTGCCGATCACGTGGTGTTTCCGGCGCATAGCGAGTCCACTTATCCCTATACCGTGGACGGCAAGCATCCCGGCGTCGGCGATGCGCTGGACATATTCTCCATCTTGGGCGTCGTCGCCGGCGCGACCGAACGGCTGCGGCTGGTGACGTCGGTCCTGGTGTTGCCCTATCGCAATCCGGTGCTGACAGCGAAGATGGTGGCATCGTTGGACGTGCTGTCGGGCGGGCGAGTCACGCTTGGCGTGGGCGCTGGTTGGCTGCGTGAGGAGTTTGAGGCCCTGCACAGCCCCTCTTTTGAGCGGCGTGGTGCGGTGACGGATGAGTGGATCGCCATTTTCAAGCAGTTGTGGACCGAGGCACCGGCTAGCTTCGATGGGAAATTCTACAACTACAAAGATATTCACTGCGAACCCTTCCCCCTGCAAAGGCCGCACCCGCCCATCTGGGTCGGTGGCCACTCGCACGCGGCGCTGCGTCGCACGGCGCGTTATGGTGACGGTTGGCATCCGGTCGGTGCTATTGCCGCGGTGCCGCTGCCGCCGGCCGAGATGTGCGCCCACCTGGACACGCTGAAGCGGCTGACCGATGCCGAGGGGCGGGATTTTTCCGCGCTCACCATCTCCTATAAGGCGCCGTTGTATGACACCGCGCTATCCGACCGGGATGGTGCCCGTCGTAGCTTCTCTGGCAATGCCGAGGAAATTGCCGGCGATGTTCGCAACTTTGCCGCGATCGGCGTGCACGAACTGATCTTCGATTTCCGCGGCCAGTCCACGGCGGAAAGCGTCGAACGGCTGGAGCGGTTTGCGACGGAGGTTATGCCATTGGTGGGATGATCGGCGCGTTGCCGATGTGTCCTAGCCGGCCAATTCCGTCAGTACCGTGTCGGTGGGCTCCCCCAGGTCCGGTGCCATGCGCCGGACCCGGCAAGGGGTTTCGGAGAATTTCATCGGAAAACCCAACATCTTGACCAGACCATGGCGCGGGTCCGTCAGTGTCATCACCATCTCCTGCGAGAGGATTTGCGGGTCCGACAAGGCCTCTGCCACGCCATTAACAGGCCCACATGGCACACCGGCCTTGTTCAGCAAAGCGACCCAGTGGGCTGTCGATTGTTCGACTAGGCAGCCACCGACGATGGCGTTGATCCGCGCCCGGTTTTCAACCCGCGCATGGCCGGTGGCGTAAAGCGGGTCCGCTTTCAGTTCCGGCCGGCCCAGCGCGTCCATCAGGCGGCCGAAAAATGCATCATCCGGCGGCGCGATGGCGATCTGGCCGTCACGCGTCGGGAATAGACCATATGGCGCGGCGATGGGGTGGTCGTTGCCGCTGCGTGCCGGGGCCTGGCCGGTGGCAAAGTAGTTGGTGGCGATATACGCCAGAAGGCTGACCATGCCGTTGGTTAGGCTTACCTCTGTGCGCTGGCCCTGACCGGTGGCGCGGGCGTGAAAGACCGCGGCGGTGATGCTGAGGGCGGCATACAGCCCCGCCACCAGATCGCTGATCGGCAGGCCCGATCGCAAGGGCGGGTCTTCTGCGCGTCCATTCACGCTCATGAACCCCGACAGCGCCTGGGCGATGAAGTCGAAGGCCGGGCGGTCGCGATATGGCCCGGTGCTGCCAAATCCGTTGATCGAGCAAACCACCAGCGACGGCCGTAGCGCCTTCAGTTTGGCGTCATCAAAGCCCATCCGCGCCAGCACGCCGGGACGGAAATTCTCCACAAGCACGTCGGATCTTTCGATCAGGCGGGCGAGTGCTTCTTTCGCCTCGGCCTTGCGTAGGTCCAGCACGATGGAGCGTTTGTTGCGATTGAACTGGGCGAAATACCAGGACATCGAGCCGGTTTTAGCACCCTGATTGCGCACCGAATCGCCTTCCGGCGCTTCCACCTTGATGACGTCCGCCCCCATGTCGCCGAGCAGGGCGGTGCAGAAGGGGCCGGAGAGGACGCGGGTAAGGTCGAGGACCTTAACGCCGGAGAGCGGCATGGACGTTTCCTGTCTATCTAATTTGCCGTCATTGAAGCGTGAAATGGTGTCCGGGGGAACTGTCAGGCACGGAGGGTGCCTTACAAAAAATTAATGCGAATTCGCACCGTTTGCCATGATTCCGCCGCGCCGCGTGCACGCGCCGACCACAAATGGATGGTCATATCTGCCTTAGCCGGAAACGAACCCCCCGGCGACAGGAATACAGACCATGAACCGTTTTCTGACCATTGCGTCGACATCTTTCATCATCACGGGCCTGGCTCTGGTGCCCGTCGCGTCCTTCGCACAGAGCGGCAATGAAGCGCCGAAGGCCCCGGCGACGACTGTGACGCAGTCCACGACCACGGCATCTGCTCAAGCGGGCGCGAAACCCACGGCCGACGCCAAGATGATGACCGACAAGGCCGCCAAGCCGGCCGGCGTGACCACCGCAACGCCCAGCAAGAGTGTTGCAAATGACGGCAAGGCACCAGTGACGGGCAAGCCCGAGATGCACGGCAGCAACGCTGCCCCGCTGCACCACTCGGATACCGCCCCGGCTGCGACGCCGAAAAGCTGAGGCTTTCGCCTGACGTTTTCTCCTCCGGACAAACTTGCCGGCCCCTTGGATGGGGCCGGTTTTTTGTTTATCGGGCGGTGATCGCGTCGATTTCGGTTTCGGCGTAGCCGGCTTCCGAGAGGATTTCCCGGGTGTGTTGCCCGAGTGTGGGCCATGGCCGATGGATATTGGCGGGTGTGGCCGAGAAGCGCGCGGGAATGGCGGGGATCACCACGTCGCCTTCCACGGGATGATCGTGATGTTCGAAGAAATTCGTTTCCTGTAAATATTCATCCGCAAACAGGCTTTGCAGCGTATTCGCTCGGCCGCACGGAATATCCGCTTCTTTCAGGATGTCGAGCCATTCATCGGTGGTGCGGTTTTTCATGCCTTCCACCAGTGTGGCGTAAGCGGCGTCGATATTGGCCGACCGCGCGGTCAGGGAGCAGAAGCGGGGGTCTTCGAAGAGTTCTGGCTTGCCCATGGCGGCGAATAGTTTCGACCATTGTGCATCGCTGTGGGCGATGACACTGATGTAGCCGTCCTTGGTGGGGTAGGGGCGGCGGTTGGGCGACAACATGCGTGGATAACCGACGCCCTTTTCCGGCTGGCCCAAGGTGCCCCACCACAGATGCTCGACCAGAAGAAAGGACAGGATCGTTTCCGTCATGGGGACGTGAATTTCCTGCCCCTTCCCGGTTTTTTCGCGCGCGAATAGGGCCATGCCGATCATCGAGGCCAACTGCGCGCCCGTGAGTTTATCGACCAGGACGGACGGAAAATAGCGCATGGTCCCATCCGGTCCGGCATTGATGCCACCGACCCCTGCCACACCCTGCACGAGGTCGTCGAAGGCGGGAGCCTCCTGGCGGGAGCTGCCTTTGCGAAAGCCGCTCGCCGCAGCATAGATCAACTTGGGATTGCGCTCGGCCAGGACGTCGTAGCCCAGTCCCAGACGCTCCGCCGCGCCGAGGCGCATATTGTGCACGAACACGTCTGCGGTTTCGACCAGGCGGTATAGCGCCTCCCGCGCTGCCGGCTTCTTCAGGTCCAGCACCAGGCTGCGCTTGTTGCGATTGATGTTGGCGAAATAGCTGCCCATCTGAGGGGTCCGGCTGGGGCCTAACAGGCGCGTGGAATCGCCGCCATCCGGAACCTCCACCTTGATCACGTCCGCGCCCATGTCTCCAAGGGTCTGGGTGGCGAAGGGGCCAAGCACCATGGTGGTCACGTCGATCACGCGAACGCCCGCTAGCGGGCCTGTGGCTTGGGTTTTGGTCACAGTAAGCGTCTCCCGGACTATGTCTTCCGTGTTATAGTATGGTCTCTGCCCGTTGCCGAAAAGTGCGGTGGTGGAACGTCAAGAGTTCGTAACGACTTGATGCATGATGGCAACGGCTTCGTCGATCATTGGTGCCGAGACGTCCAGATGCGTGCAGGCGCGACCGCGGTAGGGACCGGACACTGATACCGTCACGCCGTGAGGGCGCAGCTTGGCGGCGAATAGCGCGGCGGTTAAGCCTGTGCCAGTCGTATCAAAGAAAACTAGATTTGTTTCCGGTGTTTCGACGGTGATGCCGGGGATCTGCGCCATGCCACGCGCTAGCGCTGCGGCGTTGGCGTGATCTTCGGCCAGACGGTCGATATTGTGTTGCAAGGCGTAGACGCAGGCTGCGGCATTCATGCCGCCTTGGCGCATCGACCCGCCCATGCGCTGCTTCCAACGCCAGGACTGGCCGATGAAATCCTTCGAACCGGCCAGCACCGCACCCAGTGGCGCGCCCAGCCCTTTGGTGAAATCGAGCCATACCGAATCGCATCCCGCCGTCACGTCTTTGGCGGGCACGCCCAGCTTGATGGCGGCGTTCAGGACGCGCGCGCCGTCCATATGGACTTTGATGCCGTTGGCATGCGCCACCTCGGCAACGGCGTTCAATTGCGCCACCGTCCAGCATGCGCCGCCGCCTTTATTGGCGGTCTGTTCCACCTCTACCAAGGTTTGCGGCGGGGCGTAGCGGGAGATGGGGCGGATTGCCTCTTGCAGTGTTTCGGCGCTGAAGATGCCGCGGTCGCCTGGGAGGCCGCGGATCATGACATGGGCGAGGGCGCTGGGGCCGCCGCCCTCGCTGTTTTGGATATGGGCGTCCTCATGTGCCAGCACCTCATCACCGGGGCGGCAATGGGTGGCGAGAGCGACCTGGTTGCACATCGTGCCCGAGGGCATGAATACCGCTGATTCCTTGCCCAGAAGGGCGGCGACACGGTCGCATAATTCCCAGACCGTGGGGTCCGATCCGCCTTGCTCGTCGCCCATCTCGGCCGCCAGCATGGCTTCCTTCATGGCGCGCGACGGCTTGGTGTGGGTGTCGGAATAGAGATCGATCCGGACGGGGACGGTAAAATCGTCCCTCTTGGGTTCGTAACTCATGGCGGCGTGCTCCTTCGCTCGTATTCCTACCGGAAGGGGAGTTGCCTGCAAAGCCGCACCGTCGGATGCTGTTCCGACGAAGTGTCGCATAGGGTTGCTCATATGAAATTCTCCAACTTCCTGTTCCCTGACAGCATGAGCGCCGCAGATGACGGCCGGGTCATCGATGAAACGCTGCAGGAAGCGAGACTGACGGATGAGCTTGGTTTCGATACGATCTGGCTGGCGGAGCATCACTTTGATGGCATTGTCGCTTATGTCGATCCGGTCGCCTTCGCCGGGGCGCTGGCGGTGGCGACGAAACAGGCGAAGATCGGGTTCGCCGTCGCTCAGATGGCTTTGCATCACCCGGTGCGCTTTGCCGAACAAATGGCGTTGCTGGATCATCTGACGAAGGGACGTCTGATTGTCGGTCTGGGGCGCGGCACGGCCTATAACATCTACGACTACCAGGGTTACGGCATCGATCACACCAAGGCACAGGCGATTTTTGAAGAAGCCGAGGCGATTATGTTCGAGGCTTGGCGGGGCCAGCCGATCGATCACAAGGGCGAATATTTTACGCTCCGCTTGCCTGAGTTGCGCCCCTCGGTCTTTACCAAGCCGCACCCGTATGTGATCCGCGCCGCGGCGAGTGAGCATGGCATGCTCGAAATTGCCGAGCGCGGTAAGCCGTTCATGATGAATGTGCAGAATAATGCCACCACGCTGAGCCGCATGCTGATGTACAAGCAGAAACTGCGCGACATCGGCCTGGATGAAGCGCGGGTGGCGGCGTTGGCGGATGAGTGCTGGGTCTGGCGCAACGTCTATGTCGCCGAAACCGACGCCGAGGCGGAACGGATTGCGGTGCCGGCGTTTACCGATATGCACGAGCACCGTGTTGCGATGCGCAAGCGGATCTATCAGGAGCAGGGCGTATCGATCCTGCCGATGCCGGCGCGTGATGCGCCGCCGCCAGCGCATGCCTCGGTGGAGAATGGCTTGGTCTATGGATCGCCGGCGACGGTGGCGGAGAAGTTGGCACCGATCGCTGCCAGCGGCGTGGGTGGGCTGATTATCCAGTTTCGCCTGGGCACGATGTCTTACGAGCAGACGGCGCAAAGCTTGACGCTGTTCCGTGATAAGGTGATCCCGGCGATCTCCGCGCGACCGACTTTAGCCGCGTAAGGCGTCGCCATGATCACGGTCCCCGATACCACGCATTGGCAGCGCAACTTGGCCGTCTGCACCATTGGGTCTTTTTCGACCATCGTGGCGATGACGCTTCTGTTGCCGTTCTTGCCGATTTATGTCGAGCAGTTAGGGGTGACCGATCGGGCCGAGATCGCGGAGTGGTCGGGCGCGGCCTATGGTGCGACCTTCTTCACTGCCGCGTTTGCCGCGCCGTTATGGGGGCGTCTGGCGGACATGTATGGGCGCAAGCTGATGCTGATCCGCGCGAGCGCGGGCATGGCGGTGGCGATGTCGCTGATCGGGCTGTCGCAGAATGTCTACCAGTTGGTGGCCATCCGGCTGCTGGCGGGCTTGCTGGGCGGGTATTCCTCTGGATCCATCACGCTGGTGGCCAGCATGACGCCCAAGCATCGCACGGCTTGGGCGCTGGGCGTGCTGTCCATGGGGGTCATGGCGGGCAACCTGGCTGGGCCGCTGATCGGCGGTGCGCTGCCACCCCTGATCGGTATTCGCGCGACGTTTTTCTCGGCCGGCGCCATCATCTTCCTGGCGTTTCTGGCGACGACGTTCCTGATCAAGGAGGAACGACGGCCCGCACCCAAGCCAGGACAGAAGCGCGCCGGCGGCTGGTCCGCGGTGCCGGACAAAAAGCCGATCATTGCCATGCTGGTGACCGGCATGATGTTGATGCTGGCGAATATGTCGATCGAGCCGATCATCACCGTGTATGTGCAGACGTTGGTGGACGATCCGGCGCGGGTGACGATCGTCGCAGGGCTGGTGATGTCGGCCGCCGCGCTGGGTAGTATTATTTCGGCGTCGCATCTCGGCCGTCTTGCTGATCGGGTCGGTCATTGGACGGTGATCATCGGTTGCCTGTCTGTTGCGGCGCTGCTGCTGATACCGCAGGCGTTCGTGACCGCCGGCTGGCAATTGATCGCGCTGCGCTTTCTGATGGGGCTGGCGTTGGGCGGGTTGTTACCCTGCGTTGCCTCGGTGATCCGTCACAATGTTCCTGAAGGCAGCACGGGTTCCGTTTTGGGCCTTTCGACCTCGGCGCAATATGTCGGTCAGGTGACGGGGCCGCTGACAGGCGGGTTCATCGGCGGGCATATCGGGATGCGGGCGGTGTTCATCGGCACATCGGTGCTGATGGCGATCACCGCGCTGTATGGCTGGATGTCCAAGCCGCGCGCAGCGAGAAAGGATGAGCGATGATCGGATCGGATAGCATCGCCGGGCTGCGCGTGCATGTCGTTCGCATTCCGGCCCGCGCGGTTCACGCGCACGGGATTGGCGAAGTGTCGACCGTTAACAGTGTCATCCTGGAACTGACGACCGCGGGTGGTGTGACCGGTTGGGGTGAAGCATCGCCATGGCCGGCATTTTCCGGCACGGTCGAAGGCAATGCTGCGGCGCTGCATGTGCATTTGCGCCCGATGCTGATCGGTGCCGATCCACTGCGTGTTGAGCAGATCATGGCGCGCGCCGATGCTATTGTGGTTGGTTCCACCGAGGCGAAGGCAGCGCTGGAAACCGCGTTGCTGGATATTGGTGGCAAGATGGCCGGTTTGCCAGTGGCTGAGCTGGTCGGTGGGCGCTGTCGCGATGCGATCCCGCTGAGTTTCTCGGTGGCCAACCCGGCATTTGATGCCGACCTGGAGACGATTGCCGCATTGTGGGCGGATGGTGTGCGGTTGTTCAAAATGAAGACGGGGTTCGCCGACCATCGTTTCGACCTCATGCGGCTGGAAAAGCTCCGTACTGTCTACGGCGATCAGATCGATATCCGCATCGATTACAATCAGGGGATGAAGGCGCACGAGGCCGTACGTCGCGTGCGCGATCTGGAGGCGTTCCGCCCCACGTTCATCGAACAACCTGTCCCGCGGGCAAATCTGGAAGCGATGGCGGAGATCGCACGCGTGCTGGAAACACCCTTGTTGGCCGACGAATCGGTGTTCAACGCGCGCGAGGCCCTGATCGGTGCGCAGATGCGGATTGCCGATCTGTTTAGTCTGAAAATCATGAAAAGCGGTGGCATCCGGCGTGCGTTGGAGGTTGCGGCGGTGGCACGCGCGGCTGGCATCGGCGTTTATGGCGGCTGCATGTTTGAAACCGGGATTGCGCATCTGGCTGGCACGCATCTGATGGCCGCCGTCCCCGATCTGACGCTGGGCTGTGAGTTCTATATGTCGACCTATTACTTACAGCAGGACATACTGGCAGCGCCGTTCCCGGTGCGACAGGGCATGGTGCATGTTCCCACCGCGCCTGGTCTGGGCATCGACCCTGACCCGGATCTGCTGGGCCGTTGGACGACGGAGGTCTTGGCGTAATCAGCCTGTTACGCCGGCGGGGCGCTGAGCGTTTGCGTCGGTTTGGTGTCCGCAGAGAGCGGTTGCTCGTCTTTCAAGCCGATGCCGGTCAGGCGCCGATGACGCATTTCGGCGATCAGCCAGAGCAGTTTGCGCGCCGCTGCATCGGACGCCAGCCCTTCGGCGTGAATGTTCGAGATGCAATTCCGTTCGGCATCGGTGCGGCCGGGGCGCGGGGCCCATGTGAGATAAATGCCCAGGCTGTCGGGTGTCGTCAGGCCGGGCCGTTCGCCGATCAGCACCGCCACGGCGCTTGCTTGCAAGGCGCAGCCAATATCATCGCCCAAGGCGACGCGCCCTTGGGTGGCGATCACGACCGGCCCGGCGTCTTCCAGTGCAGGCAGCAGATGTGCCAGCACAGCCGGCGCATGGCGTTGGACGGCCGTGGCCGATAAACCGTCACAGACAACGATGGCGATGCGCTTTAGGGCAGGTGCGCTGGCCAATTTTGCCCGGTCGGCATCGGCCAAAACACGTCCCAGGTCAGGCCGGACGAGATAGGTTGCTCGGTCCTTACATGCGCTGCGGACCACGCGTTGATCGGGCGCGCTGAACGCGGATTGTAGCGTGGAAACATCCAGCGCGGCATGCACGGCGTCACGCGCCGCAGCATGGGCGGCCTGGAACGTCAGGTGCGCAGCCGTCGGCAAGCCGTTGCCGACGCGGCCGAGACCGACGCGAGCGGTGGTGAAGCGGCGCAGGTCTTGCCAGCGGGTTGGCAGGCTCATGTCAGCCCGATCAGCGCGGGCGAGAGCGGCGGCGGGATCGTTTGGCTATCCGCGCTGACGCCCATGCGCTCCAGCCATGCTTCGAACTCGGGGGCGGGGCGGAGGTTCAGGGCGCCACGGAGATAGAGGGCATCGTGGAACGACGTGCTTTGATACGACAGCATGATATCGTCGGCACCGGGTACGCCCATGATGTAGGTAACGCCCGCCGTGCCCAGCAGCGTCAGTAGCGCATCCATATCGTCCTGATCGGCATCGGCGTGATTGGTGTAACAGACATCGACCCCCATCGGCAGGCCGAGCAATTTGCCGCAAAAATGGTCTTCCAGCCCGGCGCGGGTGATCTCTTTGCCATTGGCGAGGTATTCCGGGCCGATGAAGCCGACGACTGAGTTCACCAGCAGCGGGTTGAAGGCGCGGGCGACGGCATAGGCGCGCGCCTCGATCGTTTGCTGATCGACGCCGTGATGCGCGGTGGCGGACAAGGCGTTGCCCTGGCCAGTTTCAAAATACATCACGTTCTTGCCGACGGAGCCACGCTTGAGAGACAAAGCGGCATCCTGGGCTTCCTGCAGCAGAGACAGGGAGACACCGAAGCTTTCGTTGACCGCCTGGGTGCCGCCGATGGACTGGAATACCAGATCGACAGGTGCACCGGCCTCTATGCAGCGCATCATGGTGGTGACATGTGCCAGCACGCAGGATTGTGTTGGCACGGCGTAGCGCTCGATGATTTCGGCCAGTAATCGTAACAGTGTTGCGGTGGCGGCGACATTATCGGTCGCGGGGTTGACACCGATCACCGCATCCCCCGCCCCGAGTAACAGCCCATCTAATGTTGCTGCGGCGACGCCCAAGGGGTCGTCGGTGGGGTGGTTGGGTTGCAGGCGCACCGAAAGGCGTCCTGGCAGACCGATGGTGTTGCGGAAACCCGTGGTCACATGGCAGCGCGCGGAAACAGCGATCAGGTCCTGCAGGCGCATGATCTTGCTGACGGCGGCGACCATTTCTGGTGTCAGGCCGGGAGCCAGGGCGGTGAGATCCGCGGTTGTTGCGGTTCCCAGTAGCCAATCTCGGAAGCCGCCGACCGTCAGGTGGGCAATGGGGGCGAAGGCGTCTCTATCGTGCCGATCGCAGATCAGGCGGGTGACGTCATCCTGTTCGTAGGGAATGACGGGTTCTTCGCGGAGTCGCCGCAGCGGCAGATCGGCGAGTGCCAATTGGGCTGCGACGCGTTCGGTAGCTGAACTGGCGGCGACGCCGGCCAGACGGTCGCCGGAGCGCGCTGGGGTGGCGCGGGCCAGCAGGGTGCGCAGGTCGGCAAAGGCCCAGCGCGTGCCATTCAGCGTGTGAGCGAAGGCCATGGCCTAGTGTGCCGATTGCGCGTGGATCGCACCAGAGGGGTATGCCAAGGGGGCATGCCAGAGGGGTATGCGAAAGGGGATGTGACAAGGGGGACGTGCAAAGGGGTGCCACGCGAAGGGTCCGCGGCGCAACGGCGAATGGCTGCCGGCTGAACGGTCGCCAATCAGTGGCGGACCGACCTTGGCTCCCCATGGGATTGCGCAACCGGGTCGGACCATTGGCGCACGATGCGGCGCGCCAATGGGGACAAGGGTCGTCGGGGTATGGTCTAAAAATATGTGTTCTGGTGGCCTGACTTAGTTGGCTGGCCAGGCCGAGATGCTGACCGCCTCAGGCCGGACGGCTTTGAGCAGGTCGGTGTAGACATAAGCCTGATAGTCGAACGGGCCTTTCAACTTACCGCGCCCGCGCAGCAGATCGACCGATGCGGTGACGGCTTCCAGAGATTCGGTCTTCAGGAACATGTCGTACTCCAACTTGGGCATCAATTCCGATGCCAGCGGCAGGGGCATGTTGAGGAATTTGGCGACCATCTTGGCCGCGGCTGGGCGGTCTTTGTTGATCAGATCGTTCGCCTCACACAAGGCGCGGATGAACCGTTCGGCGGTATCGCGGTTTTTTTCGATCCAACTCTTGTTCATGTAGATGAAATTGCGATTTTTCAGCAGGCCTTCGGCATCGACCAGGATCTTTGCGCCAGGCACCGACATCACTGCCCGGGTGGGCCAGGGCTCCCACACTGAAAACGCGTCTATATCGCCGCGTTCCAGGGCGGCGACCATTTCCGGTGCCTCGATATCCACCAGTTTATAATCGCTGTCCTTCAAGCCGTATTTTTGTTCGACCGCGTGCCAGAAAATCTCGCTTCCCGTGCCTTTGGTGATGCCGATCTTCTTGCCCTTCAGGCCGTCGAGGTCGGCGATATTGCGGCCAACGACGGACTCCCATTTCACCAGCAGCGTGCCGTCGGCAACGGCGACGATATTGGCGTCGACACCGTGGTTGATCACCCCGGCGAGGTCGCTGCCATAGGCGGCGTTGATCTGGTTGTTGACCAGAAACGGCACCATGGCGGAGCCTGATGAGCCGGTGTTGATCGTCACATCCAACCCGTTCTTGGCGAACAGGCCTGCTTCCTTTGCGACATAAAACTGGGCGAAGGCGGGATCGACGCCTGTGGCGATGGTCATTTGTGCTTTGCTGGCCGTCTGGGCCCAGACCTGCGTCGTGCCGAGCGCCAAAGTCAGCGCCAGGATCAATCGTTTCATCGCGAAACTCCCGGTTCGTGTGCGGTGATCAGGATACCGGCTGGAAGCGGCCGGCAAAGGTGTGGATTGCCCAACGGAACAGGCGGTCGGTGGCAAAGCCAAGCAGGCCGAGCGTTAGGAGGGCGACGAAGATTTGGTCGACAAGCATATAAAGCCGAGCGTCCCAGATCATTTTTCCAAGCCCGGCATTGGCGGCGATCAGTTCGGCGGCAACGATGGTGACGAAGGAGTTGCCCATCGCTAAGCGCATCCCGGTCAGGATGTAAGGTGCCGTCGCCGGCAGCGCGACATAGAGGAACACTTGCCACGTGCTCGCGCCCATCGAGCGTGCAGCGCGGATTTTATTGGGCGCGATGGCGCCGACCCCGGCCGCCGTGTTCAGGGTGACGATGAACACGGTGGTGTAGATGATCAGGAAGATCTTGCTGGCTTCCCCGATGCCGAACCAGATCACGGCGACCGTAATCATTGCCGTGGCGGGGATGAACCGAAAGAACTCGGTAAACGGCTCCAGCAGATAGCGCACCGGGCGAAAGGAACCGATGGCCAGCCCCAGCGGAATGCCGATTGCCGCGCCGCCGGCGAAGCCGGTCATGATCCGCCGCAGGCTGACCAGCACTTGTTCCTGAAGAATGCCTTCCTCGATCAACCCGATCGCTTTGGCGATCACGCGTCCTGGCGGCGGAAACAGAATGGAGCCGACGATGTAGACGGCGGCGATATGCCAGATGGCGAAAAGCAGCCCAAAGCCGCAGCCGTAGCCCAGCAGGCGATAGAGTGTTTCGTTGCGCTTCATGCCTCGGCCCGCTTCATCGCGATGGCGACCTCATCACGCAACAGCGCATGCACCTGACGATAAACGGCCACGTAGCCATCATTGGTGCGGTCGCGTTCCTCGGCGCTTAGTGTCACGTCGATGGTTGCTTTCAGGTTGGACGCCGGACCGGCGCGCATCACGCCGATGCGGGTCGCCAGCGTCACCGCTTCATCGATATCGTGGGTGATGAACAGCACGGTTTTGCGCGTGGCACTCCAGATCGACAGCAGTTCGCGCTGCATCACCGAACGTGTTTGCGCATCAAGTGCGCCGAAGGGTTCGTCCATCAGCAGGATATCGGGTTCATTCGCCAGCACCCGGGCGATCTGGATGCGTTGTTTCATACCGCCGGATAATTCCTGCGGATGCTTGTGGCCCTGGCCCTTCAGGCCGACCAGGTCGAGATATTTCCGCGCCCGTTCCTGGCGTTCGTTGCGCCCAACACCCGCCATGCGCAGGCCGAATTCGATATTCCCAAGCGCCGACAGCCACGGATACAGCGAGTCATCACCCTGGAACACCACGCCCCGATCCGCACCGGGACCGGATAGCGGCTTGCCGTTGATGCTGATGCTGCCTTCGCTGTGATGCTCGAACCCCGCGACGATGTTCAGCACGGTGGTTTTACCGCAGCCCGAGGTGCCGAGCAGACAGACGAACTCTCCGGCGTCGATGGTCAGGTTGAGGTTTTGTAGCGCCCGATAATCGGCGCCGCGGATCGAACGGTAGGTCTTTCCGACATTGTTCAGCGTAATCAGGGGCAAAACCGTGGTCCGTGTGTTAGGTCGGGCGCTTGGACGTTGGGCACTTGGTGGTTTAGCGCTGGGCAGAAGCGTCTATCCATAGACGAACATAGGCTGTGTGTGTGTCCTGTCCAGGCCGGCGTCCAATGCCCGATCAGCAGTCCGGCTTCCTATGGCGTGCCTTGTCGGCGGTTGCCGGACGGTCGTGCATCAATACTGCACGCCGCGGGTCAGGGCGCCGTCGACCACCAAGTTGGTGCCGGTGATGAAACTGGCCGCGGGGCTAGCGAGGAAGACGACGCCGCGAGCCATTTCCTCCGGCTTGCCCATCCGCCCTGTCGGGTTCAGTGCCAGCGCCGTGGCGTAGAGTTCGGGATTGCCGTGCTGGATCTTTTCCCAAACGCCGCCGGGAAAATAGGTATTGCCGGGCGACAGCGTGTTCACCCGGATGCCTTTGCCGGCCAACTGGTATGACAGGCCCTTGGCGTAGTGGATCAGCGCCGCCTTGAACACGCCATACGGCCCAGCGGCGAAATCGACTTCCCGCCCCGAGACGGAGGAGATCACGACGATGGATGCCGCCTGCGATGCTTCCAGAAACGGCATCGCGGCATTCACGGCGCGGACGGTGCCCATCATGTCGGTGTCGAACTCGGCCTGCCACGATGCCTCATCCTGGCCGATGGCGAGGGCGGAGACGTTGCAGACGACGATATCCAGCCCGCCGAATTCCGCCGCAACATCCCGCACCCACTGCGTCAGCGCCACACCATCCGCCACATCCACTGCTCGGCCGGTGGCTTTAACGCCCATGGCTTGCAGTGCGGCGACGGTGTCCGCCACTTCCGCGGGATTGCGGGCGCAGATCGCGACGTCACACCCTTCCGCCGCAAAATGCTCCGCCACCGAACGGCCAATCCCCTTGGTGCCGCCGGTAACCAGGGCCTTCAGCCCTTTCAATCCAAGATCCATGTCGCGCGTCCTGTCAGTCTGTCAGCCAGGACTTAGCAATCCCTGCGCCAACGGTGTATTTCGGGTCGACGAAGTTGCCCAGCCGCACCTTGCCGCACTGGCTGAGCATCATATACGCGTCCCAGCGGTCGAAGCCGTATTCCGCCTCCATCCACAGCACCAGTTCGCGATAGGCGATGCGCGTCGCGTCCTCCAGCGGCCGAGCGGAGCCGATGCACATGATGAAGTCTTCGCGCTCTAGCCGTGGCCATTCCAGTGTCCATCCTTTGATCACATCGACGCGGATGGTGGTGGTGGATGGGTATTCGACGGCGGTGCCGCAAACCTCCCCATCGCCCTGGCAGGCATGCGCGTCACCGATGAAAAGCCGAGCGCCGGGGGTGCGGACGGGCAGGTAGGTGATGCTGCCCGGGCCCATGTCGGGCAGGTCCATGTTGCCGCCATGGCTGTCGGGGGTCAGGGAGTTGATCGAGTCGATCTCGGGGCTGGTGGACAGTGTGCCGATATGCGGGCTGTAGGGCAGGGTGACGCGGGTGCTCCAGCGGACGTGCTTGGTATCGACATGGATCTTGCGCGTCAGTTCCGGCAGCGGATCGTTCAGCGTGCCGATGCCGGTCAGGGCGCCGAAATGCGGGATCATGCAGCAGGTGCCGACGGGGTTTTCCCCGCGGGGGAGCATGGATTCGATATGCACCGCGATCGCATCGCCTGGTTCCGCGCCTTCGATCATGATCGGCCCGTTTTGCGGGTTGACGAAGGGCATGCGGAGTTTGGCGGTGGGCTTGTCGTGCTCGGTCTGGATTGCGCCTTCGAAGGCGTCGCGGGTTTCGACGCGGATGCGGTCGCCGGGGGCGACAGTCAGGACGGGATCGGAGTAGGGGCCGATCGTGTAGTGGTATTTGCCTTGCAGGGCTTCGGTCAGATCGTGGAGGCGTGGGGTGTTGGCCCAGCCGATGCCGCGGCGGGCGGCGATGGAGGTGTCTAGCCAGTTGTTCGGCATGTGGGGGTCCTTTGGGTGGTTGGGGACTTGGCAGGTGAAGCAAGGGACGGGCCGTTAGCGCCTTAGGCGGGGTGCCACGGCGCCTTGGCCTGCAACAGGCGTGTCATCCCGGCGATTTCTGTGGGGGAGGCCAGCGTGTCCAACCAGAGCATGATTGGGCTGCAGTCTGAGATAGGTCTGCCTCGCGCGGCCATCTACCCAGCCATCCCCCCCGGCAACGCCGGCGTCCTTAACACCCGCACCACCACCGAATCCCCATCCCCCACAGCCAGCACCGTCCGGGCAAAGCCATCCAGCCGCACTGTCCCAGCCACCGCATCCGCCAAAACCCGCACCCAAGCCCGCAGAGGTGCCGGATTCCCGCCCAGCATCTCCACCAGCGCATCATCCGCCACCCCCAGCGCCGCGGCATCTGCCGCCGAAAGCCCCAAAATCCGCCGTTTCCCCTTCGCCCCGGCATAGGCCACCACGGCATCATCCGCCACCACGCGCAGGCTGAATCGCCGCGCCCGCAGCGCCGCCCGCGCCGCCGCGGTTGCCGCACCATCAACCAAGCCGGAGCGGATCACCACGCCATACCCATCCAGCGCGCGCGCCTCGGACACCACGCCGAACCGCACGTCCGCCAGCACAGCCTGTGGATCACGGTCCAGCGGATCGCCATACCCGCCGCCGCCGGACGACCGCATCACCACCACGTCATCCCGGTAGACCGGATGCCCGGTCACCTTGCCCGGTGTCGCAAACTCCCGCAGCCCGCCGTCGGCCATCTCCACCGACAGATGATACGGTGCGCCCGCACCGCCGCCCAGCACGCCATAAGGCGGGATCACCGCCCGGTCGGACAGGACAGAATAGCTGCCTTCATCGTCCAGCAGCCGCACCCGCCGCACCATGCCGACACCGCCGCGCATCCGGCCCTCCCCGCCGCCGTCTTCGCGCAAGCCGCAGGATTCGATGATCAGCGGCATTTCGTTCTCGATCGATTCCACATTGTGCACCGACGGCAGATTGCCGAAATCGATATTCACGAATGCGCTCGGCCCATCCGCGCCGGCAAAACCGCCATTCCCGCCCGCGGGGGACTCGTAATACACATATTGCCGATTGCGCCGAGCGTTCCAGCCGCCGATGCTGTTGGGGAAGGAACTGCCGCACAGATCGCCCGATACTTTGTCGGGAATGATCTGCGCCAGGGCGGCCATGGCCAGGGACACGCCGCGCTTGCGTACTTCTCCATGCGCGCCGGCCGGGGCGTCGGACACGCAGTTGAAGATGGAGGCTTCCGGCGCCTTCAGCGTCAATGGCCGGAAGGCTCCTTCGTTCACCGCACCGCCCGGGTCCAGCGTGGCCTTCACCGCAACGAAGACACCAGCGCCGGCAACGGCCAGAGAGCAGTTCACCACGCCCGGCACCTGAGGGTTGGTGCCGTCGAAATCGGCGATCAACTGATCGCCCGCCACGGTCAGTTTCAACCGCGCCAGCACCGGGTCCAGTTTGCCCTGGTTGTAGAACTCCAGATAATCCTCGGCGTAATAATCGCCATCCGGCAGTTCGGCGATGCGATTGCGCAGGCGGCGCTCGGTGCGGTCCAGGTTCAGCCGCACGCATTCCTTCACCACGTCCCAGCCATATTTGGCGATCAGGGCGCGAATACGGCGTTCGGCGACGCGGCAGGCGCCTAGTGACGCGTTCAGATCGCCCTCTCGTTCCTCCGGCACGCGCATATTGGCCATCAGCAGCGTCATGGCGGCGCGGTTCGGTTTGCCGCCTTCATGGATTTTAATCGGCGGGATGCGCACGCCTTCTTGGTAGATATTGGTGGAAAGGCCGGAATAGCTGCCCGGCACCATGCCGCCCACATCCACCCAATGCGCGCGCACGGCGGGGAAGATCAGCATCTCTCCGTTTTCGCCGAACAGCGGGCACAGCAATGTCACGTCGTTCATGTGCGTGCCGCCGCGATACGGGTCGTTCAGCAGGATCGCATCGCCGGGGTTTAGATCGCCGGCGAAATCTTCCAACGCGCAGCGCACGCCCCAGGGCAGCGGCAGGACGTGCCCCGGATGATCCCAGGACTGCGCCACCATGTCTCCGTTCGGGCCGAACAAGGCGCAGGAGAAGTCATCGAACTCATAAATAACGCTGGAGTAAGAGGCGCGGATGATGGTCGCCCGCATTTCGCGTACGATGGCGATCAGGCTTTCGCAGACGACTTCCAGGGTAATGGGATTGACGTCCATCACAGCTTCTCCAGCATCAGGTCGCCGTGGTCCAGTACGCGCAGCCCCCAGCCGGGCGGCAGCAGGGTGGTGGAGCCGCTTTCATCGATGATCGCCGGGCCATGCAGCGCAACGCCGGCGGCCAGCAAAGCACGTTGGTAGATAGGCGTTTCATGCGTCGCGCCATCGAACCGCACCGCGCGCTGGCCACTGATGGCTTGTTCGGCGGGGCCGCCTTCGGTCCACAGCGGCAACGCGGGTTTGTCCACCACGCCCAGCGCGGTAACCCGGTAGTTGACGATTTCCACCGCACCACCGCTGCGATGGCCGAAGCGGCGATCGTGCACCTCGGCAAACGCGGCCTCCATGTCCGCGATGGAGGCGACGGTGTCCGGCAGTTCCACCAGCAATTCCCAGGATTGTCCCAGGTAGCGCATGCCGGCCGAGCGTTTCAGCACGATCCGTTCGGCGGCGACGCCTTCATCCAGCAGATCTTGGCGCGCACGCTGCTCGATCTCGGCGAATGTGGCATCGACCGTATCATAGCCGGCATCGGTCAGGATCGCGGTTTTGGTGCGCGCATGATCGCGCCGCAGGTCCGAGATCAAGGAGCCGAATGCGGCGAAATTGCCGGGGCCAACGGGGACGAGGATGCGCGTCATCTCCAACTCATCGGCGATCGCCGCGGCGTGCATCGGGCCGGCGCCACCATACGGCAGCAGCACGAAGTCGCGCGGATCATAGCCGTTGGCGATGGAGATCTGCTTGATTGCCGAAACCATGTTGGCGACGGCGATTTTGATGATCCCCTCGGCCATGGAGCGGGCATCCAGACCCACCTTGGCGCCCAATGCGCCGACTGCCTGTGCGGCGAGGTCCGGGTCCATGCCGATTTTGCCGGCCAATTTGCCGCCGCCGGCTAGGCGGCTCAGCACCAGATTGGCGTCGGTCACCGTGGGCTGTGTGCCGCCGCGGCCGTAGCAGGCGGGGCCAGGGGCGGCGCCGGCGCTTTGCGGGCCAACCTTCAGGATGTCGCCGTCATCCAGCCAGGCGATGGAGCCGCCGCCGGCGCCGACCGCGTTGATCTCGATTTGTGGCGTGCGGTTGGCATAGTCGCCGATACGCTGCTCATTGGTGACGGGGATGCGCAGGCCCTCGATCAAGCAGACATCGGTGCTGGTGCCGCCCATGTCGCAGGTAATCAGGTTTTCGATGCCACGCAGGCGCCCTAGATGCACGGTTGCCGCGACACCCCCGGCAGGGCCAGACAACACAGTGGCGACCGGCAGACGCTTGGCCTGGGATGCGGTGGCGACACCACCGTTGGAGGTCATGATGAAGATGTCGTGCGTGTAGCCCTTCTGCGACAGCCCTTCGCGCAAGGAGTCCAGATAGCGCGCCATCAGCGGGCCGATATAGGCGTTCAGCACGGTGGTGTTGAACCGCTCCACTTCCCGGAACTGCGGGCTGACCTCTTCCGATGCGCAGACGAAGCGGCCAGGGACGGCCTGTTGCGCCATGGTCTTTACCGTTTGCTCATGCTCTGGGTTGGCATAGGCGTGCAGAAAACAGACTGCCAGCGCGATATCGGGGCCGTCAGGCACCTGTGTCAGCACGGCTTGCACTTGCTGCGTGTCCAGCGGCACCCTGGTGGAGCCGTCGAACATCAGCCGCTCCGCCACTTCCAACGTGCGGTCGCGCGGAACCAAGGGGCGTGCTTTTAGCGTTCGCAGGTCATACAGGATTGGCCGATTGGTGCGGCCGATCTCCAGAATGTCGCGGAAGCCTTGGGTCACTAGCATCCAGACCTCGGCGCCCTTTTTCTCCAGGATCGCGTTGGTGCCGATTGTCACGCCATGGCAGAAGCGCGCGACCTGACCCATATCTCGCCCCAGCGCGTCGAGCGTGGCCAGAACGCCCTGGGTCGGTGCGCCTGGCGTCGATGGCGCCTTGGCATAGGCGAAGGTGCGGGTCTGGTCGTCATAGACGACGCCGTCGGTGAAGGTGCCACCGACATCGATGCCGATCCACAACATGGCGGCTACTTCGGCACGTCGAGCGTAACGGCGGCGGGGTTGACCGCCTTGAGCAAGCCGGGTTCGAACATCGTCGTCCAGTCGACGGGTTTGGTGAGTTTGCCGATATCCTTCATCTGTCCTTCGATCTCTTTCATGTGTGTCAAAGAGTCGTTGGTGAGTTCCATGCGATACTGCACCTTGGGCATCAGCGTTTCCGTAAGCGTCAAGTCTAACTTCAGCAGCCGAGAGATTTGCTGCGCTGACTCCTGCGGATGATCCTTTACGTACGCCGTGGCTTCGACCATCGATTTCATGAAGGCTGCGGCAGTGGTCGGATTTTTGGCGATCCAGCCGCGGTTCATCCAGACATAATCCCGCGGTTCCATGATGCCGGCGTTATCCTGCAGGTTCCTGGTATTTGAAACGCCTTGCAGGGCGCGTGTGACCCAAGGCTCCCACGCGACGAACGCGTCGATGTCGCCTCTCTCCAGTGCTGCGATCATTTCGGGCGGCTCAACCTGCACGATGTTATAGTCCTTGGCGTTTAGGTTCAGCTTCTTAACGATCGCCAGCCAGAAGCTCATGCTGCTGCTGTTGGCGTCGACGCCGACCTTTTTGCCTTTTAATCCGTCGAGGGTGGCGACATTGCGCGCCACGACGCCATAGAGGTGTGGCAAAACAACAGTTTCACCGACGATGACCACGTTGGCATCCAGATTATGGGCCGATATCCCAGCCTGCTCGGCTCCCAACGCGGCGTTCAACTGATCACCCACCAAATACCCAATCATCGCCGAGCCGCTTGGCCCTAAATTTAATGTGACGTCTAAGCCGTTGCGGTCGAAAATACCGGCCTCTTTGGCGATGTAGAATTGGGCCAGGGAGGGATCGACGCCGGTGCCGATGGTCATTTTGGCTTTGTCGGCGGTCCACGCGGTTGAGCCGGTCAGGGTGATGGCAGCAATGACGATCAATGCGGATAGGCGGTGCATAGTGCCTC
>Ga0164296_1001897_pt1 | contig 21533 bp, 24 predicted proteins | sample GEODES057metaG_FD_113533 | JGI IMG/M metagenome (GOLD analysis project Ga0164296, IMG submission 113533) | Dystrophic lake water microbial communities from Trout Bog Lake, Wisconsin, USA - GEODES057 metaG | ecosystem: Environmental > Aquatic > Freshwater > Lake | place: USA: Trout Bog Lake...
CGATGTGCCGCGAATTGAACCACCCTGCTCGTCTGACGTTCGCTGTGTGTCCACCATCGTCCTTTACATGTACAGACTCTCTATCGTGCGTTCCCCTGCCTGAGCTCTGCATTGCGCTTTGACATGTTGCATCTGACACCTCCTTAACAGCAAAATTGATTCACCCTCTGCCGCCACAAGCTGCTCTGGATGATAGCCCCGTGCTGGACCGTGATTCTCCGGGCGTTGGCTCCGGAAGCGGCGTCGCAGACAGTTGGATTCAGAGTCTAAACAGGGACAGACCGCCCACCCCGCCGCGCGGACGCCTGGGTCCTAATCGCGGCGCTCAGCTCAGTGAATTCTAATTACTGCGCAGTGATTTGCAAATCAAACACGACGCTTTCAAGCGACGACGCGACAAAACTGTCTCCTCCGCCACGTCACGCTGCGCGTCTGTCTGCATGTCTACCTCGACATACTGTTTATGTCCGTCGTACCCTTGCAGACAGATGCTGAGCCGACAGCGCGCACGAAGACAACAGGGTGAGCACGAGTTCGTTTCCCGGTCCGTCTTTTGCAACCTCCTGACGGCGCGTTTCCTTGCTGGTATTCGCAGTTTTCTTTTAGCACTGGGCTGCTTGACCGCTGTCTGGCTTCTTGCGGAGAGCCTGGTGCGTCCGACGCGCGGAATGTGCGGTTGCAGGGGCCTTGGTCTTCTCGCGCTTCTTAAGAGACTGAGCCAAAGAAACCACCCGCCCAGGTGCTTCCACTCTTGACAGACACCGGCGCGGATGGCAAGTGGTTGGAAAGGTGCGGCTGGTGAGGTTTGCGTCAGTTTGGTGGACGCGGCCCCGGCACGCAAGGAATTTCCTGACTGCCCGCGTTTCCTGACTGCCCAGGCACTACTACGGTGCTCTTCTGCCGCTGGCGCTACCCACGACGCTTGCGACAGTCGTCTTGCGTTGGTTCAGCATTAAATTGTATAAGCACTCGTGAAACGCTGTCGCCGACAGTGATTTGACGGTCTCGCCGAAACCAATGGAGATACCTCGCAGGGACCATTTCTAAATTTGGCTAGTTGGACGCCACATGAGCGTGACAGATGCAGAATGGTCGGGAGAGAGGCTGCAGTCGGGGAAGCAGGCGTCGACCACGGACGTCGACCACCGGCGTGCTACATTTCCGTGCAGTGCGGCGGAGAGCTCCAGCTCCAAGGCGACTTTATGGATAGTACAACTTATAGACGGTTCCCGCATGGCCGCTGCTGGAGGTATAGCAGGAGTCATCGCGCGCACGGCGACTGCACCTCTTGACCGAATGAAACTCCTGTTCCAAGTGCAGGCACGAAGCGGCTCCCCTGTTCGAACCAGCTTTTGCTTGACTCACTTACTGTCGTAATACAGGGCGTTGCGTCGTCGGGTACGTCAGCGCAGGCGTACACAGGTATCGTGCAGGCTTTCCTGAAGGTGTGTGCGACTCGGGACGTCCTGGCTGCACCCTCGACGTCCCTGAGTCTTCTGGACACGCGCTTTCTCCCAGATCTACAGGGAAGAGGGCGTCTTAGCGTTCTGGAAGGGAAACGGGACGAACGTCATCCGCGTCGCACCGTACGCAGCTGCCCAGCTTGCGTCCAACGACTTCTACAAGCGTCAACTCGCTGGTTCGTCCTTACCTGCCGCTGTCATTGTCTTCGTTACTACTCACAGCGGATTGTGTGAACCCGCAGATGAAAGCGGCAACATATCTGTTGCGGGCCGCTTAGTGTGCGGTGCACTTGCCGGCATGACAGGAACTGCACTCACACACCCACTGGTGCGCAACATGCAGCGGCTCTACATTTATCCCCTGCGGTTACTGACCACGTATACCAACAGGATACTGTTCGCCTGAGGCTAGCTCTTCCAAACTCGGTGTGTGTGCAGTCTCTACCCAACCGAACAGCAATACCAACCTCACACGAGCCATCACGTGCTACAGGGATACCGCGGCATGACACACGCATTTACAACCATGTACCGCACCGAGGGGATGGTGTCTCTGTTCAAGGGCCTGGGACCCACACTGGCAGGTGTGGCTCCATATGCAGCGCTAAACTTTGCTTGCTACGACCTCATCAAAAAGCAGTATTACAATGTCTCGGGCGGTCAACAAAGCAGCGTGAGCAACCTCGTATTAGGAGGCATCAGTGGTACAGTAGCTGCATCGGCATGCTACCCGCTGGACACCGTGAGACGGCGGATGCAGATGAAGGGCAAAACGTACGACAACATGTTCCACGCGCTGCGCACCATCAGCGCGACAGAAGGCATCCGCGGTTTCTACCGGGGCTGGGTGGTCAACACCATGAAAGTTGCACCCATGAGTGCCATCCGTTTCGTCAGCTACGAGGCGCTCAAGCAGCTCTTCGGCGTCCATAAATCAAAGAGCGACACATAGGTCGCAGCCGTTGACTCGTTCGTGCTATTCACAGAACGAGTCACTCTGACCGTGCCACGTCACCTTGCACAAAAATTGGGACAACCACAAGTCCATGTGAATCCACCGGCTATTTTGCCGGCGCACATCCGTGTTGATGCGCGCGGCTCTGAGTGCAGGGCACGCTGTAGTCAACCAACGCAGTGCGTTTCGCTCTGTCTCCGCGTCACTGGTTGCGCATCCCACTGGCGCTGGTCTTCTTACTCGCACTGCCTCCTCCGTAGTCATTGCTGCAGCGTCTGCCAAACAGCTTCTGGACGTGATAGAGGACACGCTTTCTCTGAATGCTGTGAACGTGACAACAGCGTTGCGTCGCCTGGCCATCTACGGCCCTGCACAAGTTGACAGCGGTGACCCTCGGTATCTGAGACTCGAGAGAATCCTGCAGGACTACCGCCCGGAAAATCTAGACGCAAGGGCACGTGCAGCTGTTGCTTGGTCGGCGGCACGGCTGAGACGGCCCCAGCTTTTGGTGGCTATCTGCAGAGGTGACGATGCCGAAGTTGCCGGCACAACCTTTGCAGAGAAATCCAGCATGGTACACGCCATTGCGGAGCTTGGAGTGGGCAGAGACCCACATTTCAGCGGCTTCCTTCGCGCAGTGACGCATGCTGCGGCGGCTGAGCTGGAGACGAGTCGTTCACCGCAACTCGCTCTTGATGTGCTGCATTCGCTACAGACTCTGGCCGATAATATGCGCCTCACAGCAGGGGCCTCACAATCACATCGCCTCCTGTCTGCCATCAATCCGGCGAGCTTGACGAGGTTCATGGTTGCATTGGCCAAAGCGGACTATGCGCCGCCGCTGCGTTTCACGCAACTGCTGCAACAGGAGGTGACGCGGCAGATGCCGCTGTTTAGAATAGGCACACTTACAGGTTTTCTGTGGGCGCACGCTCGCAGTGCCCGCAATGGCTGCAGCCTCTGTGATGAGAAGTTTGTTCGTGTGCTGTCTCAGAAAGTGACGCTCTCTTTTGCAGGCGGCGATGAGGGAGCACACGCCACCAATGCATCAACTTTGCTCTGGTCATTTTCCAAGCTTCGATATCGACCGGATGATGCCTGTCTCGCTGCTCTAGACGCCGCCTTGGGTCAGCAGGCTTCCTCATTGACACCCGGCCGGCTCATGGGTCTGGTGCACGCCTGCGGCGGGTTGGGCTTCCGTCCTGCAGCTTGGCCGGCAGTGGTGGATGCAATCGCAGCCCTGCCAGAAGATTTCTGGAACAGAGGCACTGGTTTGGGCGCGCTAGCAGTGGGTGCGGCCAGGTTGCATCAGCAACTCGGCGAGCATCCGGCGGATGACAAGCTTTGGAAGCTCATCGACCGCGGTCGGATCCTGTCTCGCTCCGATGAGAGCATCAGGCTGATGAACTGGGCTAGCGCGTGTGCTGGGCGTGGACCCCCCGTGACAGAGCGATGGTACTGGCTCCCTTGCCGCGGCACTCAGAGTGCAGATTATCGGATGGAATAGCACACGTGTACTTAACAATTCACCTTGCTCTACCCTTCGAAGAGGCGCTGTCACGCTGCTCACGCCAGGATGTCGAAGGTCTTCGTGGGAGATCTTAGCTTCGAGCAGAACGAGGAGAGCTTGCGCCAAACGATGGCGGAGTACGGCGTTGTGGTTGCCGCTCAAGTCTGTGTTGACAAGGACGGCCGGCCCAAGGGATACGGCTTCGTGGTGTTCAGCGACGAGACGAGCGCAGAGCTTGCGTGCACGGCCGCCAAGCAGCGAGGACAGCGCGTGTGGCGGGTGCGCTGCACTGTGTGATGCGCCTCTGCTGCTGTTAAGTGCCACACCCTGTGCCACTCACTGACGCCTGTTGGGCGCAGGTTGTGACGGCTGACAACGCGCACACAGAAACATGGCTGGACGAGGAATACCAGCTGGGCCCCAAAGTGCGCGACGTCCGCGACCACGGTGCGTTGTGAGGGAACCCCATGGTGTTGCAGGTGTTGCGTGCCCCAAGGCGCTCCTCTCACCCTCCGCCTCCTCCGCTGTCGCTACCCGGTGATCCCAGACATCATCGAGTGGGAGGCGAGTGGCCGTCTTGGCGGCCGTCCCCTGCCCTGGTGAACAAATTGACTGTAACGCACCGCACTATGCTCTTGCTTCGCTGTGCACTGGTGGTGCTTACGTATGTCGACTCAATCCCCCCTCGTCAAAACAATCACCCAACGCACTACCCAACGCCACGTAGGCAACGTATCTAGAAGACTGCCTGCTCCCCGCATTATTTAGGTGGACGCTTTATCCGGCGCACGACAGGGCCGCTGTTGTGCAGGAGCCACAACTAATAAGAGAGCAGCAAGCTTCGCACGACGCAGTGAACTATGAAAGACGGAGACGTTAAGGAAGAGCTTCCTGAAGAGACCGCGCCTGCCGCGGTTGCCGTAGAGGTCGCTGTCGCTGACGGCGTGAAGCAAGAACAGCCGGAGACAAGCGAGCAGGCCGCGGACGAGGCGGCTGATGGGGACCAGGACGGCGGCGACGACGATCGCCAAGCAGGCCAGGCGCAGAGGCAGTCAACGCGTCGCAAGCCGCACGTGGACCTTGGCAAACTTGACGTGCGTCGTACTTGTCGCTGTAGTCGCCTGTGCTGGGCACTGCGCCTCCGCTGCAGCGTCACTGACAAGACCCTCTGTCGTTTGCCGGCAGATCCAAACCGTGCGCAAGTATCGCCGGCTGTTCAAGATTGGCGACCCACAGCAGCCAGGTAGCAAAGAGGAGCTGTTGCCCGCTGTCGTGAGACACTTCCAGAACCTGGTGCGTAGCACAGCCCAGCAATGTGGGCAGAGACCAGGACTCGGAGCTCACTTCTGGCTCGACTGACGTGTGCTCCACGCACTGCAGGTCATTGACGAGGATGAGACGGTTCTTGCCTTCGCGTTCGCTCTGCGCAAACAGAACGGCGGCATGGCAGCTGCCTTCAAGTCCAAATGATTGCCACTTGTAGCCATTAGGCCGTGTGTAATGCCGTGAGGACGCGTTCTGCGCCACGAGATCATTCGTGACTAGATAACATATCCCGTCTTCTCTGCACTCAGCGCACGGTGCCTGTCCACAACCTGGCGCAGGGCAGCAATGACAGCTTTTGGCTGGAACACCCGGCGCCCCTGGTCATCTAGCTCTGACGGCACCGTCACTACGGTACGGATGCCCAGTTGCTGGAACAACTGGTCACGCACGATCTCGGCATCGAACTCGCCGCCTTCGGGAGCGAGAACAGCGGTCACGTACTTGCTGGCCGGGTTTCTCAGCGTGCGCCAATTGCTTGAATCCCCGCCGCGTGCGTATTGCCTGTTTAGCGAGCTTGTGATGGCATAAATGATGTCCAGCACGCCCATGCCGGTTGTCTCCCGGTCGCGTGTGCCGTTCAGCATGAGGACCTTAGCGCAGTCCCTGTCAGCAATGGACTCGCCCACGCCCGATAGCACTAGGCTGGGGCAGATAGAGCTCCATAACGAGCCGATGCCGTAGACAACCGCATCTGCTGTGCCGACGCGCGCCAGCACTTGATGATTCACCCTCGGGAACACCTCGTGCAAGTCATCCGTCTCCTCTGTAGACAGGTACAGCACGCGCCGCACACGGGATGGCAGCGGCAGCTCCGATGTAGAGCCCCTCGTTTTATCAACCACCAGCATGCCGCCGTGGCCACTGCTGCTTGCCGCACTCGGATGGCTGAGTGCAGACTGGCCCCGAAGCAGCGTGCCATCCTCCAACTCGGCGCCTAGGACCAAGCGGCTGCTGGTGCTCACGATGGGCAACACCAAGCTGCGGACGGGGATGCCGCTCACTCTGCTGAACAGGAACACAGCAGCATCAAGGGAGCGGAAGAAGAGTCGGGCTCCCGCGAAAAAGAAGTTGCCCACGCTGCCGCCACTGAAACAGAACGGCATTCCGCCCTCGTTTGCCTGGCGGACGAGCTGGAAGTGGAAGTGCGCCAGAAAGGAGCGCACTGTGTGCTTGTATGGCCCAGACACGCCCTCCCACAGCGGGTGGTCGCCCTCTACTATCGTGTGCCACTCCGCCTTGGCCGCCTCCGCGTTTGCAGGCAACCGGTGACCCAGCAGCGCCTTGACAGCCTGCGCCTCGGTGGTGGAGTCGTCTGCGAGCCGAAGGCACCGAGACCGGATGTCGCCCACGGCGGGACCGCCCAGCACGCGCACAATCTCCGCTGTACTACCTCCATCGTCGCTGACTGGCAGGACGTGGGCAACGCGCGTAGTATAGCGCTTCAACTCTGCACACAGAGCGTTGAAGCCGCTGCCACCGGTGAACATCACCAGCTCGGGCTGCCACCACTCGCCGTCCAGCGTGTCGCGAGGCGAGCCGCGGGGGCTGCTAGCCAAAGCAGCAACCTGGGCTGTCAGCTCGGCAACCTTATCGCGCTCAGCAGACAGCGCCGTCTCAAGTGCTTGCACCCGTGACGAGTCAACAGCTTCAACGGCGGCGATGCCGTTGGACGTGTTCCCATTCCTGTGAGCTGGCAAAGCTGTATGCATCCCGGGCCGCGACTGGGACGCAACCGCTGCCGGTAGACGGCTAGGCCAGTGCCTTGCAGGAGCCCAAGCAGTAACACAGGTAGTGCCTGTGAGTGGGGGCATGCACTTGTGCCTGTCTCACTGCGCTGCTCAGGAGCGAAGCGTTGCCACCACTTTGGTGGTCTCTGGCGGGTCGCGAGAGGAGACGAAAATTGATTGATGAAACGCCACGTAGCGGCGTACGGTACATTATCCGCCTTGCGCGCACTACATTGCTCTACGAGTCAAACCATGTCTCTGCTAATTGGGGGTCCCAAGTGGGGCTGCTATTCAGTCGAATGCCGACAGCAGTGTCCACGCGCGGTCTTGAAGGCAAGCCAGCGCGTGGAGCAGGCGCTTGCTTGAACCAGTCGCGGATGTAATCGCTCTGATTCCAGGCGTTGAGAGCGTCCGCGATGGAGTCCAATTTACTGAGGTACTGTTCCCTCGTCAGTGGGAAAGATCTCTGGTGCAGTTGGCCGACATACAGGTTCAGGTTGACGAAGCGATCTGTGCCGCCCTTCATCAGGTCTATCTGCTTGAGGGACATATCGTAGGCGACGCCGAACTTGGCTAGGGAGAGTTGCATAAGCTCCAACCCGCTGAGAGGTCCAGAAGAAGGGGCGTCACGAACGGCCTCCAGCGCAGCTGCCAGGTCGACCGAGAGATCTACTGGTGCTGAATCGGCATCCTTGCCTTTGTCCGCATCTCGCTGCATTAACTCCGGGGGTATTTCGCGAAGTCTCCACGCTCTCGCCGACTTTGGTGCCCAGTTGTTGAAGTCGAGCTCCCACTCGATACGTTTCTGTACGCTTGCAAAGAAGCTCTGCAAGTCGGCGAGAGGCTGCTGCTTGGGCTCCTGGGGCTGTTGCTGGGCATGACTCAGTTGTGGTGGTGCTCTTCTTCGCTGCCTCCTGGCCGCAAGGCCGCAAAGCTCAGTGCGTGCCGACGTGCGTGAATGCATGACGACCAGCTATGCCCCACGAGCTTGCTTGTTGACGGATTTCGAGGCCGCCGTCGCGGCCCGGAGAAGGAAAGGGACGTTATGAGGCTGCCACGTCAGCTGACCTACTGGAAAGCTCCCCTTCCTCTCGGTAGTGAGTTCGATGGACAAGTCGCAACTGCAGGCACTATTCAGAACAAAAGCAGAGGCGAGAGGCGCGCCTGCATCAGCAAAAGCAACGCCGCAGTTGTTGCCTCCCCAGATCCCGGCCCCGGCGGATGCTGACATTGTCCCGGAGCCAAAGAGACAGCGCGTTGATGGTCCTCAACCTCTGCCAGCCGGCTTCTTCGACAGCGGCGCAGCGCCTGAAGCCCAGCTTCAATCTAAGAAGCCTGACGCGGCTGCTCGAGAGGACGCAAAGTACGCAGTCGTTGAGGCTATTCGCTTCTCGATACGCTGACGTCAGGCGCAATTCTCACAGCGCGGCACTGCAAGCGTTTGAGAACGAGCTGAAGGCGGACCTGCAGGCAGTCGCTCAACGAGAGCAGCTTGAGCAGGCGCGCCCTGACTCTGTCCTTACCACCCGTTTCTTTCCGCTCACCTTTTACTCACAGGAGCAAGCTGTTGTAGAGCGAGAGGAGGAGCTGCAACTAGAGCAAGAGTGCGTAGTGTGCTCCCAACTGAAGTCCTCTCAGAGCTTCTGACTTTCACTGGTGTTTCAGCGAATTGCTGCTGCGAGTGGATGAGTTGAGAAAGCGGAAGGAATCCGCCATTAAAACAGCCGAGGCAGGCACGGCAAAAGGAAACCATGCAGCAAAGCCTGCACAGGACGAGGAGGATGAGGATAATCTTGACGACACATCTCTCTTGGACTGGCGAGCGAAGAGAGTGTAATCGCATCGATCTTGTGCGCCGACCGTAGGCACAGTGGCACAAGTTGGCACACTTCGCTAGGACTTCGCAATATGGCTCACCTCATCGCACCTCCGCCGCATCCGACGTACAGTATTGATGCGGTATGGTGACCCACGAGAGATACTGGTTCAGAGCACAGCAGTCTGAGCCCGCCTTTCCTGCAGGTAATTGCTGCTGCCCTCGAGGAGGACTCCGCCGGCGTAGGCGACATCACTACGCTCGCCACGTGCGTCCTTAGAACCAACAAACGATTCCATAATAGACTCACGTGAGCTTGCTGCTGAAACAGTGTGCCTCCGAAGACGCAAGCCACGGCCACTCTGCTCGCAAAGGTTCGCCTGGCTGTAGTTTCTCCAGCGCGGTCGCATGCTCACGTTATGTATACGACCACTTCGCAGGCGGACGGCGTATTGGCTGGTCAGGCGCTGGCAGACATGGTACTGCACCGTGTGGACCAGACACTGAGAGTGTGTGCCCACCTCTTTTTGACGTCGCTCCTGCCAATGGTTATCCCCACTCACTGAACTCATGATCTGCAGGCCGAGTGGACTGTCGTCGATGGCGGAAGACTGCGGAAGGGGCAAGAGTTTGGAACGATCCGAGGAAGCGGTGCGAGCTTTATTCAAGAGAAGCTACTTGTAAGCTAGCCTGCTGACACGGCGCACACCAGCACATAGCATTTTGGTCGCCGAGCGTGTGGTTCTCAATTTTATGCAGCGAATGAGTGGAATCGCTACATTGACTGCAGCCATGGCCGCTGCCGCGTTGCCTGCGCGCATCCTGGAGACGCGGAAGACTGTTCCCGGGCTTCGAGTGTTGGATAAGTGGGCCGTCCTCATCGGAGGGGGACACAATCACCGCATGGGTCTCTTTGATATGGTCATGATCAAGGACAACCATATCGCCGCCGCTGGGGGCATTACCGCTGCCATCCAACGCACCAGCGAGTATTTCCAGTTGCATGGCTTGAGCGGCATCCCCGTGGAAGTGGAGTGCGCCACCGTGAGTGACGTGCGAGAGGTGCTCGAGTGCTGCTCCACCGCCCACGGTGCGTGTGTGACACGCGTCATGCTCGACAACATGGATACTATCGCCATGCGCGAGGCGGTCACTCTTGTTGCGGGGCGGCTCGAAACAGAGGCGAGTGGGAATGTGACGCTCGAGACTCTGCCGCGCATCGCTGCCACCGGAGTGGACTTCATTAGCAGCGGCGCGCTCACGCACTCCGTGGTAGCACTTGACATCTCCCTAAACATCGTTGGGGAGGCCCATACGAAACTTATCGCAATAAAAGGCTGCTGAGCAATCATCACTCTATTGTCTTAAGGCGGGGAAGGGTGCGTGCAGGAATGTGTGCAAGCGGTGAGCCTGGCCGGCGTCGTCTAAAGCAGCTGCAAGTGCCACCTCGCTTGCGACGGCCACATTCGCCAGGCTTTCAAAGCGGGACATGAGCAGCCGCGCGTGGCGGTCAGTCATGCCTGGCAGACGGCGCAGAAAATCGTGGGCGGCAGTGTTGGTGGGCACCTCGTCGACGGCCTGGCCTGTGGGCACGCCCACACAAGCTGCTGTCTCCACGTCCGGCTGCAGGGCATTCGCCTTGAGGCTGGCGAACAGGGAGGCGGTGGCGTGAACGCTGCGACTCCACAGCACCCGCAGCTTCGGGAAGTGCAGTAGCAGAAGTGCGAGCTTGGAGCCCAGAGTCGCACTGCTGAAGTCGCCTCCCAATTCGCCAGGTGACTGCAGGCCAAACTGCTTGTCTGCGTCAAACTCGATGAGCAGCGCTGGCGTGCCGTAGTGTCTGCACATGGACTCCGCCTGGTGGTACAGGCGCCCGTTATTCAGACTGCCGGCCAAGTCAGCGGGGCTCTTGCGCTCAACGCAGAGCGCTGGAGACAGAATGTAGTCCCCAACCTCCAGCGTCACCGGCGCCACTGCAAAGCCTGCTGTGTGGAGCACACACGGGAGTGGCGACATGAACTCTCGGACGTCCACGACAACCAGGTGTTGAGGCCCCGTTCCAGCGGAGGGCACCAGAGCTCGGCCACCAGCCTTGCGTGTGTTCACCACTGCTGCATCCAACGCCAGCTGCGACGGAGCACCAGGCAATAGCTGGTGCGGCTGTGTGTTACCTGCATTGGCGGCTATGGCGGCAGCAATGGAGCGACCGTCTTGCTCCTGTGGGGCCACCATGTGCTGTCGCGTCCGGATGAGTGACTCGAACGCCTCCCGCTCTCGCCGGACCGCTGCCACGTAGCGCTGCTCGTCCAGGCTAGTGTCGTGGAGCAGCAAGTAGATTCGGCAGACTGCACCAGGGCGTTCAGCTTTGTACACCTCCACCTCGCGCAGAAACGCTTGGTCCGGCTCGTACATCACCACAAACGCCGGCTTAAGTGCCTGCAGAGCGCCTTCGCTGCAGTCTAATGCGACGACTACGATTCCGTCAAGGACTTTCCAGGCCGCTGGAGGAGGTGCATTCACCAATTCCTCTACCATCTCCACATCAGGCACCATAGGAGCCGCCTTTTTGGCGCGCTTGCGTGCAGCTGGGCCTGCATCACCACCTGCCGCCTGCGCTGCAGCCTGCAGCGCCTGCAGCTCGTCGGCGGTCAGGCGCCCAGCGGCAGGCCGTGCATCGCCAGAGAGGAGTCGCTGGATAGCAGCATCTCGCTTGCTTTGCCCCGCAGTTCGCGCACGCTTGCTCCCCGCTGTTTTCCGTGATTTCTGCGCCTTACGCTGCCGATTGGCTGCCGCCTCGGAGCGTTGATGCAGGAACTGCTGCCACACGGAGGCCATGACAGCCTCGCTTCCTGTGTGAATGACCGACTCCAGCTGCGAAGCGGGTCCTCGATCCCGGGCCACCACCACAATGGGCGCACTTGCGGCATCCAGCATCGCCTGCGCCGCGGCTGCGTCCGTGTCCGGTAGTTGTGCAGCATCAGTGCGGAGGCGCGCCTGCTCTGTCCTGATCTCTGTGATGACATCGCGAAGCAAGCTCCACTTCGGCATCGGCTCCAGTACGGGGTGCAACGTGCTGCCAGGAGTAGCTTCTGTGGCTGGCCGCGCATCCGCAGACTGTGCTGCTGCAGACGGCGCCTGCCATGTGTACACCCGCCGCTTGGCTGCATTGAACAGCGTGTGCGCCTCCGGAGCCATGAGCCACAGAGCGTCATGACGTTCTCCGAGGAGCTGATTATTGAGGTAGCTCCAGAAGGTGACGGAGTCGTAGCGCAACAGGTCGCCCGCAAGTTGGCGCAGGAGACGCAGCTCTTTGGCAGCCTGCTTAATGCGGCGCGGCGCGGTCAGCCATACGGGGTCCAGCTGTCGCTCCAGCACGCGGTCGAAGCTGCGGAAGAGGCCAGCCTCGAGAGTGAGCTGGCTCACGTCCAGGTGCCGGCTGCAGGCTGACGATGAGGTGAGCTCCTTGAGCAGGCCCGTCATGACCTCCAGAATCGCCTCCTGGCATATACGCAAGTTGGCACTCAGCGGCTGTCGCAGCTCCACAACCTCCGGCGGGCGAGCATTGAGGGAGTCGCAGACGGAGAGGTGGAAGCGAGGCCAGAGGTACAGGTTGCGCAGAAGCAGCGCCTTCAGCACCTTCTCCACGCCGCTGAATCCACGACAGAGGGCTCCCGGCCGGTCGGAGAATGCACGCACGAAAGCAGCCGAGTTGCCGCCGCCGCGGAGCAGGCGCACGGCGAAGGACTCGCCGGTAGTGTCAGTCACGCGGTGAGCGTTGACAACGAGCAGGCCTGCAAAAAGAAACCTGGTCAGTGCATGGCTATGCGAGGCATCGCAGCTGTATGTGACGCACCTGAGACAGCGTTTGCGGTCAGTCGCTGCGTGAGAAGGTCCACTACCAGGATGCGAGTGGTGACGAAGAGGCACCCTCCAGCCGCATAACGCGCCAGGCGCTCCGCTATGCTGAGCTCCGCGGTTACGTCATCCGGCGTAGGCACAGAGTCGCCCAAGTCATGCAGCAGGGCGCGTTTCTGGTGGTCTGCACAGCCAATGAGCAGGACAAGGCCACCTCCCTGGGCGTGCTGCACACGTACTAACGCCGCAAGGACGGCGTGCAAGCCGAGACCCTCGCCGAGAACTGTGAGTCCGTCCTGGGCAACCTGCTGCTCGACAGCCTCGCGCACAAAGCCAAGCATCAAGTTGCAATCATGCGAAAGGGGCCGCTACGTGATCCGCGAGTCGCGAGCAGGCTGGCGAGACTCATATATGCTTGCCAGACGCGGACTGAGAGAGAGAGAGTCCTCTGACCGTCTGCCAGCGTGGCGGTGACTTCACAGAACGGTTCCCGCCCAAGGCGGTCCGTGGGGCGGCTCCGACAGGCATAATCCAGTGCTAGCAAGACCGCTTTACCAATAGACGATGTCGCTGTCGCTGGGCCAGCAAGTCGGCGGGCCATGCAGTGGTCACGGGTCGCAAGGAGTTCCCGTGCGGCGGGGTCGAGCGCCTGCCGCGCCAGCTCTTGCTGCGGATGCTGCGTCGCGCGAGTTGGTTCGGTTGAGTGCTGGACGGCGCCGCCGGCGAGCGCCACGCGTTGAGGCCGCAAAGGCCAAGCTTGACCTCCCCGGCCTGTCCAGCTCATTCGCGCGGAACGGAGACTTGCCTGAGCAGGCTGCAGCGGTGCTGGGACTCGGCCAAGCCATGGTGCGTTCCCTGCGCCGACACTGCGTGCCGCCCTGCTGCGCGGAAGGCAACGTGCCCCTAAAGCGCGGCAGACCTGAGAGCCGTCAGCTGCTGACTGCGCTGCCCGCTTGGTCCCACGCCCCCAGGTTGACTTCTCCGCGAGCGTGGACGACGCCTTCTTGCGCGACCTGGGCGTGACGAAGGGCAGCCGCACGCTCATTTCGCACACACAGCGCAGCGAGGTGCTGAGTCGCCTAGACGGCGAGTCCTACGTCTGCCACGCGGGCGGCAGCCTGAGTAACACGCTCGTGGCCCTGTCCCGCTTGAGTGGTGGCACAGCGCGCGTGAGCCTGGCTGCAGACGTGGGCAGCGACGCGCTGGGCGGGTTTTACAGGGCCCAGATGCGGGCAGCCGGCGTCCACGTGTGTTCCGCCTCCTCCTCTGCACCGACAGAGGCGCTGGCAGACGAGTCGCCTAGCGGCACGGGGACGGTAGTAGTGTTGACCACGCCGGACGCGCAGCGAACCATGCTCGCCTACCTGCCGGCGAGCGGGAGCGAGGCTGCGCTGCTCGGAGCCCAAGATGTTGTCGCCACTGCGTCGGACGCAGACCTCCTCCTTGTGGAGGGCTACTTGCTTGAGCAACACCATACTGTGGGCGCCATCTGCGACGCCATAGCAGCAGCGCGCAGCGGCGGCGCCCTGGTCGCACTCACCTGTGCAGACGTTGGAGTTGTGCGCGCTCATGGCGACGCATTCCGCGCCGTCCTGGCCGCGGGTGTTGATGTCGTCTTTGCCAATGCAGAGGAGGGCATGCAGCTAGTACATGCGTCTGATGCGCATGATGCGGCGCAAGCGCTGGCGCTATGTGCCACCATCGCCGTCGTCACAGACGGCTCTAGGGGCGCCTACCTTGCCACAGCCGGGGGCGCCTGTGTTGAGCATGCCCCGCCGTTCTGGATGCCCGACGCGCCTGTGGACACCTGCGGCGCAGGGGACGCCTACGCGGCAGGTGTGCTGCATGGCCTTCTCAAGGGAGCGAGTTTGCAGCACGCTGGCACCTTCGCTGCCCGCGTCGCAGCGGCTGTGATCGCGCGACACGGCGCTAGATTAGACGAGGCTGACGCAGCGAGCCTCGCGAGCCTCTTTCCAGGGCACCCAGAGCCTCCGCATGCGCGGTAAGTGCACCAGATGTACTGCCTGATTCTCTCCTGTACAACTCATAGACTATTGGTGTGATTTTTTGTGATAACTACTGTTCAACTTGGAGCGTGTCGCATCGAGAGACTTGTAGCGTCTCCTTCACCTTACGTCACCTGGCGGCCCGCTCGGAAAGCCCCTTCGCAAGTGATTGCTGGGATTATTTCCGCTAAGACGGCCACCTCATGTCGTCGGCGCTGCCTCCTTTTGTGGGGAGACGGCAGTCCAGCTCTGACGCGACGTTCTCATCACGGCATACCCGACCCGCCACAGCTGATGAAGGCGCATACTCACCCCTTGACGACCTCCTGCGGGAGACCTTTCTATCGGTGCGTGTCCTCTTGCAACATAGCGGCGGGGGCGCGGCCTGTGTGCCACTGTATGTGAGCGCTCTGTCAGTGCCACTTCCCTTCTTTTCAGTGCCACTCACGCCGTCGCACGGCCTTGTGACAGGTGCTTGACGACACTGTAGGGCCAGACTTCCGTCGCAAGGTGGATGCGGTGCGTTTCCAGGACAGAGCTCGCGGCGTTCAATAGTGGGACTGATGCAACTGACAACACAATAACGCAGGTGTACAAGCTCGCGGATGACTTCACGTGCAGTGGCAGTGAGGACACGTTCAACCAGTTGCAAAAGCTGCTGGAAGAGCTTGCAGTGCGTCACCACGTCTGGCTCGCTTGCCTTTGCTCGCATCTCCTCACACCTCCTCGCTTGTGTTATAGATAGACGAAGCGCTCATGATGGCCTCTGCCTGCTCAAATATGCTCTCGTTGCATAACCTGAGCGAGGAGGTCGCCAACAGCGCGCGCGAGAGGCAGATGCGTCTTGGCGATGTCGGGCGCGGGGCTGTAAAGACAACCCACGGCACGGTGGAGGCGCTTAGCGAGGCGGGTATGGCGCCGGAAGTCATCTACAAGGCTCTGTGCGAGCAGACCATCGACTTGGTGTTCACCGCGCATCCTACGCAGGCATTGCGACGCAGCATCCTGAAGAACTATGCTGCGATCCGAACAGAGCTCGATCGCCTCAATCACGTGCGGCTCAGCAGGTTTGAGCGACAAGAGCTGCATGCATCCATTCGCGCTCGCGTGCAAAGCGCTTGGCGCACCGATGAACTGCGCAGAAGCCCTCCTACTCCGCAGGATGAGGCTCGTGGCGGGCTCTCCTACTTCCAGGAGACAATCTTCGCTGGGCTGCCAAAGTTCCTGCGTCGCCTGGACAGCTCCCTGGCGAACATCGGCATGCCACGACTGCCAGTGATGCACTCGCCTTTCCGCTTCAGCTCGTGGATGGCTGGTGACCGTGACGGCAACCCACATGTGACTGCTGAGTGCACCCGCGATGCCGTCACCTTGGCCAGATTCACCGCCGCGTCACTGTACTTCAAGGAGGTCGAAGGCCTTCTGTTCGAGCTGTCAATGTGGCGCGCAACGCCTGATTTGTCTGCTCGGGCAAGCAGCATCTGCGACGCAACACCTCAAGACGAGGCAGCCACCTCCCGCGTTATCGACGAGCGCCGTCGCCGCGCGTATGCAGACTTCTGGCGCCCTATCCCGTCGACGGAGCCGTATCGTGTCATCCTCTCTGAGGTCCGCGACCGTCTGTACGAGACGCGCCAGTACCTTCAGCAGAAGCTCAGTGGCGGCAGTGGCGCGCCCAACGGTGCAGTATACACCACAACGGACGAGCTGCTGGAGCCGCTGCTTCTCCTCTACAAATCATTGCATCTGACCGGAGATTCTACCATCGCGGACGGGCACCTGCTGGACCTCATCCGTCAGGTGGCCTGCTTCGGCCTGTCTCTCGTGCGCCTGGACATTCGCCAAGAGAGCGAGCGACACACGGAAGTCATGAACAGCATCACAGAATGGCTGGGTTTGGGCAGCTACAAGTCGTGGGGCGAAGAGCAGCGCGTGGAGTGGCTCGTGTCTGAGCTCCAGAGCAAGCGGCCACTCATAAGTCATGACCTGCCCAAGAGCCCTGAGGTTGCGGAGGCAATCAACACGTTCAGAGCGCTTGCTGACATTGTTGTGGAGTCGCCTGACAGCTTGGGCGCTTACATCATCAGCATGGCGACAAGCGCGTCGGACGTTCTTGCAGTCGTACTTCTGCAGCGCGAGTGTGGCGGCAGCGAAGAGTCGCTTCTGCGGGTGGTTCCGCTGTTCGAACGACTTGACGACCTCAACAATGCCCCCGCAGTTATGCGCCTCCTGTACTCTGTTCCATGGTACTTGCAGCACATTGCCGCGAGGACCGGGACCCCAGAGCAGGAGGTCATGATCGGCTACTCCGACTCCGGCAAAGATGCAGGCCGACTGGCTGCCGCTTGGGCACTGTACCAGGCTCAAGTTGATGTCACAGAGGTGTCTCGCGAGTTTGGCGTGCGCCTCACACTGTTTCACGGCCGCGGCGGCACGGTGGGCAGAGGCGGGGGGCCATCTCACCTGGCTATATTGGCGCAGCCGCCTGGTACCATCAATGGCCGCCTCCGCGTCACGGTGCAGGGCGAGATAATTGAGTCCAGCTTCGGCGAGCAAGAGCTGTGTTTCCAGACGCTCGACTTGTACACCGCCGCCACGTTGGAGCACACTTTGAAGCCACCCGCTGATGTTCGACCAGAGTGGCGGGACGTCATGGATCGTATGGCTCGCAAGTCGTGCGAGCTGTACCGGAGCGTCGTGTTCCAAACGCCGGAGTTCATCACCTACTTCCACAGCGCCACACCCTCTGGTGAGCTGGGCCGCATGAACATCGGCAGCCGCCCTTCTAAGCGCAAGCCTAATGCCGGCATCGAGAGTCTCAGAGCCATACCTTGGATATTTGCCTGGACCCAAACGAGGTTTCACCTCCCAGTGTGGCTGGGAATCGGCACAGCACTGACGGAAATTGAGGCGGCGGGTCAATTGCAGACTCTTCAACAGATGTATCGCAGCTGGCCGTTCTTCAAGGTCACATTCGACATGTGCGAGATGGTGCTTGCCAAAGGCGACCCGCGCATCATGTATCTTTACGAGCGCACGCTGGTGGACCCCAGCCTGTATGCCTTTGGAGACCGGCTGCGTCAGCTCTTCCGCCTGACGGAGGACAAGCTGCTGGCGGTGACGGGTCACAGCAACCTCCTGGAGGGCCCCGCAGGCGCTCTTGGCTCGCAATCCCTGGCCGAGCTAAAACAGAAGCTTGCGCTGCGAACGCCCTACATCACACCGTTGAACATCCTACAGGCGCAGTACCTTAAGAAGCAGCGCGAGATAGCGACACAGGGCTTTGCGCCAGTGTTCAAGCCGACACTGCCGTGGGCCAAGGAGCTCATGCAGCTCAGCGGCAATGACCTGGACGGGAGTAGCGGCGTTGAGGATATAGTGCTGATCACCGTGAAGGGCATCGCCGCGGGCATGCAGAACACCGGATAAGCAATCGCAGTGATGGACTTATCGACGTGCATAGAGGGTTGATAACACTTCCCGTTATCGGGGCGGCTCAAGGCACAAACGGAATCATTGATGGGCCGTGTCGACGTCAATGTTCAATCGATCGCACAGCATCATCGTACTGTTGTCTCTGCTCCGTCATTCGCTATCCGTGGCAACTCTGCAGCGCGCAGCGCCTTTGCGGCGAGCTCCACCGGGAGCTGCTGGGGGAAGAGTGAAGCAACCAGCTCGTCTGCAGTAGCGCCCGACTCCCTGTGTCGTATGTATAGTAGGCGCACATCTTCGGGACGCAGAGGTCCCGACGCAGCGCTGCTTTGCCGCGGCCTTGACGTCAACGCCGCTGTCGCAATAGCACCGTCCACCTGCCGACTCTATGGTGTTAGCTATGCGGCGCAGTGTCTTGCTAGTCGTGACGCGCACCTTTCGTCCCGTTATTGAGCCACCGAGGCGCTGCAGCGCAGAGTCTAGCGACGCGTCTCTGTCAGCACTGACTTCCATGGACTGCTGTGTTGCAGCGGGAACGGACGGAGGAGCTACTTCAACAGGCGATGGTCTAGCTCCTGGATGCGCCTGTGCAACTGCAGCCGCTGGGCGGCGGATGGCGCTGCCCATCGACACTGCTTTGCTGGGGAAACCGACTCGGACTGGCGTCACTTCCACGTCACGTGCGGCATCTACTTTGTGGGCCACGGCTCTGAGCTACTATATCTTCAAAAGCTCGCCGAATGCCTCGTGGGGCACATCCACCGATCCGAGCCTCTTCATACGCTTCTTGCCCTCCGCCTGCTTCGACAGCAGCTTCTTCTTTCGCGAAATGTCGCCACCGTAGCACTTCGCGAGCACGTTTTTCCGCAGCGCCGATATCGATTCGCGGGCTACCACACGGCCGCGAACAACCGCCTGGATGGCAACTTCGAAGGATTGCTTGGGCAGCATGTCTTTGAGGCGTGCAACCATGGCGCGCCCATTGCGCTGTGCCCGCTCTGCATGGCACACAGATGCCAGCGCATCTACGGGGGCACCGTTCACAAGGATATCTACGCGTACAACATCCGCTGGTCCCTGCCAATCGTCCGGCTCGTAATCGAAGGTCGCAAATCCTTCTGAGAGACTCTTCACCCGATCTGCGAAATCGACCGCTATGTCGGCCAGTGGCAGGCGGAAGCGGAGCATCGCAGTGCTGTCGTCGAGGAATGTGTGCTCCATCTGAACACCGCGCCGATCGACGCAGAGCTCCACCATCGGGCCAACACAGTCTCGGGGGCAAACTAGAGTGGCCATCACCATGGGCTCCTCAACACTTGCGGTGCGGCTGTCTGGCAATGCACTGGGCGTGCGCACTTCGTGCACGCTGCCATCAGCCTGAGTGACTCGGTACGGAACAGTCGGTGCTGTCGCGATGATATCAGCGCCAAACTCCTCGCGCAAGCGCTGACGAAAAACCTCTGCGTGTAGGAGACCCAAAAAGCCGGCCGTGAAGCCAGGACCCAGAGCAGCGCTCGAGTCTGGCGTCAGGCTGACGGAGGAGTCATTCAAAAGGAGCTTCTCCATGGCGTGACGCAGTGCGTCGTATTCATCCGCGCTCGGTGGATATATGCCCTGAAAAATGCAGGCACGCGCTTGTTTGATACCGGGCAAAGCGCCAACATCGGACTTGAAATGGCGCAGCGTGTCTCCAATGCGGACGCTTGTAATAGAGCGCGCGCTGGTGATCATGTAACCCATCATTCCGGGTGTTAGGGCGGCATCGGACGGCAGCGGCACCGCTTCAGGCAACAACAGACCAAGTTCTAAGATCTCTGCTGCCTCTCCAGTAGCCACCGATTCTATGCGCTCGCCACAGCGCAGACGGCCATCGACGACCTGAACCACGCAAATGGCTCCACGGAACGGGTTCCACGAGGCATCTAGAAGAAGTGCGCGCATGGGGGACCCTTTGCTGCCGGCTGGCGGTGGCAGCGAATCGATGAACGCATCCAGCAGTGATGTTACGCCCTCGCCCGTCTTTCCACTGACCCTCAAAACAGTGGCAGGATCAACACCCATCAGCGCCTCCAATTGCGACGAAACTTTGCCTACATCAGCGATTGCTGAATCCACCTTCGTGACGCACGGCAAGACCTTGCATCCTCTGTCCAGCGCAGCCCTGTAATTGGCCATCGTCTGCGCCTGCACACCTTGCGTGGCGTCTACGAGGAGCACGACGCCTTGGCAAGCAGCCAGGGAGCGTGAGACCTCGTAGCTGAAATCAACGTGCCCGGGCGTGTCGATGAGGTTTATCAGGTGCCGTTTCCACAGTATGGAGGCGGACTGCGCCTTAACAGTGATGCCTCGGCTGCGCTCCACGGGCAAGTGGTCTAAAAATCTGCCGCGCCCGCCAGAAGGAATAGCCCCGGTGAGCTCCAGAAGGCGGTCGCTGAGTGTTGTTTTCCCGTGGTCCACGTGAGCCACAATCGCAAGGTTGCGTACGCGCTCCTGAGGCACCTGCGCGTATGCAGCAGCATCCTTGACGTCAATAGCGCCTCCGACTGTTGATGCGCAACGCCGCCATAGCCAAACGGCCGCTCTGCGCCGGGTCGCGTTGGTGACGCGTTCCATCGAGCGCGATATCGATACCGCGCTCGGATATCCTGTGTCGGGGCTCTTCACTCAGAAGACCCCCGCCAGAAGCATCTTTGCTGGACGCATGTGAGCGCGAGCTGACCCGTATATCACGCCGCACAACGAACAGCTGACGTACGCCGATCCTTCATTCTCTTGCTGCGACTATAAACGCCCTGCGAAGCCGACTGCAAGTAGTGACGTCGACGTTGAGGCGCGCGTGCGAGCGACGCTGCTCGTCCTGCACGTACGACACAAGGAGGACACCGAGGAGCGCCGTCCATGCAGTGGCTGCGTCGCTCCTGTGCGCTGCGAGGTCTCAGTGCACCGTCGATGTCAAGAGCTGTGGGTTGGCGACAGCCGCCGCCTTTGTGCAGCTTCCACGCACGCACATTGCATCGGTGCTGCATCTCCGTGCGCGCACGGGTGGCTGAGGAGGCTTGGGCTTCGCACGCAAGCTCTGCGACAACTCCAGTCCCCCATGGGCATGCAGTAGAGCTCGCGGCATTGCCGCCTGTCGACTACGCGCAGTTGGGCGGGGAAGTCACATCGGCAGCAGGCAGAGTGCGTCCTGTTTGGTGCACCACATCTGCCGGGAGTGCACTGACGCTGCATCCTCTTCACACCCACTGTTCTGTGCGCAGGTCATAACAGCGCAAGCCAATTTCATGCGCGTGCTCGTTCGCTGGGAGGACCGGACTGCTGCACAGCGGGCGACGAGGCAGTCTCAGCTAGAGGTTCGCGTCCGTCGCCAGCATGCCTCTCCCCCATGAGCGTTGACACTTCCATCCATTCGTCCTTGGCACAGGCGGCGAGGCATGCGGCTC
>Ga0164296_1001900_pt1 | contig 21519 bp, 24 predicted proteins | sample GEODES057metaG_FD_113533 | JGI IMG/M metagenome (GOLD analysis project Ga0164296, IMG submission 113533) | Dystrophic lake water microbial communities from Trout Bog Lake, Wisconsin, USA - GEODES057 metaG | ecosystem: Environmental > Aquatic > Freshwater > Lake | place: USA: Trout Bog Lake...
GTCTCCAGGGATCAATGATGATACTACCTGGTTCAATGTCACAATAAAATTCCTGTGTTTTGATTTCTCCTGCATAACCATATGTTATTTGTCGATTGTGCGCTAACAATATAACACCTTTTATAGTCAACGGGGTTGATTGTTCAGTTAAAGGATCGATGTAGTGAACTTCTACACCCATCTTTTCTAGAAAGTATCCCACTAATAAACTATAACTGCCTTCAGTATAAGCTACACCAGGTTTGTAGGCTTTGCCATGTATATAGATTGGCAACACACCCGTTTCCGTTGAGGCTGCACGGTGCACAAACTGGGCCATATTTCGTGCCTGCTGTTCTCTAGCATGCATAATAGTATCAAAAATATCATATCCAAGGTCTAAGTTTTCAGCCAGGTAACGCAAAGCAATGTTGTCGCGCGGATGGCAGGGTCCTGCATCGCCCATGCCTGCTGTCATGTACTTGGGCCCCATGATACGCATGGTTGAATTTGCCAATGCTGTGGTTACAACGTCTACATTGATATTGCCCTGCCGAATAGCAACATCCTGTATCATGTTTACAAGCCCAATCTTGGCACTGATAAAAGTATTATAAAATACTTTGATACATTCTGCTTCGTCCCATGTTCCTATTTCATAACGAGGATTGTTTTGCATAATTGTTTCATAAAATTCAATCAACAGTCCTGCATCGCCAGTGGTTGATCCATCTTCTGTGCCAATGATAACCATTTCAGGATTGACCATATCCCACGCCACACTACCCATAGCAATTAAGTATGGGTTATAAATGAAACGTGCATTGGTGATCAACGGAACAAACTCTTTACGTGTGGTACCTGGCAGTACTGTAGAGATCAACACAACCAATTGATCAGGAGTGGCATATTGATTAACATCTGCCAATACTTGTTTTACAATCGAGTAATCAAAGTCTTTGTTTGGCAAATGTGTGATTGGTTGTTCACCACCATAGACAGGATCATGTGGTGTTTGGACTGCAATAAAAATTATGTCTTGGCCTTCTACTGCTGCTTGCAGGGTCTTGGCAAATTTAATTGCAGTACCCCACTGAGGTGCAGGATAAATATCATATCCAGTTACATCATGTTTTGTTGCCATTGTTTCAGCACATGGCTTGCCTAATTTACCTAACCCGATAAAACCGATTTTCAATATGTTCTCCTTGGAAAAATTCTACGATATACTTTATAAAAATCTATTAGATCCATTTGATACTGGATATTTTTATTTTTCAAAATTTGGTTCACTTGCGCCTGAGCATTTTAGTAAGGGTGTTGCAGAGTTTAAGGCAGATAGATGTGTATTATTTTATGATCAAGAACCTGTATATCAATCTGATCTTGACATGCTGGCCATTTCATCGAACCATAATGAACGTTTAGCATACTTTAATACCCTTCTCTCAGATAACTCTATTATAGATAAATTCTTGGTATTTGCCAATAGCGAAATCAGTGCAGAGAAAGATAAGTTTCTCGAAAATAATCCATCGTTGCATGACTGGTATTATTTCTTTCACGGGTTTGCTGCTCTTGACTGGTACAGAAACATTCAGTACCTACCCCCTAATCGAAAATTCACAAAAGTATTTATATGCTTTAATAACCTGTATACGGAAAAGCGCAGTTACAGACTAAACCTAATAGCAAGATTACTAGATCGGGAATTAGATCAGTATGGTGCAATTTCATTACCTCCAAAAGATCTGCAAAAGAAAATTAAACAAGAAATATTTTCTCCTCATTGTTTATTGTCATTAGAGTCTAAAAAACTAGTGTTAGACACGTTAGTTAAGGACACCCCACGATTAGTAATTGACACAGAATCTCCTCACGGCATGTTGAGTGCGGATGTTAATCTTGATGTGCTGACCCAAGGATTCCTTCATGTGGTAACAGAGACTATTTTCTATGACAATAAATTACATTTAACTGAAAAGATATTTAAACCAATTGTTGCACGTAGACCTTTTGTGCTAGTAGGTGCACCAGGTAACTTAGCATACTTAAAGAGTTATGGGTTTAAAACATTTGACCGCTGGATAGATGAAAGCTATGATGACATTTTAGATCCAGATACTAGAATAAAAGCTATAGTTAATGAAATTGATAATATATGTAGTTTATCTTCAGAAGAATTAGTGGATATGCATATAGAGATGCAGTCAGTACTGGACTATAACTTTAATCACTTTTACAATGAATTTAAGGAACACATAGTAGAAGAACTAGTGTATAACTTTAGTAAATGTACGGGATTTGATCATGACGCTGATCTGTTCCGAGATGTAAAAACACGGTTAGCACGATAAATACTTAATAGAAGTATTTCAAGGAGCTAGCGTGGGAGATTTTTTCAAATTAGTAGCAGAACTCGGCTTTCCTATTGCAGGAGCATGCGGTGCAGGTTACTTTGTTTTTCTTACCCTAAAATTTATCTTAGCTGGAGTAACATCAAGCGTTAATGGTATGGGCGGAATTATTAAAGGACTCGATGCACGGGTCGATACTATGACGAACCAACTTCAAAGAATAGATGTAAAAGTAAGCCACGCTTTGGGATTACAGCCCGATTATGATAGAATCGCAAGGGCAGAACAAACAGACCAAAGGAAGGACTAAAATGGCATTATTCGATTCGGTATTAAATTTACTTACCAAACAACCCAAGGACCCTGACGCAGTTAAACCACCTGTGGGGTCACGTAGCGAACGTGAAGCTAAACTCAAAGACAAAGCAGGTATGGTTATTAGTATTTTTGCATTAATACTAGCAGTTAATTCATGGTACGGCGGTAAGTTGAGCAGTACCACACTAAACAACACCATTGCCGCCAATGATGTTTGGCAATTCTATGAAGCCAAAAGCATCAAGCAAATGCTAGCTGAACAAAGTCTAGACGATGCGATTGTACGCAAAGACACAGCTAAAATCGAAGTACTAAAAGCTAAAATCGCTCGTTACGAAAGCGATCCTGCTACCGGTGAAGGCAAAGTAGAATTAATGGCCAAAGCCAAGGCAATTGAAGCCGAGCGCGATCATGCAAAAAAGCAAAGCCCATGGATTGGTTTTGCTAGTACCTTATATCAATTATCTATTGTTGTTCTATCCGCAAGTATCTTGGCAGTAAGTATGTCAATGTTCTGGGGCAGCTTTTTTGTTGCCGGGTTAGGACTATTACTTTCAGCACAAGGTGTCTTGCTCTGGTTCTAAGGAGCCAGGCGTGTGGATCCGTTAACGCTGTTTGCCCTGGCCAACGGGGCAGTTCAGGCAGTCAAAAAAGGCTGCCAACTTTATAAAGACATCAAAGGCGCTGCTGGTGATGTTAAGGCTGTCCTCAAGGATCTCGACAACCAATTTCATAACAATCACAAAGACAAACCTGCTACTGTAGCACAGAAGAATGCCTACATAGAAGAAAAGAATCGTGTAATTGAATTAAACAAGAAACAGGGAGAGACTGCTGGTATATATCAAGAGTTGGCCAACTATCTAGGCGACTTCTTCGATAACATGAACAAGTGCATGGCTGTAATCGAAGAAGAAGAACGTAAAAATCGTGAAGAAATATACGAAGGCGAGGAAAGCCTGGGACGTCGTGCTTTACAACTAGTCATTATGAAAAAGCAATTAGAACAGATGAAAGTTGAATTGCGTGAAATGATGATTTATCAAAGTCCCCCAGAATTAGGTGCACTATGGACCGACGTCAGTGAAATGATGAAGGAAATGGGCGGGCAACAAAAGATACTTCTTACAAAGAAAATGCGTGCTGAAGAAGTTCAAGCCAAAAGACGTGCGGCTCGAATGAAAGCCTTACGGGACGAAGCCTGGGTCGGAGTGGGCTTACTTTTTAGTATATTTTTATTTGCTGGTGTTATGGCTGTTGTGATACAAGACCGCACAAAAAAATATCCAGAATTGGGCACTGGTATTATCCCAAAAGTTAGTGATGATTATAAAGCCATTCGCGAAGAACATCGCAAGTTACGTATGCTAGAATTCATTGAACAGCATAAAGATGAATTAGACAACTAAATATTAATATTAGGGATAAAGAATATCAATGAATGATCTAGTTGATTTAATCAATAAGTATGGGTTTCCTATTGTAGCAGCCGCTGGCATGGGGTATTTCATTTACTACGTCTGGACTTGGGTGACTACAGAAATTAAACCAGTGATTGGGCAAGCCAATAGCACATTGATTGCACTCATTGATCGCATACGTATGTTAGACAACGATCTAATTAGATTAAATCAAAAAGTAGAAACTGTAATGGAATTACGTGGAAAAAGTATTGAGTACGAACGAATCAGAGCCGAGCAAGAAATCAATCGAGTTCCGGACGAGACCCCTATAGGCAAAGGTCGCAAAGAATCTGCTAGCGACTAGTGTCACAAAAATTTAATATATCGAATTAGCGTTATTACTAAATACGTTATATAACCATGAGTTTCCATGAAAAAAGTTCTATTCATTCTCAAACGTCGCGAAGACTACAATGCCGCCGCACATTCTAACATAGGCCTATCAACAGGGCTTTATAATTCAGCTATTTTTGTAAATAATATGCTACTCGAATCTGATGTTGAATCAGTATTAGAAGTAGCAATAGATAATAATTGCATTGATAGGCTAGTCACCAAACACAAACCCACACATGTTATTGTTGAAGCCTTGTGGGTCGTTCCTCAAAAGTTTACAGTATTACAACGTCTACATCCTGATGTAACTTGGATCATTCGCTTGCACAGCGAAATGCCATTTATGGCCGGTGAAGGTATGGCCATGGACTGGTTGGGTGATTACAGTCGATTTAAAAATATTGTTATCGGAGTAAATGCTCCACGTATGTTGCGTGAGACCAGACTGTATCTACAGCACTTAAATCAATGGGATGATGCAACTACAGAAGATAAAGTAATTTACATGCCTAACTATTACCCACAAGAATATGAGAGTAAAAAGTTTGACAGAAATAAAGACTGGGTTGATATTGGATGCTTTGGTGCAGTAAGACCGTTAAAAAATCATTTGTTACAGGCATTTGGTGCAATTGAATTTGCTGATAAACTTGGTAAGCAATTACGTTTTCACGTTAATGCGGGACGAATTGAAATGCAAGGCGGCCCAGCATTGGCTAACTTAAAAGGCCTATTCCAGCAAATCAGTGAGCACGGGCATCAATTGATTAATCATCAGTGGACTCCACGTGAGCAATTTTTAGAACTATGTGGACAAATGGATATCGGTCTCCAAGTAAGTTTCAGCGAAACTTTCAATATTGTAGGCGCAGATATTATTAGCCAGGGTGTTCCACTGGTTGGCAGTGATGAGATTCCATGGGCAGTTCCTGCTTTTTGTGCAGATCCAACTAACAGTGAAGATATAGCTGAAAAATTATTAACGGCGTATAAATGGCCTTGGTTAAATGTAAAAAGTAATCAGATAAGCCTAACATCGTACACTAACAAAACTCGCAAAGTTTGGACTAAATACTTCAAAGGATAAAATTATTATGTCAAAATTTCATAAAGTAAAAACACATCGTTGGAAAAATGGCGTATTAGAAACATTGTGGGATTTTTTTGAAGATTTTGAATCTGCAAAAGTCTTCGCTGAAAATGTTGATGATGCACATCACGTTAAAGTTTACACCGACGATGACCAATTGGTACATTCTGTTCAACCAGTTGCAGCAAGCACAAACACCTACGCTTAATGTCTTTAATTTTATATACACTGGTGATGTGTCAAATCACTATTGCTAGCGTAACATTATACTTACATCGTAGTCAAGCACACAGAGCAGTTACATTTCATCCTGTAATTGCTCATTTTTTTCGGTTCTGGCTTTGGTTAACCACTGGGATGATCACAGCTGAATGGGTAGCTATTCATCGTCGACATCATCAAAAGTCTGATGTAGAAGGCGATCCACATAGTCCTCAGGTATACGGCATTTGGCGTGTGCTGTTTGGCGGTGCTTTACTATATGCACAGGCCGCTAAAGATACAGATATGATTGCACAACTCAGTACTGGTACTCCCAACGACTGGATTGAGAAAAAATTATACGCTAAACATAACTTTGCTGGTATCAGTTTAATGTTATTAATAGATATGGCACTATTTGGACCCCGGGGATTTATAGTGTGGGGTGTACAAATGCTATGGATACCATTTTGGGCCGCCGGAGTTATTAACGGTTTATCTCACTGGTGGGGCTATCGCAACACAGATACCAAAGATACTTCCAGAAATTTATGGCCAATTGCTATATGGATTGGTGGGGAAGAACTGCACAACAACCATCATGCCGATGGTGCAAGTCCATGCTTTCGTAAGCATTGGTGGGAAATAGACATTGGATGGATTTATATTCGTCTACTGAGTCTAGTGGAACTTGCAAAGATTAGAAATTAATATCTATCAGCAAGAAGTTTTGCTTCAGGAATACGTGTATGTGTATTCTTACTGCCTAATAATATTAAAATACGTCGGCCTTCTGCTTTATCAAGCATCATAACAATACATCCACCGGCTGCTCTAATGTAGCCGGTTTTGCTGACAACCATACTATAATGTTTTACTAGAGGATTTGTGTTATGGAATACATACCAACGCTTTTTATTCTTAACACGACTATCACTGGTTTGACTTGCGGCAGTTATTTCTGAGTACTTAGACGCTTCTAGCACAATATCAACTAATTCCTCTGCTGTACTTACATTGAACACACTAAGTCCTGTAGGTTCAATAAAATGTGTATGTGTTAATCCTAAATTCTGCACTTTTGTATTCATTGCTGATACACAACTTTCGCGGCCACCGGGATAATTATTGCATAAAACATCCGCAGAATGATTATCAGACTTAATCAAAGCCAATTGTATTAATTCGCCACGTGTAAATTGATTGACTTTTTCAGATAAGTCTTGGTGTGCATCGAGCACAGTCATTACAGTAACAAGTTTGCTAATGCTAGCGATACTTCTTACTTCATTGGTATTTTCGCCATCAATGATAGTGCCTTTATAATCAGTGATTAACCAACTTTGTGCAGTAATATCTTTTGCGAATATGCTACTACTTGCTAGTAGCCCGATAAACACCATCCCAATCTTTTGGAAGATTTGCATTTTTCATGTCCTCAATTCGTTCTAACCATAATTCATAATAATGGTCCATGTTGCCGTCGAACTCACCTTTGAGCGTATTCACTAATTGTACAGCAGTTTCCCAGTCTTGTCTACGATAAGCGGCTAACATCTCATCGTGAGTTTCGCGAGCCATAATCCATTCAGGCATACCGCCTGCATTTGTATTTGGTAATACTGTGAAAATATTCAAACCTTCTTTTTTACCTTTAACAGCAATACAGTCTAGCTCTAATGTAAAGTATTCATCTGCAATACGCTCGGCTGTTACAGGTCCTAATACTATCAAGACCCCATAGTTTTTAGATTGTCCTTCAAGTCTGGATGCAGTATTGACAGCATCTCCCAAACAAGTGTAATCAAACCTTTGTTCAGAACCCATATTGCCAACCACAACGACCCCAGTGTTAATGCCAATACCCATGCCAAAGGGAGGAGTACCTTCTTCAGCAATTTCTTTATTGAATCCATCTAAACTCCCTAACATTTCAAGTGCGGCTTTGACAGCATCTTTACAATGCTTTGTATTATCCAATGGTGCGTTCCAAAAAGCCATTTGTGCATCACCTATGTACTTGTCTAATGTACCATCATTTTCAAGAATTGTTTTAGTCATTGCTGTCATATAACGATTCATGATTCTAGTTAAACCTTGTACATCTCGACCGTAGTGCTCACTGATACTAGTAAAGCCACGAACGTCAGTAAACATAATACTAAGTTCTTGTTCCTCACCGCCTAATATTAATAGCTCAGGATTCTTTTGCAACTTAGCAACTAAATCTGGACTTAAGTATGTGCCAAATTGTTTCTTGATCTGTTGTTTTTGTAAAAACTCACTGACAAATTTCACAGTATAAGCGTGAGCATAAACAAGAGTAGTAGCCCCAATAAAAAAGGTGATATCGACCAAATACTTGTAATGAGAATAAATGTAAAGAGCAACAAAGTGGCTGCTAGCAAGCACACAAACAACAGGGATAAAAGCATAGGTCCACCTTGAAACAAAAATTACTATAAGTCCCGCAATTAATAATGCCAATAACTCAGCAGTATCTGCCTGATCAGGACGCTGTATGGTTGTGCCATTTAGCATTGTGCCAATTGTTGCGGCTTGTAAGTATTGCGGCCATACTTCGCCTTTTGCTGTAGCAACTGGATTAGCCAGTCCTGCGGCACTAAGTCCTACAATAACAATACCTTTGTTAAATGACTTAGGTAATTCTGTATAACTATATTCTTTGGGTGTTGCTGACCAATCAATCCATATACGACTCAAACTGTCTGTGGTAATTTTATTAAACTTAGGAACACGTAATGCTTCAACACCTGTTTCTACAATTTTAACTTGTATGCGATTGTCGCCTGCGGCTACACGTAGTGTTTCTATTGCTAGGCTAGGATATAAGGTATCGCTGACCATAATAACCAATGGCATACGACGTACAACGCCGTCTATTTCCGGAAATGTATTAACAACACCAACACCTGCGGCCACGCTCGATTCAGGTTCTACATTAGATAATAACCCCGGATACATAACAACTTTACCTTCAGCCTGTTCTCCTATACGCTGAACTGGACTGCCGTGACCATCATTTTTATTTTTCTGACCTGCAATAGAAGGTAACACAGTTGGAAACTGTTCCATTGTTTTACTTAGCACAGCATCTTGTTTAAAGCGATCCTTTTCTGGCATTAGTACATTGAATACAACCAAGCCAGCATCATGTGCGTATAGGTCTCGAATTATATTAGCATAGTAATCGCGAGGGAAAGGAAACTGCCCAAGTTTGTCTAATGTAGCTTCATCTATGTTAACTACACTAACTGGTGTATCTACAGTAGGTTGACTGGTCACCAGGGTGTCAAAATAACGAAGTCTTACACTTTCTACAAATGCAGGATCAGCGATTCGTATACTTAATAAAAGTACAAGAGTTATAATTGCTGTCCATGGGTTCCATAATAGTTTTTTAAGTGTCATCAAGTATTTATTTGACGATACGTGTAGTTTTTGTCTATTGCTTCGCTTAACATAGATAATTTTACACCAGCAATATTTTCCGCTAGGTACTCTAATGCCATTGTATCTTTGGGAAAACATGCACCACCAAATCCACGTTGTCCATCTGGTCCAGGAACACGCCAATGAGTATTACCTAATCTAACATCTGTACTAGCAATACTGCTAATAGCATTCCAGTTGAGTCCCATGGCTTGACATAAATCGTAATACTCGTTGTTCATAACAACTTTCATTGCCAACATGGTATTTGCCAAATACTTGAACATACTAGCTTCACCAATTTCGCAGTATTCTACTTGTCCTGTAAATTTTACGTAACTGTTAAGGATAACGTCTGCAACTGCTGTGTGTAATGATTCTTTACAGCCAACAACAATTTTCTTAGGTTCAAGATAATCATTAACTGCATTTACTTGTGTTAGAAATTCTGGTACATGTGCTAAACGAAGTCCAGATAATGCCTCTAACTGCTGATATACTGCAGGACTGGCTGTACTTTTAGCGATAACGATTCCGGAAAAGCCTGATAATTGTTGTATAACTGATTCTAGTATACTTGTATCGCACTCGCCTGTGTCGGCCTGGGGTGTAGGCACACAAACATAGATAGCATCACAGTTTTGTTTTAATTCATCAATTGATTTTGAAATATCAGGATGTGCTGGATCATTGATCAACAATTGTTTTTGGTCGTAACTAGCAGCCACTGCTGATCCTACATATCCGTAACCTATAATACCTATCTTCATTTAAACCTCATTGAATTAATTACTATTTAGTGGGTACCAAATTGTCCCTGAAAATCTCCCATGCCCTATCCCAGCTCCAACGTCGACTTACTCTATGCACGTCGTCACGGCTAATTTGTATGCATTTGTCAATAGCGACCGTAAGCCCTTCACTTTCTTCGACCATAAATCCAGTGACACCTTGATCAATAACATCACGCGGTCCTTGACAGTTATAAGCCGCTACAGGTGTGCCACAGGCCATTGCTTCAATCATAACAATACCAAATGTTTCCCAACAACTAGGAAATACGAATACTTCTGCATTGGCATAATATTTGGCTAGATCTATGCCCGTCTTAAATCCCGTAAAGTGTACATCAGGATATCGCTTCTTATAAGTTTCTAACATAGGACCATCGCCTACCATAATTTTTAAGTAGCCCGAATAATCGAGTTCAAAAAATTGTTCAAGATTTTTTTCTTTACTTACACGACTAACGCATAAGAGATACTTAGCAGTTGTTTTTTCTCTAAGTGTAGGTGTAAAAATATCACGGTCTACGCCACGAGTCCAGGGAATTATTTCACTGTCGAATCCGTGCGCTTTTAGTTCAGCGACCATTGAATCTGTTGTGGTCAATACCTTGCCCGAGTGCTTGTGGAACCAGCGAACAAAGCGCCAGGTAAGTGATTCAGGAATTCCAAATAACTTTTTTAAACCTTCAGGAAACTTAGTATGATAAGCGGTATTGTGCCTAATACCAGCCAATGAAAGATACTTTCTAGCCCACAGACCAAGAGGACCTTCGGTGGCGATATGGATATAATCCGGATTGATCTCCGCAATCTTCTTGCCCATGTTCCTGGGATAGCTAATCTTGACTTCGTTGTAGCCAGGGCAATCAATATAGCTGAACCACCCGGGATGAAGCACCACAAAGTTATAACCGTCCAGAATCGCACACGTCTCAATGTTTTTGTACGTAGTGACAACACCATTAATTTGTTCCGGTAAGTTGTCTGTTATTATCAATATTGTCTTTGTCATTTGATTTTGTCCAGGTTACAATTCCCCATGTACCGTTATGGTGTTCAACTAGTGCTGTGCATGACTCTACCCAGTCACCATCATTCATATACGTAACACCATTGACTTCTTTGATTTCTGCGTGATGTATGTGTCCACAAATGACACCGTCATATCCACGTTTCTTGCAATAGTTTGATATAGTATACTCAAACTTAAACATAAAGTCAATGGCCTTCTTAACTCTATGCTTTAAATATTTGCTTAAACTCCAATATCCAAATCCAAGACGATGTCGAATCCAGTTAAACCTGCTGTTCATACCTAGTATAAAATCGTAGGCCTTGTCTCCTAAAAAACTTAACCAGGGTGCTAGTCTTGTAATGCCATCAAACAAATCACCATGTGTTACTAAGTAGTGCCGACCATCAACACCTATGTGTTCAATTTGATTACAAATTTCTACTTGTCCAAAACTAACACCATATGGAATCATTGGGCGTAAGAATTCATCATGATTACCAGCTACATAAACAACTCTAGTGCCTCGTTTGGCATGTCCTAGCACACGTCTAACAACGTTGGTATGACTTTGTTTCCATTTGAGTTTGTTCTGTTGGATTTTCCACGCATCAATAATATCACCTACTAGATATAATGTGTCACATGAATTGTGCTTAAGGAAATTGTTAAGTTGTTCAGCCTTGCAGTCTTTAGTACCCAGGTGAACGTCACTCACAAAAATGGAGCGATATTTTTTTGGTGTCATACCAATATTTATCGCTCCATAGTTACACTGATATTACAGTTGTGTTACAGTTACCTCACGGCTTCTGTGTGCTTGTGTTTGATGCTCTTTTTCAATAATTTAAACCAGAATTTTTTAGCTTTTTCCAGATTATGTTGAACCTCAGCCCTATTAAGTTTCATTATTAATTTTTTAACTTTCATAGTATGGCCTCCTTGAAAATTATTTAGCAATAAAAAAAAGGAACCTAAGTTCCTTTTTAAAATCAGTTTAATTTATACTTGATCCACTCATCGCGGATTTTGCCTTTGACCTTGTCGGGCAACACAAGATAATCTAAATCTGTTGCTAACTTATCACCGTGTAAGAATGCCCAATCAAAGAATTTGACCACTGGTGCAGTTTTAGCAGATCCTTTGTATACGATAACAAATGTTGCTGATGTAATTGGCCAACCGTCACGATTGTTTAAATCAACTGCCATGTTGGGCACAGACCAATCGGCTGACTTGCTGGCTTCGGCAAAGCTCATATCGTTGGGGTATACAATCGTGCCTTTGCGATTTTTCATCACCACAAAATTCATCTTGGCTTGTTTAACATAAGCATATTCTACGTAGCCAATGGAGCCAGGCAGTTGTTGCACGTATGCCGCCACTCCGGGATTGCCTTTGCCAGCGACAATACCTTCTTTGGCAAAGATAACTGTTTTACCAGCGCCTACATTTTTCTTAAAGTCTTCATTTACCTGACAGAGATAATCTGTAAACACCGCAGTTGTTCCTGATGCATCACTACGTACAACTACAGTAATTGCCTGATCTGGCAATGCTACCCCAAGATTCAATTTGGCAATTGCAGGGTCATTCCACTTGGTAATTTTACGTTGGAAGATGTCTGCTAGAGTTGGACCATCTAGCAATAGTTTACCTGCGTCAATGCCCTTAACATTAATTACAGGAACAACACCGCCGATAGCCACTGGGAATTGATAGTATTCACGTTTGACAATTTCATCTGCCGGAACAGGATCATCTGTGCCAGCAAAGTCTACAGTCTTTGCTTCAATTTGTTTCATACCAGCACCTGATCCTACTGGTTGATAATTAATAGCGACACCTGTTTCTTTATTATATTCTGCAGCCCACTTTGAATATAATGGGCCTGCAAAACTGGAACCTGCTCCAGTTACTTGTGCTTGACTGACCATAGCCACTGTGGCTAATAGAATTCCGATTAGTAATTTCATGAGTACTCCTTTAGTATTACTACTAGTATTTAACCATAGAAATATTACAGTAATGTTACAAAACCATTACAATTGTAATATTTGGATAAAGTAAAAGGCTCCGAAGAGCCTTTTACATTAGTTTGATTACGCCGGAATGTAATCAATACCGCTAGTGGATAATACACCAGTTGTTGCAGGAGCAACACCAACCAATCCAATGGTTTGTTGGAATGCTGTAATGTGTGCGGCTGCGGCTAGCATAGCACCTTCGGTAGTGGCACCAGTTGCCAATTGTGTTACATAAGGTAATGCCTGTGCTGGTGTTGGTGCAGTACCAACTACGTTTGTATAAACAAAGTTAACAAAACTTGCGTAGTCACTTCCGCCTGCGGCAGTTGCAAATACGCTAGAGCTAGCAATTGCTTGTGCTACTTGTGCACTTGTAGAACCAGCATCTTCCATCTTAATACCAAGACCTTCGTATGTGGTATTAACTGTGCCACCAAGTCCAGCTTTCAACAATGCATAAACATCGCCGGCGGTGCCAGTAATATCAAATGCAGTGGCTTTATCTGTAAAAACTACTCTCTCATGTTGTTCTAACTTAAATGATACTGTTGTATCTAGAGCACTTGTTACATTAATAGCCTTGTTGGTAAGATCGTTAACTACTGTATAGTCAGCGCTCTTATCGTTGAATGTATATGTATCAATACCAGTGGTACCAGTTACATCAATGATAGTATCAACAATGCCGTTACCAATAGCACCAGTGCCGGATGTAGCAAAGCCAGTGATTTTACCGCCTGTGCCAATACCAGTAACGATTACTACGTCATTATTAGCAGGAGCTGCACCGCCAAGAGCAGTACCAGCAATAGTGACTGTGTCACCGAGAGCATAGCCTGTGCCCGAGTTTGCAGATTCAACTGCGGTTGTATATACACCATTTGTTTTTGTTACATCAAATTTTGCACCCGTACCTGCGCCACTGGTTGTGCCGGTTACCGCAGTATAGGTTGCGTTGATTGGGACTACCCCAATTGTTACTGTTGTTGTCATTTTACTTCCTTTAAAAACATATTGGATTATATAGTATTTATACTAGTAAAACAACCAAAGATTTGCCCAAAAAAAAATAGGAACTCAAAGTTCCTATGTGTGGATTACGGATTCCCACGACACCATATCTTTGTGCCCGTACTGTATTTATCTTTTTGTTAATGTCCTTGTGTTACAGTTGTATTACAGCCAACTGGATTTGAACAAGTTTGTTGTAGGCTATAAGCCTGAGTAGTTGAACCAGTTTGTGTTACTATAACATTATTGGCGCCGCCAGCATTGGTCAAATTCAATACTGCACCCATCGCGGCTGAGCCTGTTTGTGTTATGCTGGCTGTGTTTCCATTTCCATACAAGTTAGCGGCCACTATATGTCCATTCCCAGTTTGACTAATTGATAGTGCATTGCCACTACCATTTATAATATTGTATTCTTGATTGTTATTACCTGTTTGGTTTACTGTTACTGTATTGGTTCCGCCAGCAATACTGATAATTGCACTATTTGATAATCCTAATTGTGAACTGGTTACTGTATTACTGCTACCAGACACAGTTAATCCCAGTACATTGTAATTGCTAGGTGTTAATGATTCACTGGCTAACCCAATTGAGTTGAATGTATAGCCTTGCCCGGCATGTACAGTATTACTATTGCCAGACACCGTAATTTCCATATAGTTGCCGTGTCCACTTTGATAAGCACCGGTATTATCGCCACTGCCTGATTGTGTAATATAAACACCTGTGGTATTGGTTCCCACATAAGGACTGGTAGGAGGATTGACAGGACCTGTTACTGTGTAACTATAAGTTGTTGTTGATGTAGAGGTTGACGTTCCGTTACTAGTTGTTGATGTACCGTCACTGTAATTTGTTGTTGTCACTGGGGTTGTAGTAGTAATGATAGTTGTTGGTGTACTAGTTCCAATTATATTATATAAATTACCATCAAACATATATTGATTGGTAGTGGTTGTTGTGGGCCCAACAGTTGAACTAGTTGTCACATTATTGGTAGTGCTAGTGCTGGTTATGGTAGGAGCACTACTGGTGCCTCCAGTCTCTCCTGCGGCCAATGGTGTTGTAGATCCTGAGCCAGCAAATGTATCAACCTGCGCAGTGGTAGGATTGAGGGTACCAGTCCAGGTATACCCCCCTGTACCTGTGAATCCATAATTAGTACTGAACAACTGTCCTGTATTGTTATCGTTACCTACAAAGAAAAATAGCGCATGGCCACTACCGTCTGTGCCCATACTCACTATGTGTCCAGTACCAAGGGTGCCGGCTGGTGTGCCATTGCTATTGTAAACTTTTGCTTCGTATGGATCGGCGGAATTGCCTGTTGTTGAAAATTGAATATACTGTCCGGGTTGCCAGTTCCATTGTCCACTAGTCCAAGGTATCTTATAAGCAGTTCCTGGGTTTGTACTATAGATCTGGCAGGTATTGGTCTGTGTGCAAGCCTGCACGTTCCACTGACTATCTGCTACTTGATACTGACCAAATTTTAAATCTGTAAATGTTGGTGTTGCTGGAGCTGGGGCAGCTTGTACTGTTCCTCCAGCTGGTGCACTTGTTGTTCCCCCAGTGGCAATAGGTCCACCGCCATTGGCATTGGCTACTAATCCTGTGGTGTTTTGACCTGCTTGTCCAGAACTGTTGGCAATACAGGGATTTGAACCTCCCCAAGCTCCTTGGCAAGCACCTAGCGCAGGACTTATTGACCAACCTTGAGCACTAACTCCATTGTAAGGACCAAACTCTGGATTGTATAAAATGTTTGGACCACCGTTAACAGTTAGTGTAGGAGCCATATACCAAGGACCATAATCACCTGCCCAGTAACTACCATCAGTTCCGCTTGCTACAACTTTTACATAAGCAACGTTACTACAACTACTGCCACAGTCACTAGAACTTACAGTCATTGTAGTCCAAGGAACTGTTGGGTCAATACCAGGTTGGCCTACACCATTGGGAATAGGCAAGGAGTAAGTTGAACTTGCGGCTGTATATAAAAGTTGATTACTACTGTTATAGAACTGTAATTGGACACTGGCAGTATCTGGTTCTCCTGGACGACCACCACCATTATGTGCTAGTATACTAAATGTAAAATTTCCAGCAGATTGCTCAGCTGAGTTTAAAACTACTACCTGACTCAGTGTTGTAGTAACATAGGCTGTAGCAATCATGTCGTATGCTGATTGAGCGTATCCAGTTACACATGTTAATACAAACGCTAGTCCTAACAGTATTTTTTTCATTCTTCTCTAGTCCACATAAACCAATTTGTTTTTTGTAATGCAGTTACAAGTTCGAGTTGAGTATGCTGTGTTTGTTTTGCTGCCATTTCAACAAAATCAACCCATCGACGCACATAATCTTCATTACCTTGTTGCCATTGTTGATACATAATTTCTATTAGTTGTAGATTCATTTTAATGTCCTGGTGTTGCTGTACTATAGTTTTGTATCACAGTTATACTACCAAATGCCTTTGCACCAGATGCATAATTATAAGCATCTATTTGTCTATCCTGTGACACTACTACCAAGACCTGTGTGTCTGTTGGTAGTGCTATATTAGTATAGTTATGACCATTTGTACTTAGACTTGCATAACCCCACCCAATTTGTACCAAATTTGGATTATTGTTTTGGTGTATTTCAAATACATTTGGATCGCCAGTTTGGGAATTGCTTATAGCTACTCCACTGGCCGCCAGTGCATTCATTTCATTGGTTGCTGTGGTAATTGATTTAGCCGCGGCTTGTGCTTCTTGTTGCTGTTGCTCTTCTTGTTGCTGTTGCTGTTGTTGCTGTTGTTGGGTTACTTGTGCGGCCGCACTATCTACACCTGCTGTTTGTGTCTGCGGATCTTGTTTTTGTGAATTTTCTTTTTTAACATCGCCAGTCTTTTCGGCGGCAGTTCTTGCAGCGATTTGTATACTTTGCCCGGCTAATGTTTGCGGGGGACTTAAATGTAAATTATTTCCAATTGGCGTGTTATTCAGATTGACCACCACGGGCCCAGTTGGAGCATTACCTTCTGTTTCAGTTATTACTGCTTGATAGGGTTGATCCATGTGTATAATGTGTCCACCAGACTCTACATCAATGGCACCACTACCGCACACAAGCCCTTTAAGATTAACTATCTGTACATTTTCTTCACAGGCAGGCATAAGCACAACTAGACTTTTACCAGTTTCGTCTACACTCATAACAAAATCTGTGCCACGAACGGCAATGGCTGCTGTAGGTGTTTTAATGTTTACACTATTTGGATTGTTGTGAGCAATATTACCAGACACATAACGTACTGTGCCTTCAGCGGCTTTTAATCCTAGTTTACCACCTTGTGTTGCAGGATCATAAACAAAGTCATCTATAACTAATGCGCTATTACTTGTAACTTTAACAGTGGTATTATCTTTAAAAGTTATTAATACATCACCGCTTTTGGATTCTACTCTATCATTGGTTTCTATCGGTGTACCTTTTGCAACTGTAATAAAAGAACTGCCACGTTTAATAGTGGCAGTACCAGTAACTGTTGTAACAGATCCTATATCAGCAAATGCAACCGACGAAAACAACAATAATATTAGAGGCCATTTGCACATCCGAACTCCTAGTGACTGTGCTGTATAATTGTAATTGATCCACCGTTTGTTTGGCCGCTTGCACCTTGTCCAGCTTGTACATTTGCTACATTAGAATATAAACCAGTTTGGCTAATATTAAATGTAGTTCCTGTTCCGTTTTGTGCTAGGACCAAACTGTTTACAGCTGAAGTACTACTTTGTGTAACATTGAACACATTGTTATCACCAGTTACAGTTAACAATTGTTGTTGACCGTTACCTGACTGTAAGTCTGTAATGTGGTTGCCACCACCAGTGATGTTAATGCCACTGATTAAGTTTGTGCCGTTACCTGTGTAGTTTAATGTATTGCCTGCGGCGCTTGACCCGCCTGCACTATTATTAAAACTCCAGTTTAATTCTGCGCCGTTACAGTTTGTAGATGAATCTCCACAGATTGCATTAACGCTGTTTAAATTACCATTTTGTAATATCTGTACTTGGGCACTTGATCCGATAACCTGCAGGGTGTTAATCAAGTTACCATTTCCGCTTTGTTGAATTGTTAAAACTTGATTATCGCCTTGCATGATCATTGGATTTATAACACCAGACACTGATGCACCAGAACGGTTACTGTTACCGTCTTGTACAATACTAAATGTTGGTGTGCTACCATTTTGATCTAAGTAGACAATATTGGTAGTAGCATTGTTTAATGCAGTGGTAACACCAGCACTGAAATTAGTATCTGTGGGTGCTACCATTGGTACCGGCGTAGCGGCTGTCACATTTCCTGGTTGAGTAGGTGCACTTTGTGCAATTGCATTTCCGATCACCAATAGTGATGCTAATGCTATTATTATATTTTTCATTACTCTCGCTCCTTTGGCCTGTGGCCTATTATTATTATTATAAAAATATTTACGTTCTAGGAGTAATAAGTTATACTGTACTGTTATTTTTTTTACAATGTAAAAAAATTTACATGTAAAAAAATTTACACCTTATTCCGCCTTTGATGCGTCAGGAGTCTTGTAATGCCATAGACCTTGACGCTCACCTTTTTTAATTAATTCAACTACTCCTTGTTCTATTGCAGACCGTAGGGCATAATTCCCTGGTTCGTTGAAGCTCTGGCTACTGTCAAGTTCAAATGCTTGCGTATTCTGATTGAAAAATTTCATAACGGTTGCACCATCCATTGTGCTTAATAAATTCTTTTGTACTGTTACTGTTGTTAAAATTTCACCAGTTTGTACATTTACTAAGCGTAGGCTGATAACAACTTGGTCCTGTGTATACTGTGTTTGTGGACCTATGCCAAATACTGCTACACCAGTACCACCTGTTAGAACGTTACTGTTGTAATCAATAATGCCACCTTCAATTATAACGCCTGCCATCGTCATTGGAGGTAACAAACGTGCTTTGCTGCCTTCATAGATCTCACGAGTTTGTTTGATCATCTGACGTTCTTTTAATAAATCATCCAAATTGGTTCGCTCAACGACCGTGAACCATTGACGATTACTAACTTCTTGTAGTGTCTTGATTAAGTATGCTTCAGCACCTTGTGTAACTGCTGTGCTGAATAAACTTAATGTCTGACTTGATTTACGTTGACCGGTTAAATCTTTAAAACTGTAAACTGCTACAGCAATAGGAGGACCTGCTGGTGCAGGTACTGAATCAAATTCTTTTATTAAATTTTTAGCTATCACTGGTTGGTCTTTAATACCAACATCTCCATAAGGACGAACAGTACTACAACCTGCCATTAAAACAACTGCTGATGCAATCAAAGATAATTTAAATAGTTTCATGTTTGTTTATCCTTAAAATGCAAATGTTGATATTGGCACAGTTACAGTTGTATTCTGTGTGGTGTCTGCGGAATTAACTACTCTTAGAGTAACACTACTTTGTCCACCAAATGTAGGATCATTAACTGTTTTAAACCAACTGATAGTTGTAGTTGGATTAATGTTCATAGTTCCTGTTGTACTTGGTGTACATCCTGGAATAGCCGCACCGCTTGAACTTGTGCAACTAGAAAATAAATTATTGCTTAATTGTGTAGCTAATTGGCTATATACTTGACTAGTAAACAAGCTCATAAACTGTGCTATTGGTGTACTAGCCGCGGCCGCAGCGGCTGCCGCTTGTGCTGATGCGGCTCGACTATCTTGAGTGGCCTTAGCACTCTGCTCCATTTGGATGATGGTTAGTTCTTGTGTGCTCCAACCATTGCCACTGAATGTTGGATCCTTGAATTGTTGTACTAATTCAGCGTTTGCTGAAACCGCAAAAATACAGGCTGTTAAAGCCAATATCAGATTTCGTCTCATTGTTGCTCCTCGAACTCATTATTATATTAATATTTAGCGAGGAGTTGTTGCAGAGTAAACGACGTGGTTAAGTTAGTAAATACCAGGTCATGCCTAAATAGCACAACTGATGTGCCAATTGATCATAACCAAACTGTGCCCAGAAGATGGGTTTAGTGTTGTCTTTACTACCATAATGTACCTTAACATAGTCGATATGATAATGCACTATGCCTTCTGCAAAACATAAACCTATGACAGTAAACGGATTTGTAGCATAGAAAAAACTGTAGACCAGTAGTGCTACTAGACTTGTCCAAACATGGTCAACACTATGACTAATACCTATAGGATCACGATATATCCCCTTACGTACAGTTTGTACATAGGTCTGAATTACAAAATCAGCATAACAATGCTTAATTTGTAATAACAGTAAAAGTATTAGAATTTCCATGAAGTTTTGAATCCCTGTTAATTATTTAGTGGGGATTCTGATATATTTTTATTTTTAAAACGTTCAAGAATCACTTCATAAAAGCTGTCTAATTCGCCGCCAAATTTTCCCTTTAAATGATCAGCAATATCTTTACATAATTTGTAATTATTCTCGTTCATTGCTTTTAAAAATCCGTTATGTAAATCTTTGTATTGTTCTACAGATGCTAGTTCGCCGAGTGATATTTTTTCAGCTGGGATGACGCAAAACGTTTCAATTTCTTTGCCATCAACTGTGATTGTTTCTAACGGAAGTACTGTATGACTGTTGCTGATTTTTTCAGCTATTTCTTTATTCCAAACTATCTGCATATTATCTCTTTTTAATTTCTAATTTGTGATATATTTGTTGGACTGCTGTTGCTTGACTAACACAATCTTCTAGTGCATTGTGCAATCCTACTTTACCTTTAACACGTGGATCACCGTGTACCCCAAAAAGTGTACGACTATCACGTATTTGCCAAAACTGCCAAGGAGTAGGCCAACCATATTGTCTATATAAATTTTCTAGAATAGCAATGTCAAATACAGGACCTTGTGCCCAAATATTATTTACACCAACCAAAAATCTATTCAACTGACGATACATTTCCTCGATGGAAATTCTACCTTCTTCCCCTAGTGCTTCTTCACGTACATCTTCAGCTTGGTTCATCCACCATTGTAGTGTATCCTCTTGCACTTCGCGACCACGTGCAATTTGTTCATCTACATCTGGGCGTACATAAAGTCCCGGACCGGGATCCTTTAGTGTATAAGGATCAAACCTAACTGCACCCAGAGTAAGAATTACACAATCTGGGCGAGTACCTAGCGTTTCTAAATCAAGCATTATATCCATGCTTGTATTATACTGGGTTTTTACTTAGTTGTCAAGATTTTCTGGCTTTCTGCTTCAGCTACACGCTTACGTAAACTGGTGCTAGAGAAACTATGATCACGTCCATTATGGACAATATCAATACCACGTGACCAACAGGCTTCGTCTCCGGTAAATCGTTTACCTTCGTACTCCACGCCCAAAACTCGAACATCAACTGGTAGAATTAACAGTAAGTCAATTAAGTCTTGTTCA